>Ga0079224_100005600_pt1 | contig 16520 bp, 8 predicted proteins | sample Stecom2015_FD_80414 | JGI IMG/M metagenome (GOLD analysis project Ga0079224, IMG submission 80414) | Agricultural soil microbial communities from Utah to study Nitrogen management - Steer compost 2015 | ecosystem: Environmental > Terrestrial > Soil > Agricultural land | place: USA: Utah... | reverse complement strand
CTGACCAGCGGGGCCACTCGGCCCCGGACCTCAGGCGTCCGTCCCGCGGGGATCGACCGGTTCGGAGTGCTCGCCCTGCACCGGCACCGGCGCCGGCTGGAAGTAGTCGCGCACCGTGTACCGGCTGGCGATGAAGGCGAAGAGCAGGGCGGCGAGGAAGATGAGGCCGGCATAGAAGAAGAGGCTCCCGGCCGCGCCCTCGAAGACGTTGATGGCCGAGACCCCCGCGACCAGCAGGTTGCCCACCGTCACCGTCAGGCTCCAGAAGCTCATGATGGTGCCCTTCATCTCGCGCGGCGCCTGGCTGTAGGCGAACTCGAGGCCGGTGGCCGACACCAGCACTTCGGCCAGGGTCAGCACCAGGTAGGGTCCCACCTGCCAGAGCACCGACAGCGTGCGCCCGCCGTCCATGGCGACCTGGATGGCGCCCACCATGAGGAAGCTGATGCCGGCGATGAACATGCCGGCCGTCATCCGGCGCAGGGCCGTGGGCGTCCAGCCCTTCCGCTCGAACCAGGGAAAGACGACGAAGCTCAGGAAGGGGATGAGCAGCATGACCATCAGCGGGTTGAGCGCCTGGAGCTGGCTGGGCGCGAGGGTGACGTCGCCGACCTGCAGATCCATGGCGGTCGCCTGCACCACCCACGTCGACGCCTTCTGATCGAAGAGGGCCCAGAAGATGGGCACCGCCGCGAAGACGCCCATCACCCGGAACACCGCGCGCGCACCCTCCACCGCTTCAGCGGGATGATGGGCCTCCGCGGCCGACAGCCGATCCCCTCCGGCGGGACGCGCTCCCCGCATCGCGCTCCAGACCACCCGCAGGAAGGAGTGCGGGTTGTGGCCGGTGGGCGGGACGTCGACGTAATGCTTGCGGCCCAGCCAGAAGATGACCGTGGCCAGCAGCATCAGGAGGCCGGGGATCCCGAAGGCGACGGAGGGGCCCCAGGTTTCCAGGGTGACCGGGATGAGCAGCGAGGCGAAGAAGCTGCCGAAGTTGATGATCCAGTAGAAGAGGCCGAAGACCCCCTTCACCAGCGCCTTGTTCGACTCGTCGAACTGGTCCCCGACGAAGGCGGACACACAGGGCTTGATGCCGCCCGAGCCCAGGGCGATCAGGAACAGGCCGGCGTAGAAGCCGTTCTTGCTGCCCTCGAAGAACGCCAGGAAGGCGTGACCCACGCAGTACAGCAGCGAGAGGTAGAGGATCGTCCGGTACTTGCCCAGGAAGCGATCCGCGAGAAACCCGCCCAGCAGGGGGAAGAAGTACACGCCCGAGACGAAGAGGTGGAAGGTCGCCTTCGCCGTGGCGGTGCGGGACGCGTCGTCCGGGATCTCCTGCAACAGCAGGTAGTTGATGAGGAACACCGTGAGGATGTTCCGCATCCCGTAGAAGCTGAAGCGCTCGGCGGCCTCGTTCCCGATGATGTAGGCGACCGCACGGGGATAGCGGGCGCGAGGCGTCTTCGCGGTGGTCTCGGCTGTCGTCGACATGGGGGCGGCACGCTACCGCACCCCACGCCCGGCATCCGCGGACGAAATGCACCCGGGACTCACGCGGGCGCTGCGCCGCTTCGGCCCGAACCCCGCAGAATCCCGGCGCCGTCGCGCCGGTTCACGCCTTGGACTGCTTGCGGCCGCGGGGTGCACGCGCGGGCTTGGCCAGCACCTCCGCCGGCGGTGCCGCAGCCGCGGACGCGTCCGAAGCCGCGCCCTTCTTCGCCGCGCCCGACCGCTTGGGTGCGTGTTGTGCGGCCTTGGCGAGGGTCTGGGCCAGGTAGTGGCCGGTGTGGCTGCCCTCGACCTGCGCGACCTGCTCCGGGGTGCCTTCGGCCACGAGCCGACCGCCGCCCGAGCCGCCCTCGGGCCCCAGATCCACCACCCAGTCGGCGGACTTGATGACGTCGAGGTTGTGCTCGATCACCAGCACCGTGTTCCCGGCATCCACCAGGCGGTTGAGCACGTTGAGCAGCTTCTGGATGTCCTCGAAGTGCAGGCCGGTGGTCGGCTCATCGAGGATGTAGAGCGTGCGTCCGGTCGCCACCCGCGCCAGCTCCCGGGAGAGCTTGATGCGCTGGGCCTCGCCACCGGAGAGCGTGGGGCTGCTCTGTCCCAGGCGCACGTACCCGAGGCCCACGTCCTCCAGCGTCTGCAGCGTCCGCATCACGTCGCGGTGCGCGGTGAAGTGAACCATCGCCTCGCGTACGCTCATCTCGAGGGTCTCGGCGATGTTCTTGCCCTTGTAGCGCACGCGCAGGGTGGCGTCGTTGAAGCGCTTGCCCTCGCACACCTCACAGGGAACGAAGACGTCGGCGAGGAAGTGCATCTCCACCTTCCGCACACCGTCGCCCTGGCAGGCCTCGCAGCGTCCACCCTTCACGTTGAAGCTGAAGCGGCCGGCGGTGTAGCCGAACGCGCGGGCCTCGGGCGTGAGGGCGAAGATGTCGCGGATGGCGTCGAAGGCCTTGGTGTAGGTCGCCGGGTTGCTGCGGGGCGTCCGGCCGATGGGGCGCTGATCGATCGCCACCACCTTGTCGAGCTGGTCGAGCCCCTTGATCGCGTGGTGCGCTCCGGGGACCACCCGGCTCCCGTGCAGCTCGCGCATCAGCCCGGGCAGCAGGATGTCGTTGATCAGCGTCGACTTGCCCGCGCCGCTCACCCCGGTGACCGCGACGAACACCCCCAGGGGCAGCTCCACCGTCACGTCCTTGAGGTTGTTCTCCTTGGCCCCCTCGATGCGGATGCGCTCCTTGCCCGGCGCGCGGCGGACCTCGGGCACTTCGATCCGCTTGCGGCCGGAGAGGTAGGCGCCGGTCGAGCTCCTCGGGTCCGCCATGACCTGCGCCGGCGTTCCGGCCGAGACGATCTCCCCGCCCAGCTCGCCGGCACCGGGACCGAAGTCGACCAACCAGTCGGCGGCCTCCATCGTCTCCTCGTCGTGCTCGACCACGATGACGCTGTTGCCCAGATCGCGCAGCCGCTGCAGCGTCCCGAGCAGCTTGCCGTTGTCGCGCTGGTGCAGGCCGATGGAGGGCTCATCGAGGATGTAGATGACGCCGGTGAGTTCGCTGCCCATCTGGCTCGCCAGACGGATGCGCTGGCTCTCGCCGCCCGAGAGGGAGGCCGCGCCACGATCGAGGGTCAGGTAACCCAGGCCCACATCCAGAAGGAAGGTGAGACGGCCGCCGATCTCGCGCTTGAGATCCGAGACCACCTTCGCCTGCGCCTCGGTGAGGGTGAGGCCTTCGAGGAACTCCCGCGCGTCCTTCACGTTGAGACGGCTGAAGGCCGGCAGGCTCATGTCCCCGACGCGCACCGCCCGGCTCTCGGGCTTGAGGCGCTCGCCCTTGCAGGCCGCGCACGGCTTGTCGCTGAAGAAGCGGAGGTAGTACTTCCGCATCGGCTCGGACTGGGTCGTCTTGTAGCCGCGCATCAGCTTGTGGACGAGCCCCTCCCACTGCATCTCGTAGCGCTCCCCCTCCCAGACCATCTTGAAGGACGCGTCGCGCGTCCCGTACATGAGGAGGTCCTGCTGCTTGCGGGTGAGCTTGTCGTAGGGCTTGTCCAGGTCGATCCGGAAGGCGCTCGCCAGCTGCTCGACGAGCTCCGCGGTCCAGCCCTCGCCGCGCGCCATGCTGTTGGACCAGGGCTCCACCGCGCCGCCCCGGATGGAGCGCGTCGGATCCGGGACGATGAGGTCCGGGTCCATCTCCGGGCGGGTCCCCAGGCCGCTGCAGTCCTCACACATCCCCGCCGGGTTGTTGAAGGAGAAGGCCGCCGGCACCAGCTCGCCGAACGAGAGGCCGCAGTGAAGGCAGGCGTTCTTCTCGCTCATGGGGCGGTCACTCTTCGGATCCGCCTGGGCGTCGGAGATGATCAGCATCCCCTTGCCCTCGCGCAGCGCGGTTTCCACCGAGTCGGTCAGGCGGGCGCGTCCCTCCGCCTTGATGACCACCCGGTCCACCACCAGCTCGATGTCGTGCTTGAGCTTCTTCTCGAGCGCGAACTTCTCCTCGAGCCCGTGCACCTTCCCGTCCACGCGCACCCGGCTGTAGCCCCGCCGGAGCGCGTCCTGGAAGACCTCCTTGTGCTCGCCCTTGCGCGCCTGGACGAGGGGCGCGAGCACGTTGAGGCGGGTGCCCTCGGGGAGGCGCATCAGCTCATCGACCATCTGCTGCGCGCTCTGGCGGCCCACCCGGCGATCGCACTTCGGGCAGTGCTGCACCCCGAGATTCGCCCACAGCACGCGCAGGTAGTCGTGGATCTCGGTGACCGTGCCCACCGTCGAGCGCGGGTTGTTGCTCGCCGCCTTCTGCTCGATGGAGATGGTGGGAGAGAGGCCCCGCAGCGTGTCGTAGTGGGGCTTCTCCATCTGCCCCAGGAACTGGCGCGCGTAGGCGGAGAGGCTCTCCACGTAGCGGCGCTGCCCCTCGGCGAAGAGGGTGTCGAAGGCAAGGCTCGACTTGCCCGAGCCGCTCACCCCCGTGAAGACCACGAGCTTCTTCTTCGGCAGATCCAGCGAGAGGTTCTTGAGGTTGTGCTCGCGGGCGCCGCGGATGCTGATGATGTCAGGCTCGGACATGGCGCTGCTGCATAACACCTGAATGGGTGTTCCGGTCCAGCGGCTTTCATCGCCGGAAAGCCGGACGGTGGCGCCCGGAAGGTTCCAAGCTCCCCGGGCAGGCCGGCGGGTGGCCCCGAAAACGCCCTTGCACCGGGCGATGTGGAGGGGAGGCGGGCCCACGCACTGCGTTGCATACCGGAGGGACATGCCCAGCTTGCGACAGTGGGAGGTCCTGGGGTCCGGTTCCCGAGGTCCGCCTCCCGCTCACCCAACAGCCACCCCCGGGGAGGAATGTGCAATGCGCTGTGAAGAGATCATGAAGACGAACCTGTCCTGTCTCAAACCGCAGGACACCGTTCAGGAGGCCGCCCGCCTGATGCGCGAGCAGAACGTGGGCTTCATCCCGATCTGCGACAACGACAAGAAGGTCCAGGGCACCATCACCGACCGCGACCTCGCCACCCGCGTGCTCGCGGACGCGCGGGATCCCCAGACCCCGCTGTCCGACTGCATGAGCACCGAGCTCGTCTACTGCAGCCCGCAGGACGACGTCAGCCGGGCGCAGGAGCTCATGGCCAAGCACCGGAAGTCCCGGATGTTGGTCTGCGACCGGGAAGGCCGCGTGCAGGGCGTCATCAGCCTCTCGGACATCGCGCAGCTGTCCGAGGCCGCCAATGCCCACCACACCCTGCAGCAGGTCAGCTCGCGCGAAGCCCGCGCCTGATCCGGCTGCATCCGGGATCGGCCTGCTGTCGGTCCCCAACCGGGCCGCCCATCCGACACCTGGGCGGCCCTTCGTGTCTGTGCAGGCCTCCCTCACCGCCGGAAGCCGGCACGGGGGACGGAATTTATTTCACCGTTCCGGTGGCTCCATCCGGTCGGTTGTTCAGGCCGGCTGCCCCGGGCGCGCCCTCATCGCCCCCCCTCACGCCCGCCCGTCTGGGCACCGGGGTTGCAACTTGGCGCGTCCGCTCGAGGCGGCATGTCCCACGGACGTGTCCGTCACCTGACCCCCGACAGGTGGAGGCGGACGATGACGAGGCGCGGACTCTGGTGGCTCACCCTTTGTGGAGGCCTGCTCCTGACGGCGGGCTGCGACCGCACGGAACTGAGCCGGGTGCGCACCGACGTCTCGGCCCCGGAGCGTATCGACTTCGGCGCGGTGGCCCTGGGGGAGGAGCGGGAGCGGGAGCTGACGATCGTCAATGAGAGCCGCATCCCGCTCCAGATCCACGAGGTGCGCTCGGGCGTGGCGAGCGTGGAGGTGGTCGGCGAGTCCCAGGTCACCGTGGCACCGGGGGCCACCCACACCCTGCTGCTGCGCTTTGCGCCCTCCGTGGAGGGGCCGGTGGAAGGGGCGGTGCAGCTGGCGACGGGCGGGGGGGCCGACGGCTCGGAGGGGCTGACGGTGGCGCTGCTGGGGGCCGGCGTGCGCAGCCAGGTCCGGGCGACCTATGACGGGTTGGACTTCGGGGACGTGGAGGTGGACACCACGGTGCTGCTCCAGCTCCCGCTGCTCAATCTGACCGAGGCGCCCGCGCGGGCCCGGCTCTCGTTCGAGGGGGAGGATCAGGACCTCTTCGTCTCCAGTCTCAGCCGGGCGCCCCTGGACATCGGGGCGGGGGAGGAGGTGGTGGTGCCCATCGCCTTCACCCCGACCCGCCTCGGGGCCGCGCGCGCGCAGCTGCGCATCGAACCCTGCGCCATGTGTGAGCCCTTCCTGGTGGACCTGAGCGGGAACGGCGTGGCTGCGATGCTGGAGATCGCCCCCTCCCGGGTCGACTTCGGGCGGGTGGAGGTGGGGGGCCGGGCGGATCAGCGGGTGACGGTGCGCAACAACGGCTCCGTGGCGTTGACCTGGCGGGGCACCCGGCTGCTCGAGGATCCCGAGGGGCTCTTCCGGGTCGAGTCGGAGCCGGCGGTGGGGACGCGCATCGCGGCCGGCAGCGGCTTTGAGATCCACCTCTCCTTCTCGCCCCGGGCCGACGGGCGGGTACGGGGTCCCCTGCTCGAGGTGGGCCTGCGGGCCGACAACGCCCAGGGCCCCTATCCGAAGCTCCCGCTGCAGGGAGAGGGCGGGATGGCCTGCCTCTACCTCGAGCCGGTGACGGTGGACTTCGGTGAGGCGCCGGAGGGGCGCGCGAGCACCCGGACGGTGCACGCCTTCAACCGTTGCAACACCCCGGTGCGGATCCTCGACGCTGCGGTCACCGCGAGCGTGGGGGGCTACTTCAGTGTGGTGGACGATGGGGCCGGGCGCGAGGTGAAGGGCGGTGAGCGCGTCCCGCTGACGATCCGGTTTCAGCCGCAACCGGGCAGTGCGCAATCCGAGGGCGAACTGCGGGTCCGGGCCCAACAGGACCTGGAGGTCTCGGCGAGCTCGGCCGGGTTGGTGGGCGCGCGCGGGGACTTCGCGCCCTGTGACCTGGTGTCCCTCGCCCCGGAGGTGGACTTCGGTCGGGTGCAGGTGGGCAGCCGCACCACGCGGGGCTGGCTGGTCGAACACCGGGGGGAGGAGCGCTGTTTCCTGGAGCGCCTGGGCCTCGCCGCCGGATCCCACGCCTCCTTCACGTCGGCGGTGACCTCCTCGCAGGTGCTGCCTCCGGGGGGGCGTGCGCTGCTGATGATCGACTTTCTGCCCACCGCATCCGGCGAGTTCTCGGCGCTGGCCGAGGCCCGCTTTCCACACCCCACCGATCCCCAGCTCACCGTGCCGATCCGCGGTGAAGGGGTGCAGGCCTGCGTGGTCCTCGAGCCCGCCCAGGTGGCATTCGGTCAGGTGAAGCTCGGGTGCGGCGCCAAGGAGCGCCAGGTGCAGCTCCACAATCGTTGCGGTCTCCCGGTGGCGCTCACCTCCGCTGCCCTGCGCTCGGAGGCGTCGGTGGCCGGAGAGCTGTTTCTCAGGGCGCCGCCCACACTCCCCGCGATCCTCACGGAAGGCGCCCAGCTTCCCCTGACGCTGGCCTACACGCCCCAGGACGAGGGCCGCGATCCGGGCGTGCTGGACGTCACCACCGATGCGACCGGGACCCTGAGCGTGGGCATCGAGGCCGAGGGACGTGCGCGCCCCCTCCAGACCGAGCGCTTCGTGCAGGCCGGACAGGGGCAGGTCGACGTGCTCTTCGTGATCGACAACTCGGGGTCGATGATGGAGGAGCAGCAGAGCCTGGGGGAGAACTTCCAGGCCTTCCTCTCCGCGGCCCAGGGCTCGGAGGTCGACTACCAGATCGGCGTGACCACCACGGGCCTGACGCCCTCACCGGGTGGCTGGTCCCCCTGCCCGGGCGGTGCCGAGGGAGGGGAGGCCGGGCGCCTCTTTCCCGTCGATGGTTCCAGCCCGCGCATCATCCGCCCCGAGACGCCGAACGCCGCCGCGGTCTTTGCCACCAACGTGAACGTGGGGTGGTGCCACTGGAACGAACAGGGCCTCGAGGCCGCCTACCGGGCCCTCTCCGCACCCCTCATCAACCACGTGGATCTTCCCGGAACCCCCCACCCGCAGGACGGCAACCTGGGGTTTCTGAGGGAGGGGGCGAAGCTGGTGGTGGTGTTCCTCTCGGACGAGGACGACTACTCCCCCCAGAGCGTGAGCTTCTACGAGACCTTCCTGCGGGGACTGAAGGGGGGCAACGAGGCGCTGCTGACGGTGCTGGCGTTGGTCGGCCCCGAGGAGCTGCAGACCTGTCCCACCGCCGCGGCCACCGGCAGCCGCTACCTGGCCCTGGCCGAGGCGACGGGGGGCATGGTCGAGAGCATCTGCACCCGCAACTGGGCGGCGTCGCTCGAGCTGCTCTCGGCGGGTGCCTTCGGGCCGAGGCGTCACTTCCCGCTCAACACCCAGCCGGATCCCGCCTCCGAGATCGAGGTCCGCCTCAATGGCGTCTCCGTGACGACCGGCTGGCACTGGGACCCGGAGGCGGGGGCGGTGGTCTTCGCAGTGGACGCCATTCCCCTTCCCGGGACGGTGGTGGAGATCACCTATCCGGTGGGGTGCTGAAGATCCGCGACAAGAGCCCCCTGTCGATGGCAGGAGGGGCCTGCCGGACCTGAACCCGGCCTGGACGTGAAGCGGGTCACCGCCCGTCCAGAGCACATCTACACCGGCCCGGGAGGGCACCAGGACATGCAAGCCACCAAGGACACCGTCGTCACCCTCGACTACCGCCTCACGCTTCCCGACGGGGAGGTCATCGAGATCAGCGACCCGGCCGACCCCCTCGTCTACCTCCACGGCTACGAGGAGATCGTCCCCGGCCTGGAGCGCGCGCTCGAGGGCAAGACCAAGGGCGACCGCGTCCAGGCCGTCGTTCCCCCCGAGGACGGCTACGGCGAGTACGACCCCGAGGGTGAGGAGACCGTCGATCGTTCCGAGTTCCCGGCGGAGCTCGAGCTCGAGGTCGGCGGCATCATCACCGCGACCGACGAGGACGACGACGAGGTGGAGTTCCTGGTCAAGGCCATCGACGGCGACAAGGTGACCGTCGACTTCAACCACCCCATGGCCGGCAAGACGCTGCACTTCGACGTGACCATCCGCGACATCCGCGCGGCCACCGCCGAGGAGATCGAGCACGGCCACGTCCACGGACCCGGCGGCGCCCACGACTGAGGGGCGGCCCCGTCCAACCAAGTGCTGCCAAACGGACACTCCTCCGCGGCCCGGGTGCGCTGACTCCAGCGCCCTGGAATGCTGTCCGGCCTCATGCCGCACCGCGCTCCAGCCTTCCCCTTCCTGGTGGTGGGGATCGGTGACATCCACGGACGCTTCTCCCGTCTCCGGGAGTGGTGTGAGGAGCTCTCGCGCGTCCATGCGGTCCCGGTCTCTCTGGGGCTGTCGGTGGGCGACGTGGAGGCGTTCCGGGACGCGGGGGATCTGCGGCGCAAGGCCACCAAGCGCTCGATGCCCGCGGAGTTCGCCGACTTCGCGGACGGGACCTCCTGCCTGCCGTTCCCGCTGGCGTTCATCGGCGGGAACAACGAGGACTTCGAGGCGCTGGCCCCCATCCCGAAGGGGGCGGAGATCGCCCCCGGGATCAGCTACCTGGGGCGCAGTGGCTCGCGGCGCCTGATGGGGCTGAAGGTCGCCTACCTCTCCGGTATCTACGCCCCCCGCTTCTTCGATGCGCCGCTGGCGCCGCCCCTGGACGCCGCGACCCGCAAGCACGCGGGTTACTACCGGCACAACGAGGTCGAGGCGCTGCGTCGGGTCCGCAACGTGGACTTCCTGGTGGTCCACGAGTGGCCGCGGGGGCTCGCCCCCAACGCCGGGCCCGAGGGCCCCTCACCCTGGATGGGCAGCCCCGTCACCCGCCGCCTGGTGCACACGATGCGTCCGCGCTGGGTGTTGTGCGGGCATGGCCATCGCCCCTGGGCGGCGCAGCTCGACGGGCGGGACGGTCAGGTCACCCGGGTGGTCTGCCTGGGGGAGCTCGAGTCCCCGGAGCAGGCACTGGTGTGGTTCTACGTCGAGGGAGGGCGGGTGCGCCGGGTGGGCGTCGGCTTCTCCACGGAAGGTGTCTGGGAAGAGGGGCAGCGGTGGGACGTGTCCTGCTTTCCGGGGACCGCTCAGGGACAGGGGCCGATCAAGGCCGCCGGTCAGTGAGCCCACGCGCCGCCGCGTTCAACCCGCCGGCCGGGTGGCGTGGTGTCGATCGCGTTCCGTCTGCTCCCACTCGACCTCTTCCGCCTCGCAGTGCGGGGCGTCGTCGAAGAAGCGCTCGAACTCCCGGGCGTGGCGGCGGGCATCGGCCCGTCCCAGCTCGATGAGGCGGGTGGCGTAACCGCGATCGAAGAGCAGGAAGCTGGCGAGGTCGGCCTGACGGGGCGACTCGCGTTCGGCGAGCTTGAGGATCACCCGGTGGGCGAGCCCATCCCCGCGCTTGAACTCGCCGCCGTGGACGTAGTCCGCCGCCAGCATCCCCATGTCCGCCGAAGGGCGCAGCATCAGGGTCCGGACATAGTGGAGCGGCGCCTCGCGCTGATGGACGAGGGCCTCGCGCAAGGTCCCCAGGAAGCCGGGGCCATAGCTGCGGGTGCCGGCATCGAGGAGCGCGTTGATCTGCTCGAGCCGCGCCAGGTCCTGATCGGTGCGATCCATCAGCAGCGCGGCGAGCACCTTGCCGGCGAGGTAGGGGACGGCTCCGTAGAGGGCCTCGTTGCCGGCGTCATCCGCGGCATGGGGTTGCTTCCGGGGGGAAGGGGAGATCACCGCCACCCGACGCGCTCCCAATCGCAGGGCCGGGCTGAGCGGGACCGACATGCGCACCGCGCCGTCGGCATAGAGGGCGCCCCGGACCCGGACGGGAGGGAAGATGAGGGGGATGGCCGCGGAGGCCAGCGCGTGGTTGGGGCCGATGCGGGCGGCCACCGCCTCGATCTGCGGATCATTCGACCACTTCGGGGCGCCGCCCTCCCGACGCTGGATGAAGACCCGGGTCCGGCCCGAGGCAACGTGCGTGGCGGAGACCGCCAGCGCCTGGAGATGTCCACGGTGGATGTTGTTGCGGATCTCTCTCCAGCCGACGTGGTTGCCCACCAGGGCCCTGAGCGCGGCCGGGTCCACCAGGCCGCCGGTGCGCAGCGACATCAGCTCCGGATCGGTGCGTCCGAAGGACTCGCGGATGAGGCGCCAGATGTCACCCATGCTGGCCCGCAGCAGGTGCTCCACGCGCATGCTCTCCCAGTGCAGGATGAGCCCCGGCCCCTGTTCGGCGGGGCGGTCCATCGATCCGGCAAGGAAGCAGGCATGAATGGCGCCGACGCTGGTCCCGGCGAGCACGTCCAGGGGCAGTCGACGACCGAGGCCCGGTTCGAACTCGTCACGCAGCCAGGAGATGACGCCTGCTTCGTAGGCGCCGCGCGCGCCGCCGCCGCCGAGGACGAGGGCGGTGGTCATACCGGGTCGAGTCAACGCTGCTCCAGGTTCGCCGAGAGGTGCGTTCCATCATCCCCCAGATGTCGCGCCGGAGGGGAGCGAACGAGCGTGCGCGCGAGGCGGGCCTCACGACTTCGGGAACTGGATGTCAGAGGGGCCGCGTAGGATGGCCTTCCATGCACGCGAACCGCCCCAGACTCGTGATCCTCCCCGACGCCGATCGGGTCGAGGCACACCTCCAGGAGATCGCCCGTCGGCGGGGCATCGCCGACGCCGCGTGGGTGTGGACGCTTCCGCGGCTGGAGGCGGCCTGCGCCGAGGCCGCTCCGGGAAACCGCCGACAGGTGTCCCCGATTGAGGCGCGATGGGTGGTGGGAGAGGTGGCACGGACGCTCCGGCCGGCGGTGTTCGGCGCCTCGGTCGAACAGGCAGCGTTCGCGCGGCAGGCGCATGCGGTGTTCGAGGAGCTGGAGGCAGGCGGCGTCACCCCGGCGCAGGTGTCGGCGGCCATCCCGGAACTCGAGGCGCTGACCGCCGAACGGCTGCGGGGGCTGGTGGCCTTGTGGGACGCCTGGCGTCAGCGCATGGCAGCGCTGAACTGGCTGGGACGAAGTCAGCAGCTCGTCCTGGCGACCGGGGTGCTCGAACAGACCGGCCTGCCCGACCCGCTTCGCGGCCTCGGGGCGCTGCAGCTCAGGTCCATCTACGACTTTCCTCCGCAACGGGAGGCCTTCGTGGTGGCCCTCGGGAAGGCCTGCGCACGCGCCGGCGTCCGCTTCGAGGTGGAGGTGCCCGGGGCCGGCAACCCCCTGGTGGACGCCGCGGTCGATCCGATCCTGCGGCGCCTGGAGGGGGCGCATGCCGAGCTGGGCACCACCGAAGCCCAGAAGGCCCTGCCGGATCCTTCGGCCTTCCCCTGGTCGGCGCTGGGCACCTGGCTCTTTCAGCGCCCTCCGTCCGCGGGCGTGGCGCAGGAGCTGGCAGAGGGCGTCACGGTCTGGAGCGCGGCGACGCCCAAGGCCGAGCTGGACCAACTGGTCCGGGAGGTGGTGCGGAAGCTCCGGGAAGGGACGCCGCCGGAGCGCATCGCCATCGCGTACCGCAACCTGGGCACCGAGGCCGAGGCGCTCGCGGCCCGGTTCAGTGCCCTGGGCGTCCCGGTGAGGGTCCGGGTCGGGGCCCCGCTGGGGCACACGGCGCTGGGGCGGATGGCGTTGGAACTCCCCCTGCTGGTGGACGAGGACTTCCCGGCAGACGGCATGGCACGGCTCCTCGGGCTGATGGAGGAGGGCAGGGTGGGGCAGCGCGCGCCCTCGGTGGTCTTCCGCGAGGCCGGTGTCCGCAATGATCGCCGGGGCGCCGCCTCGGGACAGGGCGCCTTCACCGTCCGTCTCGAACAGCACGCGCGCAGGCTCGAGGGCCGGGGCAGCGACGCCGACGACGTCCGGGAGCTGGCCGCCCGTTGCCAACAGCTCATCCGGAGTCTCCAGGCGATTCCCGCCGAAGCGACCGCCATGGAGCTCTTCGAGAGCTGGTGGAAGGTGGTGGAGACGTTGGGGCTGGCCGTGGAGCGTCCGGGTCGCACCCGAAGACCGGGAGATGCGCTCACCGATCTGGAGCGGATGCTCGCGACCTCCGAGGCGCGGGATCATGCGGCGGGAGGGGCACTCCGGCAATTGGCGGCACGGGTGCGCAGCAGCCTGCGCGAGACCGGGATGGGCATGGCGCGGATGCATCGGCGCACGTTCTCGCGCTGGCTCGCCGATGCCGCCTCCGAGCTCCGGGTCGAGGGGGCGGGTGGAAGCGGCCCGGCAGCCGTCGAGATCCTCGAGCTGCGCGAGCTGGTGGGGCGGGACTTCGATCTGGTGGCCATCGCGGGACTCACCGAGGGGAGACTGCCCGGGCGTGGCAATCCCGAGCCGCTGCTGGACGAACGGGAGCGTCAGCGCCTCAACCGCGCCCTCGGGGCCCAGGTCTTCCGCCTCTGGAGTGGGGAGGAGGAGGGGCTCGCGCCCTGGCGGATGGCCGAGGATCGGCTGCTGTTCTTTCTCGCGCTGGCCTCGGCCCGGGAGTCCCTGTCGCTGGGGTTCGCGCGCCAGGATGCCTCCGGGAGGGAGCAGGAGATGTCGACCTTCCTGGGGGACCTGACGTCCCTCATGTCGCTCACGGTCCGCCGACTTCCGGCCCGGGTGGTGCCGGACATCGGGGAGGCGCAGACCCCAGACGCCATCCGCGAGCGCGTCGCGCTCGAGCTGTACGCGGATCCGCTGCTGCGCACCGGGGAGGTGGCGCCACCTCCGCGCGGGCTGTCCGAGGCACTGGGGGACGCGGCCTGGTTGCAGGAAGCCGCACGCGTCTCGGAAATGGAGACCGAGCGCCTGCGCGCCTTCGTCAGCAATGGCGCGCGGGTGGGCCCCTACTCCGGGGGCATCGAAGGAGATGGGCTCTCCACCGTGCTTGCGCAGCGCTTCGCCTTCGGGGACGAGCGGCCGCTGTCGGCGACCGCGCTGGAGGCGCTGGCCGGCTGTCGCTACCGCGGATTTCTGCGCATTGCTCTCGGGCTGCGGGAGCCGGATGAGGCAGGGGAGGACGTCGATCCCCGCGGCGAGGGCGTGCTGCATCACCGGGTGCTGGAGCTGCTCTTCGCGCGCCTGGGGGAGCGGGGCCTGCTCGGCGCCTCCGCAGATGAACTGCCGGAGGGACTGCTGGAGGAGGTGGTGGATCGCGCGATCGCGGACGTGTCGGAGCGGGCACATACCGGCCACCCCGCCCTCTGGGCCCTGGGTCGGGGACGCGCGCTGCGGATGGTCCGCCGGGTGCTGGGACACACGACGCGTGGGCGGCCCTTTGAAGGACTCGATCCGGCCGACGCCGAGCGTCGTTTCGGAACCCCGGAGGCCGAGGACGCTTGGCGGAGGGTCCAGCTGCAGACCGGCGATCCCGACGCGCCGGTGCACCTGACGGGCACCATCGACCGCATCGATGGGGTCGGCGGAACCGTTGCGTTGGTGGACTACAAGAACAGCACCCGGAGCGCGTCCGAGTACGCGAAGCGGCTGCTGAAGCAGGACTTCCAGTTGCCCCTCTACCTGCTCGCGGCGCGCGCTGCCGGCCACTCCGGGGCGGTGAACGCGGCCTGGATCTCCTTGAAGGACGGCGCTCCGGTGCTGCTGAGCGAGGTGCTCGGCAAAGCCGAGGTCGATCCCGAGCTGCTGTTGGCGACCGATGACGTGCAGCGCGCACGTGCCCGGGAGCAGGACCACCCCAACGTGGTGAATGCGGTGAGCGAGCTGGTGCAACAGGCGCGGGAGGGCCGCTTTCCCATCGCCTCCGAGGACTGCGGCTACTGCCCCTACCGGGCGGTGTGCCGCATCACCGAGCGGCGGACGAGCGAGGAGGAGCAGTGAGCGTGGCCCACCCCTTGGCGTTGGAGCAGAACCTGGTGCTCTCCGCGGGCGCGGGCGCGGGCAAGACCTGGTCGCTGGTGACCCTGGCGATCCACGTCCTGGTGGGGGCTCGGGAAGGCACCCCCGTCCGCCCCGCGGAGCTGGTGATGCTGACCTTCACCGAGAAGGCCGCCACGGAGATGCGCCGGCGGCTCCGGGAGCGCCTGGATGCCCTCGCGGCCAACCCGGAGCTCCCGCCTGAGGAGGAGGTGCTCCGCGGCTCCTTCGAGCGGCTCGGGCGCCCCCTGCCCACCGCAGCGGAGTGGGGGCTGCTGCGTGACGCGGTCGGCGCGGCCAACGTGGGGACCTTTCACGCCCTCTGTGTGCAGCTGTTGCGGCGGGCGCCCGCCGGCAGCGGGATCGATCCGGAATTCGAACTCCTCGAGCCGCGGGAAGCCGACGCGCTGGTGACCGCCTGCGCCGAGGACGTGGTGCTCGAAGCGCTGGAGGCCCGGGAGGAGGGCCTCGCCGAGCTGGTGACCGAGCTCAACTTCGAAAGCCGGGGACGGGCGCAGGGCGTGGTGCAGGTCCTGGTCGACCTGCTCACCCGCACCCGCGAGGAGGGACTGGAACCGGCAACGGTGGCGATCTCAGAGCCGGCGGTCCTGGAAGAGGGATTCGCTTCCGCACACCGCGGGCTGCTGCGCCTGTTGAACGAGCTCGGGACGGACGACCGCGCCCCCGAGATCTGGCCCATCTGCCGTGAACTCCTGGACCTCCTGGCCCCGGTCGGCGTGCAGGACTTCGGGGCGCCGGACTTCCGGGCACGGGTGGCCGCGGTCATGGAGCGGGCGAAGGCCATCGCCGACGCCGGCAAGGGGACCAGACGTCCCAAGGGACGACGGGCCCCATCGACGCCGGTGAACGAGATCCGCAAGGCGCTCCTCGATCCGAAGCAGCCGGAGTCGCTGGTCTGCCGTGCGGCGGCATGGCGCAGTGCCCCCCACGAGGTGCTGCTGAGGGAGCTGCTGACCCGGCTGGACCGACGCTACCGTGCCGCGCTGGTGCGGCGGGGGGCCTTGGACTTCACCGGCCTGCTGGTCCTCGCCCGCGATCTGCTCCGGGACCATCCCGGGGCGAGGCGTCAGGCGCAGGCGGCCTGTGGGGTGCTGCTCGTGGACGAGTTCCAGGACACCAACCGGCTCCAGTTGGAGCTGGTGACCCTGCTCGCCGAACGCCGGGAGGGCGGCCCGCGGCGCCTCGCACCCGGTGCCGACGTCCTCTCCCTTCCCCTGGAGCCGGCGCACCTGTGCATCGTGGGAGACCGCAAGCAGTCGATTTACGAGTTCCGCGGCGCGGACGTCTCGGTGTTCGGAATCGCCGAGAAGAAGCTGGTGGAGGAGGGCGGACGTCGCGAGGACCTCCAGACCAACCGCCGCTCGTCTCCCGAGCTGCTCACCACCTTCAACACCGTCTTCGCCGAGGTGATGGCGCCATCCCCCGATCCGCGCGACTACGAGGTCGACTTCCGCGAGGGAGACCGACTCCTGGCGCACCGGGGCCCGCTGGTGGGCCGGCCCGCCGTGGAGCGGTGGCAGACGGATTGGTCGGAGAAGAGCGCCGAGATCCGGGAGCAGGACGCGCAGGTCATCGCGCGGCGCCTCGCCACGCTGCTCGGGCCGGAAGGTCCTGCGTG
>Ga0079224_100005599_pt1 | contig 16520 bp, 12 predicted proteins | sample Stecom2015_FD_80414 | JGI IMG/M metagenome (GOLD analysis project Ga0079224, IMG submission 80414) | Agricultural soil microbial communities from Utah to study Nitrogen management - Steer compost 2015 | ecosystem: Environmental > Terrestrial > Soil > Agricultural land | place: USA: Utah... | reverse complement strand
GCCTGAGCCAGGCGGCCGCCGCCCCAGCGGAGAAAGCGGCGCCGGATCCGGTTCATCGACTCGATGTCGAGCCCGGCAGCGGCAAGTGCACTGAAGAGTCCGGCAAGGGCCCGGAATGAAATCCCCCCGGTGGGCGCTGCGGTCAGGCTGCTCGCGCCCCCGGACAGCAGTACCAGGACTTCGTCACCCGGCGCAATCAGGGACACCAGCTTTTCGATTTCCCGGGCCGCGCGGATGGACCGGGGTCCGGGGACCGGATGGTCGCCCGAAATCCGCATGATGTGCGAGCCCGCGGGGGCGGAAGCAGAGCCATCCACCACCAGGCCACCTTGAATCGGGATGGCCAGTTGCCGCAGGCGGCGTTCCGCCGCAACCGCCATCGGCTCCGCTGCCTTGCCGATGGCCAGGATCCAGCTGCGCCCGTCAGGGTGCGCGTTCGCGAGCGCCCGCTCGACGGCGCGCGCAGGATCGGCGCCATCGACTGCAGCGGCATACAACTGCCCCAGCGTGTGCGGCACGGCATCTCGGCTCAGGGTTGCCCCCGGGCGCAAGAGCGGGAATCCTTCGGCATGAACCCACCTGTGGTCACGGTTACCCGCCGACTTCCCGAGCCCGTGGAAGCCGAGCTTCGGGAGCACTTCGACGCGCGGCTCAACGCCCGCGACACGCCGCTCGGTCCCGACGCGCTGCGCGAGGCGCTCGAATCATCCGACGCGCTGCTCTGCACCGTCACCGACCGGCTCGACGCGACGGTGCTGAGCGCCCCGCCCGTGCGCGCGCGCATCCTGGCCAACTACGGCGTCGGATTCAATCATATCGATCTTGCGGCAGCGCGGGCACTCGGTCTGGTCGTCACCAACACGCCGGGTGTGCTCACCGAGGCGACGGCGGAGCTTGGCATCACGCTCATGCTGATGGTCTCCCGGCGGACCGGTGAAGGCGAGCGGGAACTCAGGACGGGCCGCTGGACCGGCTGGCGGCCGACGCACCTCGTAGGGCGGGGGCTCTCGGGAAAGACGCTCGGAATCGTCGGCATGGGCAGGATCGGCCGGGCAGTGGCTGGGATGGCGGCGCGGGGGCTCGGCATGCGAGTCATCTACGTCACCCGGTCCCCCGGGCCGGAGGACGACGCGCTCGGCAGCCGCGCGGCTTCGCTGGATGAGCTCCTGTCCCAGTCCGACGTCGTATCGCTGCACGCACCGGCAACGCCCGAAACCCGTCATCTCATCGATGCCGCCGCCCTGGGCCGGATGAAGCGGGACGCGATTCTCATCAACACCGCGCGGGGCGATCTGGTGGACGAGTCAGCCCTGGCCCGCGCCCTGACCGAGGGACGCATCGCCGGTGCCGGCCTCGATGTCTATGAGCAGGAGCCGAGGGTTCACCCACAGCTCATCGGGCTGGAGAACGTCGTGCTGCTTCCCCATCTCGGAAGCGCCACGGAATCGGCCCGGATCGCCATGGGGCGCCGGGCGCTGGAGAATCTCCGGGCCTTCCTGGCCGGCGGGGAGCCGGCAGACGTCGTGGCGCAGCCCTAGGTGCCGGATTCGCTCCCGGCGGCGCGGCGCTTCCGCTCCACCTCGACCTTGAGCTGACCGCACGCCGCGTTGATGTCGAGACCGCGGCTCCGGCGGACGGTTGCCTCGATGCCATGGGAGCGGAGCCGCGCGGCAAAGGCCCTGATCCGGTTGTTGGAGGTCGGCACCAGGCCGGGCGCACCGCCCGGATGCAGCGGCAGGATGTTGACCAGGGCGGAGAGCCGCCGGGCGTAGCGGGCGAGCTGGTCGGCATCGGCATCGGAGTCGTTGACCCCCGAGATCATCACGTACTCGAAGGTGACCCGCTGACGGAACGCCGCGGCGGCCGCCAGGACCTCCTCCAGCGGGTACTTCTTCTGGATCGGCATGATGCCGGCCCGCTGCGCTGCATCCGGCGCATGGAGTGAAATGGCCAGCCGGAACTGCTCCGGCCGGGCCGCGAGCGCCTTCATCCCCGGGAGGATGCCGACCGTCGAGACGGTGATGTGCCGGGCCCCGATGCCGCAACCGTCCGGGCTGTTCAGGATGGAGAGCGCGCCGTCCACCGCGGGCCAGTTGAGCAGCGGCTCTCCCATCCCCATGAACACGATGTTGGTCGGCTTTTCGTCCGGGTGGCGGAGAACGATTTCCCGCACCTGTCCCGCGATCTCGAAGACCGTGAGATTCCGGCGAAACCCCATGGTTCCGGTGGCGCAGAAGGCGCAGCGCAGGGCGCACCCGGCCTGAGAGGAGATGCAGAGCGTGCGGCGGGAGCCTGAGGGGATCAGGACCGACTCGATGGCCTCGCCGTCCGCCAGGCGCCAGAGGAACTTCCGGGTCCCGTCAGTGGATACCTGCTCGACGTCCGTCACCAGCCGGGGCAGGGGAAACTCGGCTTCAAGGCGGGCCCGGAGCGGCAGCGGAAGCTCGGTGGCCTCCGACCACGCGGCAATCGGCGCCACCCAGAGCCGGCGATGAATCTGGCCGGCCCGGTAGGAGGGCAGGCCCTCCTCCCCCACCCACTGGCGCAGCCGAAGGGCGGCGGCATCGGGAGTGAGATCGAGGAGCGAGGCCGGCTCCGCAGCAGTTGGCATCATCCCCGAAAGATAACGGCGCGGCCCGGCACCATGGCGGTAACTTACGCTCCCAAAATTGCTTGTCGGCCCTCTGAAGCCGGGTTACGTTTGACCATTATGGCCCTACCGGAGATCCTGTGCTCCTGACTGACCTGCTCAGCCTCGAGCGGGTGCGTGTACCCCTATCCGCGCGCGACAAGCCGGGAATCATCCGGGAGCTGGCCCAGCTGCTCGTGGAGCAGGCGGGCGGGGAGTTCCAGGATGTGGTGACCGCGGTCGAGGAGCGGGAGGCCGTGCTCAGCACGGGCATCGGCCATGGCGTGGCTATTCCGCATGGCCGGTCTCCCACCGTGCCGAGCCTCGCGCTGGTATGCGGCTCGACGGCGGAGGCCATCCCGTTCGACGCGATCGACGGCGAGCCGGTCCGCCTCTTTTTCCTGCTGGTTGGCCCGGAACGATGCGCGGGGCAGCACGTCAAGGCGCTGGGTCGAATTGCCCGGCTGGTGCGGGGGGAGGCCCTGCGGCGGCGTCTCCTGGCCGCGGCCAGCCCGGAGGAGTTCTACCGCGCGCTCGCCGACGCAGAGTCCCCCGCTTGAGTAGTCCCACCTCATGAGCGCCACCGCATGACTGGCACCGCAATGAGGACCGATCGGGCCGGATCCCTGACCCGCGGCGACGGCGGCCGCGAGGTCCGGCTGGCCGGCTGGGTCCACCGGAGGCGAGACCTGGGCGGTCTGGTTTTCGTTGACCTCCGTGACCGTGACGGGCTGGTCCAGCTCTCGTTCGATCCCCGGTGGACCCCGCCTCCGGTCATGTCGGCCGCGGCCGGCCTGGGCGCGGAGACGGTGGTATTGGTGAGCGGCCGGGTGGCGATCCGGCCCGAGCCGGCCTATGACGCGTCGATGCGCTCGCGCGAGGTCGAGGTTCAGGTAACCGGCCTCGAGGTGGCAGGCCCTGCCGAGACACCGGCCATTCCGGTGGCCCGCAAGGAGGGCGAGGAGCTCCCGGCCGAGGAGCTGCGGCTCCGCCACCGGGTGCTCGACCTCCGCCGGCCGGAACTGCAGGCCAATCTCATGCTCCGGCACCGGCTGCTGCAGCAGGCCCGGCGGACGCTGAGCGACCTCGAGTTCCTCGAGATCGAGACCCCGATCCTCACCAAGCCCACGCCCGAAGGCGCGCGGGACTACCTGGTGCCGAGCCGGGTGCACCCGGGCGAGTTCTATGCGCTGCCCCAGTCGCCGCAGATCTACAAGCAGTTGCTGATGGTCGCCGGGTACGACCGGTATTTCCAGATTGCGCGCTGCTTCCGGGACGAAGACCTCCGCGCTGACCGGCAGCCCGAGTTTACCCAGATCGACCTCGAAGCCTCCTTTGTCTCCGCGGAGGACGTGCAGCGGATCGTCGAGCGGCTGCTGGTGGATCTCTGGCGCGTGGGCGGAGTCGAGGTACAGGCGTCATTCCCCCGCCTTTCCTGGCGGGACGCCATGGAGCGGTTCGGTACCGACAAGCCGGATCTTCGGATTGCCCTCGAGCTGCAGGACCTCACGCCGCTCGTGGCCGAAGACGCCGCGCCGTTCGTGCGGGACGCCACCGGCAGCGGCGGACGGCTGCGCGGAATCGTGGCACCGGGCGCCGGCACCATGAGCCGCAGGGAAATCGACGCGCTGACCACCCTGGTGAAGTCGGCCGGCGCCGGCGGGCTCATCTGGTCGAGGCGGACGGGCTCGGGCTGGGAAGGGCAGGGCACCAAGGCGCTCGGCGCAGGACTGCTGCAGCGCCTGGAAGGATCGGAAGGGGACCTGCTCCTGGCCGTCGCCGGCACCGACGGCATGACTTCCGCCGCGCTGAATGCCGTGCGTCTGGCAATGGGCCGGCGGCCGGAGGCGGTCCGCAGCACGCAGCACGCGTTCTGCTGGGTGGTGGAGTTCCCGCTCTTCGAGCCGGACCCGGAAACCGGCGAGCCCGCGCCGGCCCACCATCCGTTCACGGCGCCGCATCCCGACGACCGCGCCCGGCTCCGAACGGCGCCGGAAGCGTGCCGGGCCCAGCACTATGACGTGGTCTACAACGGCAACGAGCTGGGAAGCGGCTCCATCCGGATCACCGATCCGGAGGTCCAGCGGCAGATCTTCGAGCTCCTCGGATTCGACGATGCCGAGATCCGCCGGCGCTTCGGATTCCTGCTCGACGGTCTGGCCGCGGGCGCGCCGCCGCATGGGGGCTTTGCGCTGGGCTTCGACCGGATCACCATGCTGCTGGCCGGCGCCGCCTCCCTGCGCGACGTGATTGCCTTTCCCAAGACGACGGCCGCGCGGGCGCTCTTCGAGGGCGCGCCCACCGGTGTCGATCCGCGCGAGCTCGAGGCGCTGCATCTCGAGCTGCGGAAGCCGGCCCGGCGCTGACCCGCGCCTCAGGAGGATCCTTGGCAGACGAAACGACTCACCGGCTTTCCACCGAAGGCGCCGACCCGCTGCTGCTGGCCGGCGTCAATGATGCCAACATGCTGGAGCTCGAGCGGCTGCTCGGGCTCAAGGTGTCGTCCCGCGGGGACGCCCTGGCGTTGAGCGGCACGGCGGAACAGCTCGAGCGCGGGATCCCGGTCGTGCAGGGCATGATCGACCTGGTTCGCATGGGTGAGGCCGTCACGGTGGACGACGTGAGCCGGCTCGTGGCGGAGGGCCCTACGGACGTGCCGCCCGCCTCGCCGGATGGCCGGATCGTCCTGCCGGGGCTCCGCCGGGCCATCGTCGCCAAGACCCAGGGCCAGCGAGAGTACCTGCAGGCGATCTCGGCCCACGACATCGTGGTGAGCATCGGGCCGGCCGGCACCGGCAAGACCTATCTGGCCGTGGCCAAGGCCGTCGAGGCGCTCGCCCGCAAGCGGGTCCGGCGCATCATCCTGGCGCGCCCCGCCGTCGAGGCGGGCGAGTCGCTCGGGTTCCTGCCGGGAGACCTGCAGGCCAAGGTGGATCCGTATCTGCGGCCGCTCTATGATGCGCTCGAGGACATGATGCCCCACGACCGGGTGCAGCGCGCGCTCGAAAGCCGCACCATCGAGATCGCGCCGCTCGCCTACATGCGGGGGCGGACGCTGAGCGATGCGTTCATCATTCTCGATGAGGCCCAGAATGCCACCGGCGCCCAGATGAAGATGTTCCTCACGCGTCTCGGCGTGAACAGCCGTACGGTGGTGACCGGTGACAAGACCCAGATCGACCTCCCCCGGCGCGAGGAGTCCGGCCTGGTACAGGTCGAGCGCGTCCTGCCGGGGATCGAAGGCATCGCGTTCTGCTACCTGAACGAAGGCGATGTCGTCCGCCATCGGCTGGTCCGCGAGATCATCCGGGCCTACGCCGAAGACCAGAGCGGCTGATGGACGACGACTTGCCTCCCGCCGCCGACTACGAGCCCGCCACGACCGCTGCCCGGTGGCGGTACCATGCGGTGCGCTGGTCGCTGCTCCTGGCGGTGGCGTTCGGTCCTCACCTCGCCTTTCCCACGCCCGATATCATCCAGATTCCGAGCTACAGCGTGGGCGCCACCGCCGACCGGACGGTCGTGGCACCGATTTCGTTCGTGGTGCGGAAGACGGAGGAGGAAATCAACCGGGAAGGGGAGGAGCGGGCCCTGGCCGTGCGGCCGGTCTATCGCTTCGACGCGCAGGCCCGCGATTCCGCGGTCGCGGCGCTGCGCCGTTTCCTGTCCCTGGTAGATGCCGCCGCGCCAAGCGGCCCCGCCGTCATCGTGCGCGCAGCCGAGACGCGGTCGGTCAGTCTCTCCCGGGACGAGGCGCAATGGCTCTCCGACCCCGCCAACCGGGTGCGGGTTGCCGATTCGCTCATCACCTTCGTGGACCGCCTCCTCTCGGGCGGCATTGCCGATGCCGGCACGGTACGCGCCGAGCCGAGCGAAGTCGTGGTGCTCCTCCGGGACCGGCAGGAGCGGCTCATGCCCCGCAGCCGCCTGATCACGTTCTCCGATTTCGTGGAGCGGTCGGACCGCGCGGCGGTGCCCGCGGATGATGCGCTCGGGCAGCGGGTCTTCCGGCGGATCGCGGCCAGCTTCTTCCGGCCTACCATCGTGTTCGACTCCGACCTTACCGCGAGCCGCCGGGGACAGCTCCGCATCAATGTGGACTCGCTCCGCTACCGGGTGAACGCCGGCCAGCAGATCGTCGGGGCCGGCGAGGGGGTCACGGTCGAGGCGCGGGACAAGCTGCTGCATCTGCAGCAGGAACTGCGGCGGCGCGGCACGCAGGGCTTCATCGGCCGGACGCTGGGCGGGTCGCTCCTCACCAATGTGCTCTACCTGGCGCCGTTCTGGCTGATGCTTCTGCTCTACCGGCGGGAGACGTACACCGAGCTCCGCGAGATGTTCTGCCTCGCGGCTCTGCTCGCGGGGACGATCATCCTCGCGCGGGGAGTGGCGGAATTCTTCCCCAACCGGCCGGAGCTGATTCCGGTGCCGCTGGCAGCACTGCTCATCGCCATGCTCTACAACGGCCGCATCGCCATCGTGGCGGCCCTCACGCTCGCGCTGCTCCTGGGCGATCAGTGGCTCCTCCGGCCCACGCCGGCGCTCTTCTTCGCGGTGGTCGGCGGCACGGCGGCATCGATCAGCGTCCGGGCCATCCGCCGCCGGCGGCGGCTCTACATCACGATCGGCGTGATCTCGCTGTCGTATGCCATCGCTTCGGTGGCGGCGGGCCTGGCCCTCGGGTGGACCGTCCAGCAGACGGCGGTGAGCATGCTGGCGGGGTACGGGGCGGCGCTCGCGTGTGTGTCGATCGGGATGATCCTCCTCCCGTTTGCCGAATCAGCCTCGCATCTCACGACCGATCTGACGCTGCTGGAGCTGGCGGATCCGTCCCGCCCGCTGCTCCGCCGGCTGGCGCTCGAGGCACCCGGCACCTGGGCGCACAGCGTCTCGATGGCCAACCTCTGCGAGTCCGCCTGCAGCGGGATCGGCGCCAACGGGCTCCTCGCGCGCGTCGGCTGCTATTACCACGACATCGGCAAGCTCGAACGGCCACAGTACTTCGTGGAGAACCAGGCCCGCGGCGTCAATCCGCACGACGACCTTGCGCCCCAGGAATCGGCGGCGATCATCCGGGAGCACGTGACCACCGGCATTGCCCTGGCCGAAGAGGCTGAGCTGCCGCCGGTGGTCCGCGCGTTCATCCCGGAACATCACGGGACGAGTGACATCCGCTACTTCCTGCACCGGGCGAGCCTCGAGCGCGCGCCATCGGACATCGACCTGCGCCAGTTCCGCTATCCCGGCCCGCGGCCGCGCTCGCGCGAAACGGCGGTGGTGATGCTCGCCGATTCGGTCGAGGCAGTGGTCCGGACCCTTCCGGCCCCCACCCTGGACACGGTGCGCGCCGCCATCAACGACGTAGTCGCCCAGCGCATTGCCTCGGGCCAGCTCGACGACGCGCCCCTCACGCTGCGGGACCTCGAGCGGGTGCGGGAGGAATTTGCCCGTGTGCTCGGCGGCCACTTTCACCACCGGATCGAGTATCCCACCGGCACGCCCGCCACGACCCGCGTCTTCCGCTCCAGCCGGGAGGTGGCGGCGCGTGAGTGAAGTGAGCGTGGGCGGGCGGCCGCGCGCGCTCCCCGACCGCATCGTCCAGCGGGTGGTCCGGGAAGTCCTCGACCGGGAGCGGCGGGACGCGCGGGTGTCGGTCACCTTTCTCGGGCGCGACGCCATGCGCCGCCTCAATCTCGAGTACAAGGGCCACGACCGGCCCACCGACGTGATCGCCTTTGCCCTGAAAGGGCCGGGGAGTGCGCTGATCGGCGATGTCTATCTCTGTCCCTGGGTGGCACGGCGCGAGTCCGCCGCACGGCGGGTGCCGTTCCGGGAAGAGCTGGTGCGGCTCCTCGTGCACGGGACGCTGCACGTGCTGGGCTACGAGCACCCGGAGGACGCGCTGCGGGAACGCTCACCGATGTGGCGGCGGCAGGAGCGGTACGTGGAGGCGCTCGCATGATCGGTGCGCTGCAGCAGTTCATTGCGCCGCTCCTCATGTTCGGCCTGACGCTCTGGGCCGCGTGGCTCGCCTTTGCGAGCGAAGCCGAATCGGACGTCCCGCGGGTGCTCGCGGGAGAACTGCCGATGGGCGCCGGCCAGCTGTCGCGGGCCCGCAGCCTGCACGTGGCGCACCTGGCGCTGCTCTCGCTCGCCGGCGTCGTGGCTGGCGGCTCGGTGGTCTGGTGGATCCGCTCGCCGGCCGGCGCGCTCACCCGGCTGCTCGTGGCCGTCATCCTGGTCTGGTCGGTGGGCGATCTCCTCCCGCGCCTGCTCGCCGCCATCGCGCCGGAGCTGACCGAGCCGGCCCGCCGGGCCGCCCTGCGCTCGCTCGCTCCGCTCCGCCCGCTCCTCCGGGTCGTCGCCTGGTTCGATGCCCGGCTGGCGCCGCCCGCGCCGGTCGGCGAACGCCATTCCGGTGGCGCCGCGCAGCGGGACATGCTCCTCGGCGTGTTCTCGCTCGCGGACATGACGGTGGCCGAGGTCATGACGCCGCGCATCGATATCGTCGGCGTGGACGTCGCCGACTCGCGGGACGAGGTGATCAGCGTGCTCCGTCGCTCGGAGCACGCCCGCCTCCTGGCCTACGATTCGAGTCCGGATACCGTGGCCGGCGTGATCTACGCCAAGGACATGATCGCGACCATGGCGGAGCCCGGGGAGCAGGAGCCGTGGCAGGCGCTGGTGCGCCCCGCCACCTTTGTGCCGGAAGCGAAGTCGCTCGATCGCCAGCTGCGGGACTTCCAGCGCGGCCCCGCGCACCTGGCCGTGGTGGTGGATGAATTCGGCGGGACCGCCGGCATCATCACGCTCGAGGACATCCTGGAGCAGATCGTCGGCGAGATCCAGGACGAGTACGACACCGACGAGGTGGAGCCGATCCAGCGCGTCAGCGAAGACCAGCTCCGGGTGGAAGGCGGCGTGGCGCTGGCGGAGCTCGAGGCGGAGCTGGCGCACGATTTCGGGCGGGAGGACGTGAGCACGGTGGGCGGGTTGGTGATGGCCGAGCTCGGGCGCGTGCCGCGGGCCGGCGAGACGCTCCTGCTCGACGGCTTCGACGTTACCGTGGACCAGGTGTACCGGCGCCGCGTGCGTCGCGTCACCGTGCGGCGAAGCTCCGAGCGGACTGCCGTCCAGGCGGATACATGATCTGGGCCGCGCTGGCACTGGGACTATTGCTTACCACCTTCGGCGCCGCGGCCGGCGCCGCCCAGATGACCGTCAGCCGGCGGGAACTCGCGCGCGCGCTCTCCCGGCGGCTGCGCGGGGCCGGCCCGCCGCTCGACTGGCTTACCGAGGTGGACACCCGCCTCACCGCCGCCTCTGCCACGACGACTCTCGGCGCCGTTCTCCTTGCGGCCTCCCTGCCGGCCGTACTTGGCTCCACCCTCGCCATCTCCGTCACCGCCGTGGCCGTCATGGCGATCCCCTTTGCCCTGGCGGCCGGCTACCTGGTCCCTCGATGGCTCACCGAGCCGCGCGCGGAAGCCGTGCTGGACGCGTGCATGCCGGTCCTCCGGCCCTGGTCCCGCATCGTCGGCCTCATTCTTCCGACCCGCACCGGGCACCGGCAGCGAGACCTCCGGCCCGTCTGGCGCGACCTCACCACGCCCCGGGGGATCGACGACGACGAGATGTCGCTGATCGGGGGCGTGCTCAGCTTCTCCAGCCGGCAGGTGCGGGAGGTCATGACGCCACGCACCGAGATCGTGGCGGTCAGCGAGGACACCGACCTGGGCGACATCAGCCGCGTCTTCGGGGAAAGCGGATACAGCCGGATTCCGGTGTACCGGAAGACCCTCGACGAGATCGTCGGGATGCTGCATGCGTTCGATCTCTTCAAGCTGCATGAGACCGATTCGCTGCCGGTGCGTCCGGTGGCTGTTGCTCCCGCCACCCGGAGCTGCGGCGACCTCCTCCTCGACATGCAGCGGGAGCGGCGTCACCTCGCCGTCGTCATTGACGAGTTTGGCGGGACGCTCGGGATCGTGACCCTGGAGGATCTTCTGGAGGAACTGGTCGGCGAGATCTTCGACGAGCATGACGAATCCGCGGGCCCGCCGGTGGCGCAGCCGGCCAACCTCGTACTCGAGGCGGACGGAACCGAGCCGGTCGAGGCGGTAGCGGAGCACTTCTCCGTCGAGCTGCCGGTGGGGCATGCCAGCACCCTCGGCGGGCTGGTGACCGAACTCGCCGGCCACATCCCCGTGCCGGGCGAGCGCTTCCTGCTCGGTGCTCTCGAGGTCGACATCATCGCGGCCACGCCCGCGCGCATCGAGCGGATACTGGTCCGCCGCGCCGCTGCAACACCGATGCGCATCGGAGCGCGCACATGAGCCAGCCCGAGCTCGACGTCGAAATGCTCGCGGAGCTGGTTCGCAGCGGCGATCTCGCCGCGCTCATGGCCCGCGCGCCCGAACTCGAGCCGGCGGACCTGGCGGACGTCCTCAGCCTCCTGAGCGAGGACGAGCGGATCGCCGTGGTGGCCGCCCTGCCGCCCGAGCTGTCGGGCCAGGCGCTCATCGAGATGCCGTACGAGGCCCACGCGGAAGAAACACTCGCGGCCCTCACGGCCGAGCGTGCAGCCGAGATCGTCGACGAGCTGGATGACGACGACGCTGCCGACCTCCTGGGTGAGCTCGAGCCGGCGGACGCCGAGCGGATCCTGCGGAAGGTCGAGGACCGCGCCGAAGTCGATGAACTGCTCCGGTACGACGAGGAGTCGGCCGGCGGCATCATGACCACGCGGATGATCACGGTGCTGGCGGCTGAAACAGCGGCCGAAGCGCTCGATTCGATCCGCCGCCAGGCCGAACAGGTCGAGGATTTCTACCGGGTGTATGTCACCGACGGAACCCGACACCTGCAGGGCGTGCTTCCGCTCCGCGATCTGGTGGTGAGCCCGCCGTCGCGGCTGGTCCGGGACATCATGCAGGCTCCGGACATCTCGGTTCCGCCGTCCATGGACCAGGAGGAAGTGGCGCGGGTGATGTCGCGGTACAACCTGGCGAGCGTGCCGGTCGTGGATTCGTCTGGGCACCTGCTGGGGCGGGTCACCTTCGATGACGTGATCGATGTCGTAGAAGCCGAAACCACCGAGGACATTCTTCGCTTCGGCGGTACGTCAGCCGATGAAAGCCTCGCCGCCGGATGGCGCGATGCGGTACGGAGCCGACTCCCGTGGCTCTTCATCAACCTTTTCACTGCCTTTCTCGCGGCGTCCGTCATCTTCAACTATCAGGACCTGATCCGGCAGCTCACGACACTCGCCGTGATCATGCCGGTGATTGCAGGGATGGGGGGCAATACCGGCACCCAGGCGCTCGCGGTGACGGTCCGGCGGCTGGCGCTCGGGCTGATTCCCCGCGGGCAATTCCTGGGCGTGATCGGCAAGGAACTGCTGGTGGGACTCACCAACGGGCTCGTCTGCGGCAGCATCGCGGCACTGCTCGCGGTCCTGTTCGGGCAGGGTGTGACGCTCGGCCTGGTCGTCTTCCTGGCAATGGCGGGCAACCTGCTGGTGGCCGGCTTTGCAGGCGCATTCATTCCCATCGTGCTCGAGCGGCTCGGTGCTGACCCGGCCGTGGCCTCCTCGATCTTCGTCACCACGTTCACGGATATCTGCGGCTTCTTCCTGCTCCTCTGGCTGGCCGGAACCCTCCTCCTCTAGCATGCGAGCCCTCACGGTCTTCCTGCGGCTCGCTCCGTTCGTGGCGGCCTTCTGGCGTGACCGGCGCCGCTACTTCGTCATTGGCGGCCCGGTCCGGCGCTCGGAAGCGGATCATCGACAGCGGGCCGAAGCACTCACCCGGACCATCGCGGGACTCGGCCCCACCTTCATCAAGCTCGCCCAGGTCTTTGCCGCGCGGGCCGACATCCTGCCCGAGCCCTATCTGTCCGCCATCGGCACCCTCACCGACAGCGTCCCGCCGCTCGAGCCCGGCGCGGCCGAGGCGGTGATCCAGGAGGAACTGGGCCAGCCGGTGACGGAGGTCTTCGACCAGTTCGAGACGGCGCCGCTGGCGGCCGCCTCGCTCGGACAGGTCCACCGCGCGGTCTACCAGGGACGGGACGTCGTCGTCAAAGTGCTGCGGCCCGGCGTCGACGAGCTGGTGCGGCGAGACCTCGAAGCTGCGCACCGGATCCTCTTTTTCCTGAACGTGCTGTTCCGGAACCACCATGTGCGTGCCATGAGCGCCATCGTGGGCGAATTCTCCAAGCGGATCTGGATGGAGCTGGACTTCCGGGAGGAAGCGCAGAACGCGGAGACCCTTCGCCGCAACTTTGCGGCGGAGCCGAGGGTGGTAGTGCCGGAGACCGTTCCCGAGCTGGTGCGCACCCGAGTGCTCGTGCTCGAGTACGTGGCCGGCACGCGGATCGACCGGCTTCAGGAGCGCATTGCCTCGGGTAATATCCGCCTCGATGCCGTGATGGGGATCGTCATCGACGCGTACATCAAGATGATGCTCGAGGACGGCTTCTTCCACGCCGATCCGCACGCCGGCAACCTGCTCATCGATCCCGAAGGCCGGCTGGTCCTCCTCGATTTCGGGATGGTGCTGCGGGTGGAGCGCGCCACCCAGGCACGGCTGGTAGGCACCGTGCTGGCCGCGGCCCGGCAGGACGTGGACGGCGTGATCAACGGCTTCTATGAGCTCGGGATCCTCGATCCCGATGTGGACCGTGCCACGGTCCGGGACGCCGCGCGCGAGCTGATGACGGTGTCCTTCCGCGATGAGACGTCCCATCGGCAGATCCAGCAGGTGGTCGAGGATGTACTCCGCACGTTCTACGACTGGCCGCTCATGCTTCCGGCCGAGCTGGTCTACTTCGGCCGGGCGGCAGCGCTGGTGGAAGGCCTGGGCCTCCGGTACGATCCCGGGTTCAACGCGATGGCCGCGGCCCGCCCGATCGTGGCGGAGGCCACCGCGCGCCTCCTGCGCGGCCGGGTCGAACGGGACCCGAAGGCACTCCTGACCGACTGGAGTCTCGAGGCGGCCACGACGGTCCGCACGCTTCGGGAGCTCATGCACCGGATCGAGCGGGAGGAGCTCCGGATCCGCGCGCATCCGCGGGACGTGGCGGAGCTGCAGCGATTCATGGCCCAGCAGGTCCGCCGCACGCTGCTGGCAGCCGGCACCCTCACGCTCGCCATCGTCACGGCCATCGTGTACGGGGCCACCGGTCGCCTCGGCATTCTCCTCGTGGGGCTCGGCATCTCCGCCGTGCTGTTCTTCCTCGTCTTCGTGCTGCCCGGGCACCTCTTCCAGAACCCGCTGCGCTTCCGCGCGCGCGGCTATCGCCGCTGACCATGCTCAGACCCAAACTCCTCACCACGCTTCGCACCTACACCTGGTCGCTGTTCGTCAGCGATCTCGGGGCCGGCGTCGTCGTCGGGATCGTGGCCCTGCCGCTCGCCATTGCCTTTGCCATCGCGAGCGGGGTCTCGCCGGAGCGGGGGCTGTTCACGGCCGTCGTGGCCGGGTTCATCATCTCGGCGCTGGGCGGGTCCCGGGTGCAGATCGGCGGGCCCACCGGCGCGTTCGTGGTGATCGTCTACGGGATCGTCCAGCAGTACGGCATGGCGGGCCTGACCATTGCGACGATCATGGCCGGCGGAATCCTGATCGTCCTTGGGCTGTCCCGGCTCGGCGGCGCCATCAAGTACATCCCCTATCCCGTCACCACCGGGTTCACGGCCGGCATCGCGGTCATCATCTTCACCAGCCAGATCAAGGACTTCTTCGGCCTCTCGATGGGGCCGTTGCCGGAATCGTTCATCGGGAAGTGGGCTGCGTACGCGCGCGAGGCGGGTGCCGTCAACTTCTACGCCGTGGGTGTCGCGGCCGGGTCGCTGCTGGTCATATCGCTGTGGCCCCGGGTGAGCCGGAAGATTCCCGGACCGTTCGTGGCGCTGGTGCTCTCGGCGGCGGTCGTCGCCATCTTCGACTTGCCGGTAGAAACGATCGGCAGCCGCTTCGGCTCCATCCCCACGTCGCTGCCGGCCCCGTCGATCCCGTCGATTTCCCTGGCGGACGCTTCCGCGCTGGTCGGCCCGGCGTTCACTATTGCGTTGCTCGCGGCCATCGAGTCGCTGCTTTCCGCCGTGGTGGCGGACGGCATGATCGGAGGCCGGCACCGCTCCAACATGGAGCTGGTGGCCCAGGGCGTGGCCAACATCGCATCGCCCCTGTTTGGCGGGATCCCGGCGACCGGCGCGATTGCCCGTACCGCCACGAACGTGCGGAGCGGCGGCCGGACCCCGGTTGCGGGGATGGTACACGCCGTGGTGCTGCTCCTCATCTTGGCGGCCTTTGGCCGCTGGGCGGAAGCGATTCCCATGCCGGCGCTGGCTGCCATTCTGGTGATCGTCTCCTATCACATGAGCGAGTGGCGCAGCTTCCGGAACGAGCTCAAGGGGCCGCGCAGCGACATCGCCGTGCTCCTGACCACGTTTTCGCTGACCGTGCTCGTCGACCTCACCGTCGCGGTGCAGGTGGGCCTGGTGCTCGCGGCCTTCCTCTTCATGAAGCGGATGTCGGAAGTCACCAATGTCGCCGAGATCGGTGATGGCCTCGACGATCCGATTGCCGACACCGGCACCTTCTCCACCAGCCGGGAAGGTCCGCTCCCGAAGGACGTGCAGCTCTACGCCATCGACGGCCCGTTCTTCTTCGGCGCGGCCGACAAGTTCCGCGAGGCACTGGGTCAGGTCGCCAATCCGCCACGGGTCCTCATCATCGTGATGCGGCGGGTACCGGCCATCGACTCGACCGGACTCAACGCCCTCCGCAGCATGGTGCACCGATTCCAGAAGCGCGGGACCCGGATCCTGATCGTGGGACCGAGGGCCCAGCCGCTTGGCGCCATGGATCGGGCCGGACTGATCGACGATATCGGACGCGATGCCGTGGTGCGGGACATCGATACGGCGCTTGCGCTTGCGGAGGAATCGTCTCCGGCGGGAGCGTAAGAGCCGGTTTGCGCTTGCCCATCCTGTTGATTCCGGCCACCTTACAGCCATGGATGTCTCCCGGTTGATCGCCGAGCTGACCCTGGGCCGTACCGCGGCCCTGGCGCGGGCGATTTCGATCGTCGAGAACGCCCGCCCGGGTTTCGAGGAGCTGCTCGCCAGCGTCCATCCCCGGCTCGGCGCGGCCCGCCGGATCGGCATTACCGGCCCGCCTGGCGCAGGGAAATCGACGCTCACGGAACGGCTGGTCACGGCCTACCGCGCCGCCGGGCTTCGCGTGGCGGTGATCGCCGTGGACCCGACCAGCCCTTTCACCGGCGGGGCACTGCTTGGAGACCGGATCCGGATGGAGTCGGTGGTGCTCGATGACGGGGTGTATATCCGGTCCATGGCCACCCGCGGATCACTTGGCGGCCTGGCCACCACGACGCGGGAAGTCTGCGACGTGCTGGATGCCGCGGGATTCGAGCGGATCCTGGTCGAGACGGTCGGCGTGGGGCAGTCGGAGCTGGATGTCGGGCGCACGGCGGATACCACCCTGTTGGTCCTGGTTCCGGAATCCGGCGACGGGATCCAGACGCTCAAGTCGGGGATCATGGAAATCGCCGATGTCTTTGCGGTGAACAAGGCAGACCGGCCCGGCGCCGAGAAGCTCCGGCAGGAGATCGAGATCACGCTCGGGATCCGCCACGGCAACGCCTTCCGCCATGTGCGCGCTCACCATGGGCTCGACAAGGCGGTCACCACTCCGCAGGATCGGGAGAAGGCGCTGCAGCGGGCGCGGCGCCGGGAAGACCATGGCTGGAGCCAGCCGGTGGTCCTGACCAGCGCGGCAAAGGGGGAAGGGACCGCCGAGCTGGTTGCGGCGCTCGATGCCCACCACGCGTGGATCGAAGCGTCCGGCGAGCCGGTCGAGCG
>Ga0079224_100005598_pt1 | contig 16520 bp, 15 predicted proteins | sample Stecom2015_FD_80414 | JGI IMG/M metagenome (GOLD analysis project Ga0079224, IMG submission 80414) | Agricultural soil microbial communities from Utah to study Nitrogen management - Steer compost 2015 | ecosystem: Environmental > Terrestrial > Soil > Agricultural land | place: USA: Utah... | reverse complement strand
GCTAACCGCTAACCGCTAACCGCTTCTAATGTCTGAAGTGCCTCATTCCGGTCAGCACCATCGCCATGCCGTGCTCGTCTGCGGCGGCGATGACTTCGCTGTCGCGCATCGATCCGCCAGGCTGAATCACGGCGCGAATGCCGAATTGGGCGGCGACGTCCAAGCCGTCGCGGAAGGGGAAGAAGGCGTCGGAAGCCATCACGGCGCCCGCGACGGCGAGCCCTTCGTCCTGCGCTTTCATGGCGGCGATGCGGCTCGAGACCACGCGGCTCATTTGGCCGGCGCCCACGCCGATGGTCATGCGCTCTCTTGCGTATATGATGGCGTTCGACTTCACGTACTTGCACACCTGCCAGGCGAACAGCAGATCGTCGAACTCCGCGAGCGTGGGCTGGCGCTTGGTGACCACTTTGAGGTCGCGCATCGCGACCATGCCTTCATCGCGCATCTGCACCAGCAGTCCGCCGTTGACGCTGCGATACTCGTGTTTCAAGCCGCTCGGGGAGAGCGGACCGGTTTCGAGAATGCGCACGTTCTCTTTGCGCGCACATACCTGCAACGCTTCGGGTTCGACCTCGGGCGCGATGATCAGCTCTACGAACTGACGATCGAGAATAGTGCGGGCGATGTCCACAGTGAGCGGTCTGTTGAAGGCGATGATGCCGCCGAATGCGGACGTCGGATCGGTGCGATACGCCTTTTCGTACGCGGACAGCGCATCCGCTGCAACCGCCGCGCCGCACGGGTTGGCGTGCTTGACGATCACGCAGGCCGGTTCGGAGAATTGGCGTACGCACTCGAGCGCAGTGTCGCCGTCGGCGATGTTGTTGTAGGAGAGCGTCTTGCCCTGGAGCTGGCGAGCGGCGCCGATGCTGGCGCCTGTCGCCTGAGGCAGGGTGTAGAACGCGCCGGTTTGATGCGGGTTCTCGCCGTAGCGCAAGTCCAGCCGCTTGCGCACGTTGATCGTCAGCGACTCGGGATATCCAGTCGGCGCGCTTGGGTCGGCGGCCTCCTCGGTCGCACGCGCGAGATAGCTCGCAACCGCCGCGTCGTAGCTCGCGGTGTGCGCGTACGCTTTTGCCGCCAGACGTCTGCGCGTCTGCTCGCCGATTCCTTGATTTGCTTCGAGCTCCGCCAGGATTCGGCTGTAATCGCTCGGGTCGACCACGATCGCGACCCGCTCATGATTCTTGGCGGCCGCGCGCACCATCGCCGGCCCGCCGATATCAATGTTCTCGATCGCCTCCTCGTAAGCACAGCCCGGACGGGCGATCGTAGCCTCGAACGGGTAGAGATTGACGACCACCAGGTCGATGGGATCGATGCCGTGCTCGCGCATCACTTGATCATCGACGCCCGCGCGACCCAACAGTCCGCCATGGATCTTCGGGTGCAGCGTCTTGACGCGTCCATCCATGATCTCCGGAAAGCCGGTGTGCGCTGAGACCTGGGTGACCGGCACGCCAGCATCTTCGAGAAGCTTTGCGGTGCCGCCTGTGGAGAGAATCTGCACGCCCCGGCGGTGCAGCGCCTGGGCGAATGGCGCGAGGCCTTCCTTGTCGGAGACGCTCAGCAGCGCGCGACGAATCGGTGTGATCACGAGGAGAGTCCGTAGGTCTTCAGTTTCTTTCGGAGTGTGCCGCGGTTGATGCCGAGAATGTCGGCGGCGCGGCTCTGGTTGCCTTGCGCATAGTCAAGTACAGCCCGGAACAGCGGCTCCTCCACTTCGCGGATCACCAGCTCATACAGCTGGCCGGGCTTGTGTCCGTTCAATGCAGCGAAGTACGAGTCGAGCGCCTCGGCGGTCATGGCGCGCAGCGGTATCGGGCCGCCGGACGGCCGCGGCGGCGGATCGCGCCGAATCATGTTTTTTTTTCTGGGCGCCATACTGCGTTTCCGTGTGCGGTTGCGAGCGTGGTCGGTGGATCTTCCTGCGTCGTGTTTCATGAGCCTCGTTCGGGCGCCCCGTTATCCGCCGGACGCGCGCCGGCGCGTCACGCGGCGCTCGGCATGTCGTTGCACGAGACGGCGAGCGCGTCGAAATATTCCCGGGCGCGTTCCAGCTGCAGTGCTGCGTCGTGCGCCTGCATCACGGCGCGCCGCAAAGCGTGTCCGGCGGACTGCTCCGGTGGACGCGTCTTCGCATACCAGTCGATGTGCTTGCGCGCGACCCTGACTCCAGCCTCCTCCCCGTAGAAAGCGTACAGATCGCGCAAATGAGCGAGCATGATATCACGGACTTCTTCGACGGAAGGTTCCTTGGTCACGGCGCCGTCGCGCAGGAACGAGGCGATCTGACGAAAAATCCACGGTCGGCCCTGTGCGCCGCGGCCGATCATCAATCCATCTGCGCCGGTTTCTTCAAGTACGTACTTCGCTTTGTGCGGCGAGTCGATGTCGCCATTGGCAAAAACGGGAATCGAGACGGTTTCCTTGATGGCGCGGATCGTTGCGTACTCCGCGGCGTTGCGGAACATGCATGCCCGCGTCCGGCCGTGGACCGCCAGAGCCTGTACGCCGATTTCCTGCGCCATGCGCGCGATGGCTACGCCGTTGCGATGTTCGGGATCCCAACCGGTGCGCATCTTGAGCGTCACCGGCGCATCCACCGCGCTCACTACGGCTTCTAGAATGCGCCGCACGAGCGCTTCGTCCCTCATGAGCGCGGAGCCTGCGGCCATGTTGCACACCTTCTTGGCCGGACAGCCCATGTTGATGTCGATGATCTGCGCGCCCGCTTCCACGTTGCGCCGCGCCGCTTCGGCCATCATGCGCGGCTCGGCGCCTGCGATCTGCACGATGCGAGGCGGCGCTTCGCCGCTGTGGTCCATTCTGCGGCGCGACTTGCGCGTGCCGTACAGGCGCACGTCGCTCGTGAGCATTTCACCGGCGGCCAACCCTGCGCCCATGCGCCGGCAAAGCAAGCGAAACGGCAGATCGGTCACGCCCGCCATCGGCGCGAGTGCGAGATTGCTGGACGACAGGTAAGGGCCAATGCGGAGCATGGGGAGAGAAGTGGTTGGCGGTTAGCGGATAGCGGTTAGTCAGAGAAGCAGCATTCGATGCTGAGCGTTGTATCGATCATTCTGGAACTAACCGCCAACCGCTAACCGCTAACCGCCTCCCGGAACATCGCCAGCGCATACCGCGCCGCGACGGCCCCGCAGGCACACATCGAACCTGAAGCCTTCCGCGTCGGGGCCGGGATCCACGATGACGATGGTCGCGTTGGCCTTCTGCGCCGGCGCGAGCAGTCGTTCGGGCGCCGCCGCAGGATCGAGATACTCCGCCGGCTCAAACTCGCGTGCTCCCACCTGTTCTCCCCAGCGGTTCTCCAGGACGAGCTTCAGCAGCGGGTATGGTTGCGCAAAATTCGCGAGATTCGTGATGGTCGCGCGCACCCGCAGTGTGCCTGGACGCGCAGGATCAGAGACCACGCCCCATTGGCGGATCTGGTAGCCGTGCAGATTCCAGTCGGGTGTGAGTTGCAAGCCGAGTCGCTCGTAGGCGCTCATGAGCGGCTTGCCGACTCGCGGATGGCGCGCCAGGGCCGAGCGATAGTGATGGATCAGCTGCAACGCGAGCAGCGCAGCGAGCGGCAGTGCAAGCCACGCCCAGGCGCGTGAGCGCCTGGACGAAGTCGCAGGCGCCAGATCCAGATCGACCGAGGGTTCTTCGTGACGCTCGGTCGGCGCGGGCTCATGCCAGGGCTTGCGCGCCGGCGGCGGCGCGTTCGATGGTGTGGGCGCCGGCCGGCTGGGCGCAGGCTCGATTTCGGGCTCTGAAGCGGCTTCCCGCGGGCCCTCGAGCACGATCTCTTCGACGCCTGCATGCTCATTCGACGTCGCCACGGCCTCGTCGACATCGTCGATCTCGACCCATTCCTCGGTGACTTCTTCGCGGATCTGCGGCTCGTCGTCTGCACCGAGCCGCTCGTAGGCGCCGCTGATCTCGATGCGCCGGCCTTCGAGGGTGATCTCCTCGTGCGTCAGCGGCTCCTCGGCGTCCAGGTCGTCGTCCGGCGCAGGCTCGCTCGGCGCGCGGCCCGGCCTCAGGAAGCGGCCAGACTCGATGTGCGCTGTTGCGTCGTTCTCATCGATGAGCCTTTCGAAGCCGTCGAACTGCGTCTGGCAGCGTCCGCAGCGCACCTGGCCGTCGGCGACCCGCAGAATCTCGCTGGTGACGCGGAATGTGGTTTGGCAATGAGGGCACTGCGTCAGCATACGTTCGAAGGCGGCCTGCGCACGCCCTCCAGGCGGGCCCAGTCTTCGCGAAGCGTTGCGGGGCTGATATCAAACCACGGCGCATAGCTGCTTGCTACCGTTGCGAACTGGCTGCTCAAGACGCCGCTGAGCACGAGCGCGCCGCCGCCGCGCACCAGTTCGGCGAAACGCGGCGCCAGCGACTCGAGTGGGCCTGCAAGGATGTTCGCGAGCAGAACGTCGACGCCGCCTGCCAGGGGCGCGCAATCGAGCTGCACCGAGAGGCGCGAGGCGACGCCGTTTCGTTCGGCGTTCTCCCGCGTGGCGATTAGCGCTTGAGGATCGATGTCGACGGCCGTCGCGTGTGCGGCGCCGAGCTTCAAAGCCGCAATGGCGAGAATCCCCGAGCCGCAGCCATAGTCGATGACCCGCGCTCCGGCGAGATCGGCGCCATCCAGCCATTCAAGGCAGAGCGCGGTGGTCGGATGCGTGCCCGTGCCGAACGCGAGCCCCGGGTCGAGTTCGACGATCACGGCCGAGTCCCCCGCCGCGGCGATCTCTGCTGCAGCGGGCCGCTGGCCTCCGGGGCAGACCCACAGGCGTCGCCCGAAGCGCATCGGGCGGAAATCCTTCAGCCATTCCCGCTCCCACGCACGATCCGCCAGCGTCTCGAAGCTCGCCGGCGGCAGCGGCTCCGGCGTTCGTGCGCGCAGAGTCTCGAGGATGCTCGCAGGCGAGCTGGCGGCGTCGAACAGCGCCTTGATTCTCACCGTCGGCCATAGCGGCGCGGCGCCAGGCGCCGGTTCGAGCACGGGATCGTCCGCTGCGTCCTCCAGCGTGATCGACTGCGCTCCCGCCTCGAGCAGCGCATCCTCGTACGCTTCCGGGTCCGCGGCGCCGACGGCGAGAGTGAGCTGCAGGAAAGGCATTGGGAAGGAGGCGGTTAGCGGTTGGCGGTTAGCGGTTAGTACATGAGGGCGGCGCTACGACCGAATGCGCCGCCTCGAAGTGACGGTGCGGTTTCTTGATGGTGCAGTTTCTCCGAACTAACCGCCAACCGCTAACCGCTTCCAGCTCCTACTTGATGCCGAGCCGCCGCTCCAGATAATGGATATCCAGTCCGCCGGCCTTGAATGCGGCGTGATTGAAGATTTCCTGATGCAGCGGGATATTGGTCTTGATCCCTTCGATGACCATCTCGGAAAGCGCGTTCTTCATGCGCGCGATGGCGGTGTCGCGATCTTCGCCGTAGGCGATCACCTTGCCGATCATCGAGTCGTAGAACGGCGGCACGTTGTAACCGCTGTACAGATGCGTGTCGACTCGAATGCCGGGGCCGCCGGGCGCATGGAAAAGCTTCACGGGGCCGGGCGAGGGCACGAAGCCCTTCGGGTCCTCGGCGTTGATGCGGCATTCGATCGCGTGGCCGCGGATCTGAATGTCGTTCTGGCTCACTGGCAGCCGCTCGCCGCCGGCGATGCGCAGCTGAGCCTTGACGATGTCGATGCCGGTGATCTGCTCGGTGACGGGATGCTCCACCTGCACGCGCGTGTTCATCTCGATGAAGTAGAACTCGCCGTCCTGGTACAGAAACTCGAGCGTACCGGCGCCGCGGTAACCGACCTCGCGACACGCCGCGATGCAGCGCTCGCCGATCATTTTGCGCTGCTTGGGAGTAATGCCCGGCGCCGGGGCCTCCTCGATCACCTTCTGGTGGCGTCGCTGCAGAGAGCAGTCGCGCTCCCCCAGATGCACGACGTTGCCGTAATGGTCGGCGAGCACCTGGATCTCGATGTGGCGCGGCTTTTCCAGAAACTTCTCCATGTACACCTCGGCGTTGCCGAAGGCTGCGAGCGCCTCCGCCTGCGTGACGTTGATCGCGTTGATCAGCGTCGCATCCGAGTGCACGACGCGCATGCCGCGCCCGCCGCCGCCGCCAGCCGCCTTGATGATGACCGGATAGCCGAGTTCGCGCGCGATGCGGAAGTTTTCCTCCGACGACGTGCTGAGCGGACCGTCCGAGCCGGGCACGCAGGGCACGCCGGCGGCTTTCATGACCTTGATCGCCGAGACCTTGTCGCCCATCAGGCGAATCGTCTCGGCTTTCGGTCCGACGAAGATGAAGCCGCTCTTCTCGACGCGCTCGGCGAAATCGGCGTTCTCGGAGAGGAAGCCGTAGCCGGGATGGATGGCGACCGAATCGGTGACCTCGGCTGCGCTGATGATCGCCGGCATGTTGAGATAGCTGTCCTTGGAGGAGGGCGGTCCGATGCACACCGACTCGTCAGCGAGCAGCACATGCTTTTGATTGAAGTCGGCGGTGGAGTGCACCGCCACGGTCTTGATGCCCAGTTCGCGGCAGGCGCGCAGGATGCGCAGCGCGATCTCGCCGCGGTTTGCGATGACTACTTTTTCGAGCATGTTTGTTTCTTGAGCGGGATTGTGGCTCGGCGTCCTGCGCCTGAAGGTGAATCTTGACTTGGGTTCAGTGACTGGGCGCCGATCAGCGCCTGGTCCGCGGCGTGCTCGCCTCGATGTTCAAGGCGCAGCGTGGCTCGCTCCCAGTCCGCCGGCGCATTTGCTGTCGAGCGGCTCTGCTCGATGGCCCCTGGCCTGCGCCGGTTCACCAGTCAACGGTCGCAGTCGCTCACTCGATGATGAACAGCGGCTGTCCGAATTCGACCGGATCGCCGTTCTTGACCAGCACCGCGGTCACCCGACCAGCCTTGTCGGATTCGATCTGATTCATCATCTTCATCGCTTCGATGATGCACAGCGTGTCGCCGACATTCACTTCGCTGCCGATGTCGACGAACGGTTTGGCGCCGGGCGCAGGGGCGGCGTAGAACGTGCCGACCATAGGCGCAGTGACCGTGTGATCCGTCTTGGACGGCGCCGCGGGCGCGGGTGCGGGCTGGGGCGGCATGGGGGCCGCCGCATGGGGCGTCGGGGCCGGGGCGGCGTAATGCACTGCGGGCGGCGGGGCGGCGTGTCCGGTCGGATAGCGGCTGATGCGCACCGACTCCTCGCCTTCGCTGATTTCGATTTCAGCGATTCCCGATTCCTCGAGCAGTTCGATCAGTTTCTTTACTTTGCGAATATCCATGGGAATCCTCTTGTTCTTCTCCGCGGCGTCGCCCTCCAGGCTGGGCGAGGGGGGTCGCCTGGCGCTGCAGTCGATGCTGGTGAAAGCAGGTGTTCTGAAAAAAGTCCCGCGCGACTGCTCATACTCGCGCTAGTTGCGAGCGGCCAGATGCTGCGTCGCGGCGCGCAGCGCAAGCTCGTAGCCTACCGGGCCGAGCCCGGTGATGGTCCCGAGCGCGATGTCGGAGAAATAAGACTGACGCCGGAAGGTCTCGCGCGCGTGCACGTTGCTCAGGTGCACTTCGATGAACGGGATTTTCACCGCCAGCAACGCATCGCGCAGCGCAATGCTCGTGTGCGTGAACGCCGCCGGGTTGAAGATGATGAAGGCGACATGCGTGGCGGGGGCTTCGTGGATTCGCGAGATCAGCTCGGCCTCGGCGTTGCTCTGGAACGCCGAGAGATGATGCCCCTCCTCGGCCGCCAACAGGTTCAGCCGGGCCACGATCTGCTCTAAGGTGACGGACCCATACAGCCCGGGCTCGCGCACGCCGAGCAGGTTCAGGTTCGGACCATTGAGCAGCAAGACGTGGGCCATACGGGTCAGGCCAGTTCCAGTTCAGCGAAAATGGCGGCAAGTTTAACCACACTTTGCGAGTGATTGCGACTATTAGCCGCTCATGCGGCGCGCCGGGCCCGCCGCATTCGAACGCCGGCGTTGGCGCCACATCCGCCCGGCTATTCCCCCGCACGGGGGGCGTGCTCTGTCGCGGCCCGGGGGCCCTGCTCGACGGCGCCTGAGCGACGCGGCTTCAAGGCCGCGTTACGCGTCCGGGGTCCGGAGCTTGGCCAATTCGCTGGCCGCCTCCGTGCGTGCGGCAAGGGGTGTGAGCTCCCCGCTATTCACGCGGCGCACCGCCTCGAGCAGCGTCTCCGTTTGCGTCCGGTGAAGCTCGCCCAGGTGTAAGGCGACTATGCGGTGCTGGTTGTCGGTGAAGACGGTGAAGGGGAGCCCCAGCGAGCCCTGGCCGAACTGGCTGACCGCCTCCAGCCCGTCTTGTTCGCCGACCAGCACTGGGTAGTTGACGCCGATCTCTGCGAGGTACGACTCGACATCCTCGCGGAAGTCCACCGCCACGCCGACGAGCTGGAAGCCCTCATCGCCGTATTCGTGCTGGATCTCCTTGAGCAGCGGAATCTCGCGCCGACACGGCGCGCACCATGTGGCCCAGAAGTTCACGATCATGGACTTGCCCGGCCAGCTGCGAATCGAACGGGGCGCTCCTTCGAGATCGGCCAACGTGAAATCGGGGAGTATTTCGGGCGGCTCGGAGCTCGACGGCGGCTCGAACGGTGAGGGCGCTTGCGGCGCGCTCACCAGCTGCGGTTCGACGCCGTACCGATAAATGCCGAATCCTGCGGCCGCGGCGATGAGCGCGATGAGTGCGTAGGCGGAGGTTCTCATGTCTGTCCTGCGAATCGCGTCCGGCGGCTATCTGCGATCGGCGAACTGCGCAGCCTCGCCGGCCGCCAGGGCCGATCGCACGTGCTCGCGAAAACGTTCGGCGGGCGCGAATCCTACCAGCCTGTACGCGCGGCGTTCGACGCCGTCCGCACCGAAGAAGGCGATCGTCGGCGGCCCGAAGATCTCGAACCGTCGGAGCAAAGCCTGGTCTTCGGCGTCATTGGCGGTCACGTCGGCCTGCAGCAGCACGACGCCCGTGAGCGCCGCCTGCACGCCCGGGTCAGCAAACGTGTATCGCTCCATTTCTTTACACGAGACGCACCAGTCCGCGTAGAAGTCCAGCATGACGGACCTGCCCCCGGCTCTGGCGCTGGACAGCGCGTCTTCCAGGTCGGCGACCGTCTTGATGCGCTGGAAGGCCAGTCCCTGCTGCTCGACGGGGACGCCCGGGCCGGCGCCAGCACGCAGCGTATCGAGCGGTTGCAGTGGATCCCGGCCGCCCGATGCAGCGCCGATCAGCAGCAGCACGCCGTAAACGAGAGCGATCAGCCCCGTCGCGCGCACCGGCGCGGCGACGGGCGAGCCGTCGCGCGATTTCAACGAGAACACCCAGAAGCCGGAGACGACGGCCAGCGCCGACCACAACAGCATCACCAATGCGTCCGGCAGCAGCGGCCCGGCGAGATAGATGGCGACCCCCAGGAACAACACGCCGAAGAGCTGCTTGATGGTCTCCATCCATGGTCCAACCTTCGGCAGCAGCGAGCCGGCGGAGGCGCCCACCACGAGCAGCGGCGCACCCATCCCAAGTCCGGTGAAGTACAGCGCCGCCGCGCCTCGCGCCAATTCTCTCGTCTGGCTGATGACCGAAAGTGCGGCGATGATCGCCGGCGCCACGCACGCCGTGACGATCAGCGCGGACAGCGCGCCCATGATGAACGTGCCGGTGAACGTGCCGGACCTCTGGCGGGCGCCGGCATTGCTGAGTCGCGTCTGCAATGCGCTCGGCAGTTGCAGGTTGTAGACGCCGAACATGGCCAGAGCCAGCACCACGAACAACGTGACAAACAGAGCGATGATCCATGGTTGCTGGAAGAAGGCCTGGGGCGCTTGCTTGAACGCCAGCACGAAAGCCGCTCCAGCAGCTGCGTAAGTCAGCGCCATTCCCTGCACATACGTGAACGCAAGCGAGAAGCCGCGCAGCGGCGTGACGCGTTCGCCTTGCCCGACGATGATGCCTGAGAGGATCGGGATCATCGGCAGCACGCAGGGCGTCAACGAGAGCAGAAGGCCGATGCCGAAGAAGGTCGCCAGCACCACGAACAAGTTACCGTCGCGGATGACGCTCGCAAGCCGATCCTGCTCGGCCACCGCGCCGCGGGCGGACCCTGCGGGCGGCGGCGCGCTGCGCGCCGGCGCCATGGGCAATAGAGTGGCGGTTGCGGAGGGCGGCAGCTCGAGGGAAACGTTCCGAGTGACAGGGTTGTAGCAGAGGCCGTCTACGGCGCAGCCCTGGTAAGTCACGACCAGATTCAGCAGGCGGGCGTCTCCCGCGGGGCGCGCCACCGGTACGGTGGCCTCGAGCGCGTCGTAGTACACCACGGTGTCGCCGAAGTACTCGTCGTGCTGGGGTGTCCCCTGGGGCAACACGGGTGCGCCCACCTGAACGTCAGGTGTGGACGTCGCCACCCGCACCTGATCCTTGTAGAGGTAATAGCCGTCCGCAATGATCCAGGTGAGCGCGATGACGCCGGCGTCCAGCATGCTTGCGCCGAATCTGAAGGCTTTATCCGGATGCAGGAGATCATCCTGCTTGGACGACCTCAGCAGGTCGCGAAAGCCGCCTGACGCTGTGACCGGCAGCGGCGCTTCGGTTTTCCAGGTGAGCGGCGGATAACACAGGCCGGCGTCGGCGCAGCCCTGAAGCTTCAAATCGATGGCCAGGGTCCGGGGGCGAGCGCCGTTGAACTCGAGAGGCGCGGACACCTCGACCGCGCCGCGATAGATCTCCTGAGTTCCGAAAAACTCATCCGTATGGGCCTCACCAGCCGGCCACGCCGGCGGACCGATGCGCACATCCGGTTGAGGGGAGGCGAGCCCCATTTTGGCCTTGTAGAGGTAGTAGCCAGGCTCGATCTGCCAGCGCACCATCAGCCGTTCGCCCTCCGCGTGCACCGAATACCGGTAGGCCTGCTCCGGCGGCAGGAACTCCTGCTTGGCGAGGCCGGCGGCGGGCCAGGCCAGGGCGAGGAGAACGATGGCTATCCAGACGGGCATGGTTGTTGGCTGTCCAGGTGGGTGGTCCAAGTCAGGCCTACGGCGGGTGGGCAGGGAGGGAACGTGTGATGGGATCATTCAGGCGGCGAGCCGTCCGGTTCGACGCACCTTCGGACCCATTCTAGATAGCGTTCGTTCCCGTCTGTCGCCGGCAACGCGACCAGCTCGGGCAGCTCGTAGGGGTGTAGCGCTTCCAGCCGGGTCTGCAGGCGAGGCAGGGCGCGGGCGGTCGTCTTGACGATCAACAGAAGCTCCTCGTCCTGCTGCAGCTCGCCGTTCCACATGTAGCACGAGCGCACGCCGCCCACCTGGTTGACGCAGGCGGCCAAGCGCTCGCTGACCAGCGCCTGCGCGATTCGGGCGGCCGTGGCCTCGTCCGGGCAGGTGGACAGGACGATGATGACTTCGTCAGGCATGGCTTTGCGGCGGTGCACAGACGGCCTGTGCTGTGGGGTCGAACTAGAACTATAAGACAGCAGATATGTCCCGGGGTCGCCGGTCGTGCGGGTGACTGCTCCCGGTGACACTTGAATTCACATGCGCGCCGCCTATTATTAGCAGCCGATCGGGTTGAGTGCTAACGCCGCCGCGGACCTCCAGGCGGCGCTCGGCGTCGGCCCGAAATCTCTTCGATTTCCCACTCCCGAACAACTCACATCGACTCATTGGCGAGGTTCGATCTATGGCTGACAAACTGAAAATTCGTCCGTTGCACGATCGCGTGATCATCAAGCGCCTGGAAGAGGAGCGCACCTCGCCGGGCGGCATCGTGATCCCGGATTCGGCGACTGAGAAGCCCATCAAGGGCACGGTCATCGCCGTGGGCAAGGGCAAGATCCTCGAGAACGGTGAGGTGCGTCCGCTCGACGTGAAGACGGGCGACCACGTCCTGTTCGGCAAGTACAGCGGCACCGAGGTGAAGGTCGACGGTGAAGAACTGCTCGTGATGCGCGAAGAAGACGTGATGGCCGTCATCGAGAAGTAAGCGCTCGGATCTGCCTCCAGGGACAGATTTCCTGTTCCAGCGACAGTGAATGAATCGCAGGGGCGGACTGAAGTCCGCGCCGTGACGCAAATTTATATAGAGGTTGAACTCACATGGCAGCTAAAGATGTACGTTTCAGCGACGACGCTCGCACCCGCATGCTCCGGGGCGTGAACGTCCTGGCGAACGCGGTCAAGGCCACGCTCGGTCCGAAGGGCCGCAACGCCGTGCTCGAGAAGAGCTTCGGCGCGCCGACCGTGACGAAGGACGGCGTTTCGGTCGCGAAGGAAATCGAGCTGAAGGACAAGTTCGAGAACATGGGCGCACAGATGGTGAAGGAAGTTGCGTCCAACACCTCCGATGAGGCCGGCGACGGCACGACCACCGCCACCGTGCTCGCCCAAGCGATCGTGCGCGAGGGTCTGAAGGCGGTAGCCGCCGGAGCCAACCCGATGGACCTGAAGCGCGGCATCGACAAGGCCGTCGAAACGGCTGTCGAAGAGCTCAAGCGCCTGTCCAAGCCCTGCAAGGACCAGAAGGCCATCGCGCAGGTCGGCACGATCTCCGCGAACTCCGATGAGTCGATCGGCAAGACGATCGCCGATGCGATGGAGAAGGTCGGCAAGGAAGGCGTGATCACGGTTGAGGAAGGCTCGGGCCTGCAGAATGAACTCGAGGTAGTCGAGGGCATGCAGTTCGACCGCGGCTATCTGTCGCCGTACTTCATCAACAACCAGCAGAACCAGACTGCGGAGCTCGAGAATCCGTACGTCCTGCTGTACGAGAAGAAGATCTCCAACGTTCGTGAAATGCTGCCGCTGCTCGAAAGCATCGCGAAGGCCGGCCGTCCGCTGCTGGTCATCGCCGAGGACGTCGAGGGCGAGGCGCTGGCGACCCTGGTGGTCAACACGATCCGCGGCATCGTCAAGGTCGCCGCCGTCAAGGCGCCCGGCTTCGGCGATCGTCGCAAGGCCATGCTGCAGGACATCGCGATCCTGACTGGCGGTCAGGTGATCTCCGAAGAGGTCGGCCTGTCGCTCGAAAAGGCCTCGCTGAACGATCTGGGTGAGGCCAAGAAGATCGTCGTGGAGAAGGAGAACACCACGATCATCGACGGCAAGGGCAAGACCGCCGATATCAAGGCGCGCGTCGAGCAGATTCGCAAGCAGATCGAAGACGCCACCAGCGACTACGACAAGGAGAAGCTGCAGGAGCGCGTCGCCAAGCTGTCCGGTGGTGTGGCCGTGATCAAGGTCGGCGCCGCCACCGAGATCGAGATGAAGGAGAAGAAGGCTCGCGTCGAGGACGCGCTGCACGCCACTCGTGCGGCCGTCGAGGAAGGCGTGGTGCCGGGCGGCGGCGTAGCGCTGATCCGCGCCAAGAAGGCTGTCGAGAAGCTGGAAAATCCGAACGAGGACCAGGCGTACGGCATCCGCATCCTGTCGCGCGCCATCGAAGAGCCGCTGCGTCAGATCGTCACCAATGCGGGTGAAGACGCCGCCGTCGTGCTCGCCAAGGTCCGAGAGGGCAAAGGCACCTTCGGCTACAACGCCGCCACCGGTGAATACGGCGACATGCTTGAGCTCGGCATCCTCGATCCGACCAAGGTCACGCGCCTGGCGCTGCAGAACGCCGCGTCGGTTGCGGGCCTGCTGCTCACCACCGAGGTGATGGTCGCCGAGGCTCCGAAGGAAGAAGCGGAGCACGCTCACGGCGGCCCGGGCATGGGCGGCATGGGCGGCATGGGCGACATGGGTATGTAGAGCCCTTCGCTCCCCGGCGCGTGAGCCTGGGCTCCGCCCTCGCTCATGCGCCTCCTCCCCGCAAAGGGGAGGAGGTGGGGCGACTGCAGCGCAAGGATGCGCCCGAAAGCCCCGCGATTTCGCGGGGCTTTCTCGTGTGCGGAGGGAGCACGTTTGCAGCTTGGAGACGCGGGTCCTGAGCTGTAGTACGTGGCGGAAATTCCCCGGCGCTCCGCGCCCTGCAAATTTCACGACTCTCCAGGTTCATCTCGCGAAGCAGGCGCAGCTCGTGCGGCGAGCCTGTGGGGAACTCCCTCGAAGCGCGCGCGCTTACGAACCGACCATGCGAAAACTGTCGCGCGAGCGGCGTATGCGGTGGTCAGTCCCGGTTCGTTCTCGAGGTGTCCTACATGGTTATGGAAACCTACGGTCAGTCGGCGGTCAGACCGCGTCGGCCCGAGCCGTGGGCTCACCCGGCGGAGGCGTCGCACGAGCCGCACTGGCACGAGGAATACGCCTATGAGCCGTCGGAGCACCGGTGGCTGGACGACCAGCGCCTGACCCAGGCGCTCGGCTGGTTCAGCATCGGAATCGGCCTCACCGAACTGCTTGCCCCACGCGCGCTCGGTCGCGCGATCGGCGTGGGCGACCATCCGGCGGTTTTCCGCATGCTCGGCGTACGGGAGCTCGTCAGCGGCGCGTGCCTGCTTTCAGGGCGCTCGCCGGCCGTGTGGGCTTGGTCGCGAGTCGCAGGCGATGCGATGGATCTGACGCTGCTGGGCGCGGCGCTGCGGGCGCCCAAGGCGCAGGCTGAGCGCATCGCCGTGGCTGGCGCAGTCGTACTTGGGGCGGCGGCGCTCGACGTCTACGCCGGCCAGCGTTTGATGCGCCGCGAGATATCGCCGCCGCAGGTGCGTGTCAGCGAAGTCGTCTCCATCAATGCTTCGCCGGAGGAGCTGTATACGTTCTGGAAGAAGCTCGACAATCTGCCGCGCTTCATGCAGCACGTGCAGTCGGTGTCGCGGACGAATGACCGGATCTCCCACTGGGTGGCCAAGGCGCCGGCCGGGGCGACCATCGAGTGGGACGCGGAGATCATCGACGACCAGCCGAACGCGCGGCTCGGGTGGCGCACACTGCCGGATTCGGAGATTCGTCACGAGGGCGCCGTGAGCTTCGTGCGCGGCGCGGGCGGGCGAGGCTCGATCGTTCACTGCGAGTTGTTCTATCAGCCGCCGGTGGGGCGTTTAGGCGCTGCGCTCAGCTCGCTGCTCGGTGAGGAGCCGCGCAAACAGATCAACGACGATTTGCGCCGTCTCAAGCAGCTCATCGAAACAGGCGAAGTGGCCACCACGCTGGGGCAGCCTGCGGGCCGGCGTTCGCTGATCGGTCGGGTGGCGCTCGGTCGGAGGCTCCAATGAGAGCGGTTTGCTGGCATGGCGTGCATGACGTCGGCGTGGAGGACGTGCCCGAGCCTTCGATCCTCAATCCGCGCGATGCGATCGTGAGGGTGACGGCGACGGCGATCTGCGGCTCCGATCTCCATCTCTACGACGGCTACATCCCGGGAATGTTTCGCGGCGACATTCTCGGCCATGAGTTCATGGGCGAGGTGGTCGAGATCGGGCGCGGGATCAGCAATCTATCGGTGGGCGATCGTGTGGTCGTTCCGTTTCCGATCTCGTGCGGCGGCTGCTATTTCTGCGAGCGCGAGATGTACTCGCTGTGCGAGAACTCAAATCCGAATGCGGCCGTCGCCGAGAAGCTTTGGGGATACTCGCCAGCCGGTCTGTTCGGTTATTCGCACATGCTCGGCGGCTACGCCGGCGGCCAGGCGGAGTACGTGCGCGTGCCGTTCGCCGACGTGGGTCCCATCAAGGTTCCCGAGTCTTTGAGCGACGAGCAGGTGTTGTTCCTCTCGGACATTCTTCCGACCGGCTACATGGCGGCCGAGAACTGCAACATCCAGGAGGGCGACACCATCGCAGTGTGGGGTTGCGGGCCCGTCGGCCTGTTCTCGATCAAGAGCGCGCTGCTGCTCGGCGCCGAGCGTGTGATCGCCATTGATCGCTTTCCGGAGCGGCTGCGCAAGGCGCGCTCGATCGGCGCCGAGACAGTGAACTACGAGTCGAGCGATGTATTGTCGCTCCTCAAGGAGATGACCGGCGGACGCGGCCCGGATGCATGCATCGATGCAGTAGGCATGGAGGCGCACGCGCACGGCCCCGTCGGGGCGTACGATCGCGCGAAGCAGGTGATTCGACTCTCGACGGGCCGTCCGAACGTGTTGCGCCAGGCGATCACGGCGTGTCGCAAAGGCGGCGTCGTCTCGGTGCCCGGAGTATATGGCGGCTTCATCGACAAGCTGCCCTTCGGCGCGGTGATGAACAAGGCGATCACCATCAAGAGCGGCCAGACGCACGTGCAGCGCTACATGCGGCCGCTGCTCGAGCGCATCGAGCGGGGTGATATCGACCCCTCGTTCGTCATCACGCATCGTCTCAATCTCGACGATGCGCCCGACGCATACGAAATCTTCAAGAACAAGGAGGAGGATTGCGTCAAGGTCGTGCTCCGGCCTTGAGTGCAGCGAACACGCCGTAGGCGAGTGTGCTCTCCCCCTGTTGGCGGCGGTCGTGCGGGCAAGCCGCCGTGCGGCGCATCAGGCGTTCCAGCGGGTGCGCGGTTCGTCTGAACAGGCGCCTGTTCACCGGCGCCGCGCCGCCGTCCCGCCGGCGAAAGCAGAAGGCTGGCGTGAACGAGGC
>Ga0079224_100005597_pt1 | contig 16520 bp, 14 predicted proteins | sample Stecom2015_FD_80414 | JGI IMG/M metagenome (GOLD analysis project Ga0079224, IMG submission 80414) | Agricultural soil microbial communities from Utah to study Nitrogen management - Steer compost 2015 | ecosystem: Environmental > Terrestrial > Soil > Agricultural land | place: USA: Utah... | reverse complement strand
CACTTGTACAATCCGCTGGAAACATTACCTTTGGGTTGGAAAAGTTCTTTGAGAAAACCGATCTGGGAGTGCCAACAAGTTCGGGAGACAGCGGAAAAGTTGCGGAGGGCAGTACGATTACGGCGCAAGGTTCTACGACGCGGAGATTGGCAGGTGGAACGTGGTGGATCCGTTGGCGGACTATTATGAATCAACAACTCCATATGCCTATGTAGAGAACAATCCAATCGGCTTTATAGATCCAACAGGAATGTATAAAGTGGATGCTAATGGCAACATTAGTATCACGGATCAAGATGAGATTGAAAAGTTCTTGGGATTTTTAAATTCTAATCCGAATGCAGGATTTAAGGAAGCATCTGAACATATTCGCGAAGCTGATAATGGTTTTAAGCTCGAGTTGGATGAAGTAGTTGTCACTGGACGAAGTACATTTGAAAGTGGACGATGGGTTGGAAGCGTAGAAGGGCAAGCTTCCGATGCCATGGGTAGGATGGAGAGTGCAACTGGCATATATTGGCAAGAAGGAGGGCGACACAATATGCTGTCCGATCCTGGCAAAGTCAATATGCTGGAAGTGCCTGGCTATATTGGTGGTAAAGCAGGTATCAATACGGTTTACAAAGGGGTTGTAGCTGGCTTGCCGTATATCGGAAAAAGTTCCAATGTGTTCAAACGGTATAGTGAGGCTGAAAGGCTACGAAAAAGAATTGAACCGGTGTTAAACGGTATTGACTCTAAACTTCTTAGGGCAGTAGAACAGAGAGTTCTTGAATATGTAAGATCAAAAGGAGCGGTGGCAAATATACGTAATGCCTTTAACCCGAAAAGGAAGGATTATGCTGAATATATGAAGAAGGCCGAAGTTTGGTTATCAAAAAACATGCCTAATTGGCAAGAACTTTTTTAATGGTGTTGAAATGATGTTGAAGAAATTTTTTGGATATTTTTCCGTTAAATCTATTCCTTTTTTAGATTACAGTTTTCTGATGGATTTTCAGACCGAAAATGTATATTGCTCATATATAGACCTTGAGCCGATTTCGGGCGTAGCGGGAACAGTTTTATTAAGCGTATACTCTTCAGGCACAAGCGATGAAAAGCTTTTTGGTGATATTATTTGCTATCAGTTCAGCAAAAGTGGCATGAATAAGTTTGTTGTGGATCACATAGAAAATATTGAGATAGATGGGAAAGATCTTCCATCTTTCAAATATATATCGGATAATGGAACAGCGTTCTATTTGTCAGAAGGACGATATCTACTTATGTATGCAAACAAAGTTCAAAACCGTAACTCGATAAACCATTTAAATTATTTTTTTATACATAGTGCCATCCATATACGGTTTAAAATCGTTTTAGAATACTATAAGCGTGAATATGGTCTGTCTGGGGAAGATCGAGATAAGTTGTACGATATCATGTTTCAAATTATGAATCAAGATAAAGTTACCAAGAGATTTTCTAAAGAAGAAAAGAGTGAACTTGTCGAAGAGTACCTTAGTATCGAAAGTACGACGCCGCCTTTTAAAGATATACCGGAAAAGAAGAGAGAAAAAGTCACTTGATAGTTTTTTGTTATAAATAAATATAAGCCCAATCTTTCACTGGATTGGGCGGTGCTTTATAGACTATAAGGTCGTATAGCGTCTGTTTCTTGTTTTCCTTGAGCTGTTCGAGTTCCTGTATACGGTCTAGTCTAGGTACAGTTGTAGAAAGCGGTCTGTGAGGATGCACCCATGAGATAACTGAGGGATACCTCGAGCGTGTCGGCTATCTTGGCGGCTACGTTAATGGAGGGAATGTTCTCGCGACATTCCTTTTTGTCTCCGGTTATGTCAATTACTTCTTTTTGTATACGTTCGTATTCTTTTTTGTCGGGTGAGGCTTACACTCTATAAGCGGAGACTTTTGTAAACTTTTGGATAGATTTGTTAACTCAATTTTTGGATAACATCTTAATATGATTTTTTTAATTTCTTTTACTTCGAGTGCTGCGGCGGTCCCAAATTCGCTTTCGTAAATGAGTTCATTATTAATTATAAAAGGTAGAGAAGGGGGATCATGTAAAACCTTGCTGTATTCCGTATTTTTAGCATGTTTCTTTTTAAGATGTTCTCGTAGATTTATTGGAACTTCCAGTAGTTCAGTTGTGAACTTTCCAAAATCTGCAATAAAAAAGTCACATGCTTTTTGGATCGTACTTGGAGCAAATTCATAATCTTCTTTTTGAGAAAACACGTATTCTAACCATCTTTTGGAAACTCCTAATATGTTAGCGAAGGCTTCCATCGTCAATCCGCTTTGCGTGAAATAATTAAAAATATTTTCTTTTGTTATTACGGCGTTGTAAGCTTTCATAACAACAAAAGAATGCTCAAAATGAATTAATAATCCGCAAATAAATTCTTTTTATTAATTTATATTTTTATATTTGTATAGTGATATCAGGTACGTTGTTATTTGATTTCTGCATTTGACTAAAAGAGTCTCGACAGCAAATTCCGACAAATTTGACTTAGAACGGGACGGTAGGAGAATGCCTATGACGACTTTTACGTACTTTTGTACAGCTATAGCGTCATGGGCCCTATCGTAATTCCGTTTCTAAGAGGCGTCGGAACCTTGCTGTGCGGTTGGTAGGGCCTAGCTATAGTTACCTAGCCGACCAACGAGACTCGTTAACCATAACGAGTATGAACAATAGAAAACAAGTTCTAAAAAACAAAATTTCTGCTCCCGAGTAGCTCGGGGCACATGTAGCCATTTTGGCTTTCTTATACAAAATGCGGCAAAGGATAACCGATTTTTAAACCAATTTTACAGCGTTCGTCCGCATTTCCTATTAAAGTCTTAGTAATAATGGTCCAGCTTAGCGGGGCTAAAAAGTAAACTGCAAACGCATAGCTTTTAGCCGGCTCCCTGGCCCACACCTAATTAACCATGTTAAAAAATGAAGAATTTTTACAAGGGAGGGAGCATACTGCCCTTTTTTAGACGGCAGCGCTACCTTTTCAGACCAACGAACAATCGTCGACTTACATCCCTACATCTACCTATGGAATTAGCACGCATGGCATGCGGCCCGCTGCTGACGGCTTTTGTGTTTTTGTTGTTTAGTAATCTAGTTCATGCCCAGGAGCCCCGCAAGGACAGCGGGGCCGATGGGCGGCTAGCAATCAGACAGCTTAAAGGCGAGGTGCGGTCCGCCGCCGACAACCGGCCTATCGAAGGAGCCTCCATACGCGTCGGCAAGGAACAGGCGGGCACTGACAAGCAGGGGCGGTTCTCCATAGCCCTGACGCAGCCTGAGGGGAGCCTCGAAGTCCATCATCTGGGCTATAAAAAAGCCGCTATACCCTTCGGCCCGACAACCGCCCACCTGAACATTGTGCTCGAACCGCTGGAAAATCAGATCGACGAAGTGGAAGTGGTGAGTACCGGCTACCAGCAGTTGCCCAGGGAAAGGGCAACGGGAAGCTTCGTGCAGATCGACAACGGGCTGTTTAACAGGCGGGTGGGGAGCAATGTCCTTGATCGCCTGGCGGACGTAACGCCGGGCCTGATCTTCAACAATGGTAAGGGCGCCACGGCACAGATGCGTATCCGCGGGCAGAACACGATACATTCGGATGCGCGTGTCCTGATCATTGTGGACAATTTTCCCTATGAAGGTGACATCAACAACATCAACCCCAACGACGTGGAAAGTATTACCGTGTTGAAAGACGCAGCGGCAGCGAGTATCTGGGGGGCGCGGGCCGGGAACGGCGTAATCGTTATCACGACAAAGAAAGGCGGAGACCGGGGTAGTACGGCGGTCGAAGCAAATGTGAACACCACCGTAGGTCATACGCCTGACCTGCATTACCAGCCTTTGATGTCGAGCGCCGACTTTATAGAGATCGAGCGCATGCTCTTTGAGCGTGGCTTTTATACCAACTTTGAGAACTCGGTATCGCGGACACCGCTGAATCCGGCTGTCGAGCTGTTTATCCAGCAGCGTGAACACCCCGATCGCTACGATGAGTTCGAGCGGGAGATCGAGAAACTGAAAGGGTATGATATCCGCTCGGATTACGAAAAGTACTTTTACCGCGCACCGGTGATGCAACAGTACGCCTTCCGCACGCAGGGCAACAGTGGTGGCAACCGCTACCATGCATCCATTGGCTACGACCGTAACCAGACCGAAGTCGTGGGCAATATCGGCAACCGTTTCAGCGGCATCATCGGAAACAGCTGGTCGTTCCTGGACAGTAGGCTGGAGGTTTCGGGACAGGCTTCCTTCGCCGCGCAGCGCAACCTGAACAATGGCATGACCGAGATCACCTACATGGGCTACAGGAATATCCCTACATCAACGATATTTCCTTATGCACGGCTTGCCGACGAACAGGGCAATCCGCTGCCCGTGACGAAAGACCTCCGGCTGGCTTACCTGGAATCGGTGGCCGGCGATGGCCTACTGGACTGGTCTTATGTACCGCTGCGCGACAGGGACAACACCGATAAAACGAGCGTGGGCAACGACCTGCGGATGGACGCCGGTGTCCGCTATAAACTGCTGAAGGGCATAAATGTGCACGCGCAATACCAGTACTGGACGGGCAGCACCCGCACCCGGCAGCTGTATAACCTGGACAGCTACTATGCGCGCAACGAGATAAACCGCTTCACGCAGCGCGATAGAACCACCGGCGCGCTGTCCTATCCCATACCGATAGGCGGTATACTGGATCTGGACAACGTCCGTTCGCAGGCACACAATCTCCGCCTACAGGCCGATTTTAATTATAGTTTTCATGCTGTGCACGCGCTCAACGGTATTATGGGTTACGAGGTGCGTGACCAGCAGGTGGATACCGACAGGAGACGCTCTTATGGCTATGACGATAGGGTAGGCGTGAGCCAGTCGGTAAACTACAGAAACTTCTACACCAGCTATTTCAACGAATACAACGCGTTTAACCTGATACCTTTCATGGATCGGGAGACGGGGACGGTAGACCGGTTCCGCTCGGTGTTCAGCAATGTATCTTATGCATACGACGGCCGGTACACCTTTACCGGAAGCCTGCGCTTCGACGAAAGCAACCTGTTCGGCGTGAATACCAACCAGCGCCGCGTGCCCCTCTATTCCGTCGGGCTGGGCTGGAACCTGACAGGCGAGCCTTTCTTCAATGTGCCCTGGGCGGATAGGATATATCTCCGTACCACATACGGGCGGGCCGGAAATATCAATAGAAACTTAACGGCCTATACGACGGCGTATTACAATACCGGCGATCCGCTGACGCAGCTCCCCTTTGCCAACATCGCTACGCCAAGGAACCCCGATCTACGCTGGGAAAAGATCACGACCTATAACGTGGGCCTCGACTTCTCCCTATGGAGGGGGCGTGTTTCTGGGTCGGCAGAGTACTACAACAAAGATGGAGACGACGTTATCGGCACCATCCCGACGCCGGGTACGGCCGGTCTTAAGACGATCACGGGTAACTTCGCGCGGACGAACGCACGGGGTTTCGAGCTGGTGCTGAATACGGTGCCGGTGGACAGGAAAGTCAGATGGAGCAATCAATTCATATTTAATACCATGAAGGATAAAGTGGTGTCTTACCGCTCAAATCCTATTCCAGCGACACGGCTATTAGGAGGGGCAGATGGTGTTACTGCTTACCCGATTGAGGGTCGCCCTCTCTGGGCGCTGTATAGCCTGCCTTGGGGAGGTCTGGATCCGGAAAATGGAGATCCCATCGGCTATTTAAGCGGCGAGTCTTCCAAAGATTATGCGCAGATATTGCAGTCTGCAACCACGGAGAGCTTAACCTATCATGGCCCCGCCCGCCCCGCGTGGTACGGCGCATTTCGCAACACGTTGGACTGGAACGGACTGTCTGTCTCCGCCAACATCTCATTCCGGGGTGGCTATTATTATCGGAGGAATACGGTCAACTATGGGGCAACGTTGTTCAGAGGAGAGGTGGGACATGGCGACTACGCGCACCGCTGGCAGCACCCCGGCGATGAGCGACGTACGCACGTGCCTTCTATGACGACCACTGCCGTCGCCAGCCGCGAGACCTATTATGGCTATGCCGATGTTAATATTGTGAGGGCTGATCACCTACGGCTGCAGGATATTCGGGTCACGTATAGCCTGCCGGTGAAACAGTGGAATCTAAGGGGCATCAACAGCCTTAACGTCTACGGCTACGTCAATAATGTTGGGTTGCTATGGAAAAAGGCAGACACGGCATACGACCCCGACTATGCGAGCGTCGATTATGTGCCGATAAGGACATTCAGTCTCGGTATTAATATTATCCTTTAACCGATAATCTATAAACTGATGAAAAAGATATACAAAAAATATGTTGTGGCACTGCTATCAGCGCTCTGTCTTGCCGCATGTTCCGGCGAGTTTCTGGAAGTAAAGCCACAGAGACAACAGGTCATCGTAGAAACGCTCCAGGACGTGGAGGCACTGCTGGACAATTCGAACATATTGAACCGTACAGACTATTATCGGATGATCTCGGACGGTGATTTTTATTATACCGACTCTAAGGTCACGTCCATTTCGGAGGTACAGCGAAACCTCTATTTATGGGCAGTCGATATTGACCCCGCGGGGCTGCATCTAACGCCTTGGGATCTACCGTACCAACAGATTATGTATGCCAATATCGCATTGGAAACGCTTCGGGAGATGACGGATGATGGAGACGAAGAAAACGTGCGGAACGAACTCTACGGGCGGGCTTTGTTTTTCCGGGCCTGGGCACACTATCAGCTGCTGCAGGATTTTGCAGAAGGTTATGATCCCGCAGTGGATGCGCAACCCGGCGTTCCGATTATTATGGACAGTAGCTTTCCAAAAAACATTCAGCGCGGCTCCCTGCGCAACGCTTATCGCGCTATCACCGACGATCTGACCGAAGCTCGGGCTTACCTGCCACAACAGACATCGATTAAGACCCGCCCCTCGATGCAGGCCGTATATGCGTTGCTGGCACGGATATATCTCAACTTACACGATTTTGAAAATGCGCTGCTATCGGCAGAAAAAGCCTTGGAAATCAACAGATCGTTACTGGATTTTAATGCCGTTTCCCGGAACGCTGTCTTGCCTTTTTCTTCCTTTAACTTTTCCACGCATCCGGAGATTATATTTTTTACGAGTTCCAACATCCCTCTGGTGGCAACAGCAGGTATCCAGGGCGAGGAAGGGCTTTATAGCAACTATCATAATGAAGACCTCCGTAAGTATCTTTTCTTTAACAATGACCGGCTATATACCGGAACTTATTCGGGCGCGTCGTCATATCATTTCACTGGACTGGCTACCGACGAACTCTATTTGGTGAAGGCGGAATGCCTGGTGCGTCTGGGGCGGCCGGAAGAAGGTGTCGGAGCGGCTGAGGAACTCTTACAGCATCGATTCTTGGACAACGCAATTGCCGGTAACACCGCGGATAGGGACAATCCCCTCCGGTGGGTACTCGAAGAGCGGAGGAAAGAGCTTGTGGGGCGGGGCACGCGGTGGTCAGATCTTAAACGGTTAAATAGAGATGTCCAAACGAGATCCGATCTCATTAGAACCTATCAGGGCGAACGATATAAACTTCCTGCCAACAGTAGCCGCTATGTCTTTGCAATACCCGCAGACGAGGTGGAGCTATCCGGCTTAGCGCAGAATATCAGGGAATAGATAAGTAGTATTGACAGATAAACAGTATACAGATGAAATATTTTTTAACAATATATATATTGTTGTCTTCGTTGAGAGGCCTAGCACAGGAGGAACTAACTAATATTGATGTCGGGGCTGCGGTTCCCGATATTGTGCTACGTGATATCCATGACCGCCCAGAACCGACCGTCGGATTGCGCAGGTTATCTGAAAAAAAATTGGTCATCATCGATTTTTGGGCAACATGGTGCGGCGCATGTCTGGCGGCGATGTCAAAAATAGACAGCATTGCCCAGGTACACCCGGATGAGCTGGAGGTGATCACAGTCACCAAACAGGGTAAAGAGATGGTGCTGGATTTTTTTAAAAAACGTAAACAACGAGGCGACTATGTACATCAGACGCCCAAATTATTTGGAGACACTGTCCTGTACAAACTGTTTCCTCATCGCTTTATTCCCCATTACGTCTGGATGAAAGATGGTGAGGTCATCGCTTTCACAGAGGAGGTCACGGCGAAAGCTGTGCAGATGGCACTATCGGAGGGAAAGATAGATCTCCGTAAGAAAGTGGATCGGCATACAATCTCCTGGAACAAGACCGAGAAAAGCCTGCTGCAGCAACTTCAAGATATTGACAGTTTAGATATGCATGCCTGGAAGCAATATTCCCTGTTAACCGGATATCAGGAAAAATTGGGGCCGTCTGGGGGGTATACGATAGTCCATATAGATTCGTTAAATTTAGTGCGATTTACCGGAGCTCATATGCCGTTGGGGAGACTCTACAGGGTCGCTTACGGAAAGGCTAAAGCCTACATTAACGAGGCAGCAGTTGACGTTAGATCAACCCATTCATGTTTTCTGGGGGAGAGACTGGTAGGTATGCGTTATGTGGACTGGCTAAAAGACCACGGCGTTTGCTACGAAGCGGTTGTAGAAAAAGAAGCTGATCTTTTTACTAAGATGGCATCCGACCTTGAAGAGGCGTTTCCACAGTTTCGGGCGTATGTAGAGAAAACAAAAGACACATGCCTTGTATTGGAAGTGTTTACGGAGAATCCAGAAAAACCGTGGAAAGTATTTAATGATGAAGAGCCTAAGTATATTTCGGATATGGATTGTATATCCGTAGAAAATGGAACGGTCCGAGGATTGATGACCTCTTTAGAAGCGACCGTGTTCCGGAACAGTAGGATTCCTTTAGTAGACGATACTGGCTATCCGGAAAAAATTAGTGTGTCCATTTGCGGACGTCTGGGAACACTGGCTTCTATTAATGATGCGTTGGCCCCTTACGGATTGCGGATAACCAAAAAAGAGGCTTTCTATGATAAGCTGATTATTGAGGATAATCAGCCCCTTTAATAGGCAAGATGCCTCGAGCTATGGCGCTGGAGGCATCTTTTTTCAGATACAGCCCATGCTTATTCCAGGTTTCCGAATTCGGTAACCGTGAAAGACCCGTTGCTCTGCTGAACAGCTTTACATTCTCTGGAGCTTGGGGTACACGCGTTTTCTCCCGGACTTCCCGGCGTAATCGGCTGCCAGTTAGCAGGGAGGTTCGGATCCATTTCTGCATTGTAATGCGTAGCGGTTTGTACATTTGTTGCTCCGGCGTAACCAGCGCCGGCGGAGAGCATAATAGCAGCTGCTGCCATTATTCCCCAAAAATTTGTGTGTTTTTTCATGACGTTAATCATGTGTTAGTAAACTAGTGTTATGCCTACTCTGTTACTGGTTTTCGGCTTTCCCAGATCTCCTTTCTGTTATATAGTAGCAAGCCTGTAACGGCCGCGACAAACATAACAGCGTTAAACTTTAAGTGAAACATATAGCCCATGGCCGGAAATATTCCCGCGCATGAACAGGTCTGGCCCGGAAATATATCGGCAAAGGCAACAGTGATAAAAAGGATGAATGAACCCAGCAGGCCGGCAGACAGCCATAGGCCGATCTTCGGGCGATACAGCAGCAACACTACGCAGACTGCAGCCACGGTCGGAATGAGGTAGGCAAGGATGTTCCCAACATATGCCGGAAAAAACTGCTTGTGCATCGATTCCAGATTGCGCTCCATATTTCCGAGCTTCATCGAGGCCGTATAAGCCCAGAGGGCAATCAACGATATACGGATGGCCGTAATTACGGTTAAGTGTATGTCAGACTTGGCTAGTTTCATCTTCGTCTCCATTTGTTTGTTTCAAAATTAGGGTAGCGCGACGTCGGGACGTTAGACCGGTTGCGACAAATGGCTGCATTTCCTTTGCCGCGACAGGACAAGTGGGCTACTGTCGCCTGTATTGGGCCGGGCTAATGCCCATCTCCCTTTTGAACGCTTTGTGCAGCGACTGGCTGTCGCTGTATCCGAACAGCAGCGCCAGCTCCAGAACGGATAGATCGGTGCTGCGCAGCAGAGCGCCGATCATGTCCATCTTTCTACGCCGTATATAGCTGGAGGGGCTGCTGTGCTGAAAGGCCGAAAACAGCCGCTCCAGTTTCCGTCTGGAGACAGGGAAATCCCTGCAAAGGCTGGCTACCGATACCCGCCGTCTCGCCTTCAGCTGCTCCTCAATATGTCGGCAGATATGTGCAACCAACCGTTGTTCCTGCGTATGCCTATCTTTGCCATGCAGCAGCCCTTTGTATGCTGACAGGAGCGATGGCAACTCCCATAGCAGATGCCTGTTGAAATCTTTATACCGCGAAAAGGGCGCGTCGGTGAGCCGGCGCAGGCGATGCCGAAAGGTGTCGTCCATGACACAGCTAGCCATGGAGGAAAGCGGCTTTTTCCCCGTCGTCTCCATAAATGCGACTAGCTCGTCAAACTCGTCCCGCAGTAGATACAGAATGGCCGGATCAAGGGTGATCATGTGAAACCGGCTGTGTGTGCCGCCCAGCTTCATGGAATAGCGGCCGGCTTCGACGAAGAGAAGCAGACACTCATTGGAGGATAAGGAGAGCACATTTGTTGTCATATGTGGAGGCTGGGACGTCAGCTTGGCCTGTTCCAACGCAATCAGCACGTAAGCCCTGCTGTCGGTAATGACATCGAACGTGTAGTCTTCCGCGTGCCGCACGGAGAAGTAGTCCAGCTGGACGCTCCGCCGGTCGTAGCGGAAGCGGTATGCATCCAGTAGACCATTCTTATAGCGATACGTCGCTGTATATGGAAATAGCAGCTGTCGCTCTTTTTGGTCTGCTGGGGGCGTCAGGGTAACTTCCGTGGGTTGGTAGAACTGTAGCCGGAACTGCATATTTCGTTTGGTTAGTATCAAGTCTGCCATTAGCCATTAGGCACAAGCCATTGTACGAAAAAAAATCCAGGAGCTCGAATTATACTGTGGACGACTGCTACAAGCCGGCGAAACGTCGGTGCTGGCGGGTGAAATAGCAAAAAGGCGTGTTTTTCCCATTTCGCCCGCGTTGGCCTGCTGTATACAGAAACTTTACCGGCAAACAATTTTTTAGTTCCAATTTCGTCTACGTGATCACTGGGCCTTTGCGGCCGCAAGGCCAGGCGGCCGGTCAGGGACAGACCGGCGCCAGTTGTGGATTTAATGCTTATACATATGGAACAGCTCATGCTATACATCCAGATGGCTACAGAAACAGCTGCACACATGCTCGACAACGTGGAGAGCGTGAAGGCACTGGCAGAAACAGCCAAAGAAAAATGCGACCTGTATTACATCTAATCGCTTTTCAATAGCAGCGGGCGGTCCGGAACGCCCCTTTTAACCACATACAACGAAATTATGAACAAAACCAACATGAATTTAGATACGATCTTTGACGGCACGGGCCAATGGAACCGAAGCGTTAAATGTGCAGCCATGTTTTACCGGTGGCGCCTGGCTGATAACTACGCCGATATATTGGGCCTGATACGTCATCACCGGCGCTGGCTCGGCCAGGACAAGTTTATACACGACGGTCGTCTGCTGCCGCGGCTGCTTGAACGCTGGCCGCTGGCCGACGACCGCTCTCCCCGCATATGGGCCTGCTTTCATATCGGCCCCTATGCCTTGATCGCGCGGGCATTGCTGATGCGGGGATGCCGTGTTGCCGTTCTGTTAAAAGACGACGTGCTTGAGGAACAGCGCAATTCCTATGTTGCACATTTCAGGAAAAGCTTTCATCGCGATCCGCGGAAAGACGAACTATGTTTTATTCCTTCGGGCGGCGCACATGCGTTGGTGAAACTGCGGACAGCGTTGCGGAACGGGTTTCATGTCGTAGCTTATCTTGATGGACAGGAAGGGGCTGCCGGCGACAAAGGTTGGACCGGGGTGTCGTTTCGCGGCATGTCCATGCCCGCGCGGATGGGCGTCGCGGTGTTGAGCCGCTGCGCGGGCGTGCCGATCCGGCCGATCGTGCTGACAATCGATGGCAACCGCCTGGAAGTCCGCTCGGCCGGCGATCGCTTTGTGGAGACCAAGGAGGATCAACAGCCCGCGATTCAATACTGCTACGACCTGCTGGCGGAGGTTCCGGCGGATCAGCTCCTGCAGTGGGATAATATTTCCAGGATGTTTGATGTCACGACGCTGAGGGACGCGCCAACGGGCGGGACACCGATCTGGTTACCCTTGGAGAATGCGGATGTACCCATGCTTTTTGACATTGTTTCCTGCACATCGGTGGTAATAAAGGAACGTTATTTTCAGACCATCTGCAGGCAGCTCAGCGAACTGCTCGCCCGGCCGATCCGTTAACAGAGGATATCGTATAGACCTGCTTCGCGGCCGCACCTCGCAACGATACTTTTTTCGATAATGGATTTTTGCCACGTACTTGGGCTATATTATAGATTTATTCAAAAATAATTGTAAATTTATTTTCTTTATAGTTGATCCGTTAGGGATTTTTGCCATTGAAGTTGCTTAACTAACCTACTGATGATCTGGTATTTTCCTTGTTTGGAGGTAGAAGTATGATTAAAGTTAACCTATTAAAGCCCTTTCCACGATCTGTCCATATCGGCATCTGGGCCCTGTATTTTTCGTGGGTTATTCCGGTAAACGTGTATCGGTATGGATGGGGGCACCTGGCTGTGTTCGTTGCCATCGCCCCCGTGATGCTGACCATTGTGTACCTGCACCGGCGAATGGCAAGACGCATCTTTTTCCGTAAAGGTTCCGTGCGCCACCTCGTTCCCTTGCTTGCCTATTTTTCGATACTGGCGGTGGCTGCCTACCTGGTGCTTTATGTGTATCCCAACGATCTTTCGAGGCGTGTGCTGAAAGATCCGGTGTCGGCAGGAGGTGCCGATTACCTGATAGACGTGTTTACGTTCTTTTTGCGGTTTGCCTCTAAAGGAGCGGTTCTCGCCGGTGCGGAAATAGGTTACAACATGTTGCGGTACACCCGTGACCAGGTGAAGGCCGTCCGCAAGGCGCAGCAGACCAGACAAAAAGGGCACCGACTCAGGCGGTGGGTAGCGCATTTCCTCGGCAACCTGTCGCAGAGCGCACTGCCACTCCTGTACCAGCCGGCCGACCGGCAACGAAGGCTCGAGGCTTTCGCAACCATCTTCTCGTATGGTATACGTGCCATGGCGCGTGGAGGCACGGGGCTGGTAGCGCTGACAGAAGAGGTTTACCATCTGCGGCTGCTGGCCCTCCTGTATGCGGATACGCCAGTGCAGCTCCACCTAGACACGGCGGACAATGCAGGTCCGGTGATACCTATGTTGCTTCTGAGTTTATACAAGAATATGAGGAAGCACGGCGATTTTAAGGCGGATGCGCCGGCGGCAGCGTTTCACGTAACGACCGGCGGGCAACATCTGCGTGTGCGGTGCCGGAACAAGGTGGCGCAACGGTCGGCATGGATCTTCGAAGCCGGAGGCACAGGCCTGCAGCAACTCGACGCATTGCTCAGGGACGCGTACGGTCACCATTTTTCTATGCAGCGAACGATGAAAAAGGGCATGTTTGAATTGCAATTGGATATACTCTTAATAGATAGCGATGAATACACTGAAAACCATATTAAAAGAGGAAAACCGACGGAAAAAACTATTGGTGGCGGTTATTGACGACGACCAGGAAGCCATAGATTACCTGGTACGGTATATCACATTGACCGACGATTTCGAGCTGGTATTTACCACCACCAATCCCAAAGACGGCCTTTCGTATTTGAAAAGGCTGGAGGTGCATGTCCTGTTTCTGGACATCGAGATGCCGCTGATGGATGGGCTGGCTTTCCTTCCGCAGCTGCAGGCCATCAAGCTGATCAACAAGCGGATCGCCCAGATCGAGGTGATCGTATGCAGCGCCTACGACAGATTTGCCATCAACACCTACGATTATAAAGTGGCCGATTACCTGCTGAAGCCCGTGGTGCTGGATCGGTACATGCAGGCCGTCAACGAGGTGAAGCAGCGCCTGCAGGCCGTGGGGCTCAACGCCCTGTCTGCCGACAACAGGTGCCTGTTGGTGGGCTACCCTGGCGGAACGGCCCTCGACAGATCAAACTACAGCGATATCATCTACGTGGAGGCAAAGGACGATAAAACATGGCTATGGGTGGGACAGGAAGAGTACTTTGAGGTGAACGTAGGCTTTTCGAATATGCTGATGCGGTTGCCCAAGTCAAACTTTGTGCAGGTACACCGCAGTTTCGCCGTATCGCTCCGGCATGTGAAGGGTCTGCGGGATAACAAGATCCTGCTGCTCGGGACGGATAGGGAGATCAGCCGCGGAAAAAAAGGAGGGTACCCGCATTTTGAACGCTGGCTCGACGACAACGCGGTTTCGGGACGGAAGCGCGTTTTCCCTACCGCTAGATCCGTAAAAAACGGTGCTGGATAATCCACTTTGCATATTACGTTAACCAATAAAATATCAATTATGAAAACAAAAGCAACAAAACACAGAACACCCGAGAACTATGTTGTGGTATTGCGTGCACTACATCTGTTATACCGCGAAGTGCGTGCGCTGCGTAGCCAGCGGGACGCCGCGGCCAGCGCAGAGGAGGTATGGCGCGATGCTGCCTATGTACAGGAATACGTGGGGATCAGTGAGCGTACGTTGTACCGCTACCAGGAAAAGGGGCTGCTGGGCGAGGTAAGGAAGAAAAATGGAAAGCGGCAGTTCGGGCAGCAGGCCATCGAACGGTTTAAAAAGATCTACTGGAATCTTTAGGCACATCTTTACCTGATCAACACCGCCCTTTCTTCGCCTTTTCTTCGCCCTTTTACCTGCCGTTCTTCGGGGTAGCCGTTGGGTTTCCTCGGGGTGGCTTCGACTGGGACCCGAGCACGACCCGAAGCGCACCCGAGGAAGCCTTGGAGCCGACCCGACCGCCGGGCGGTTAAGGGGCGGTGTTTGTACGGTATTCTTCCGGCATTGTTCCGGGACAGCGCAGGCTGCCATCTTTCTGCCATATTCCCGAACCCTTCCTGCCATAGCCCTGCCAGCTCGCCTCCGGCTATTGCGATCTGCCATATCGTGCTATATGTTTGTTCTTGTCAGCCAGACAAATACCGGTATGCAGGGCATGACAGTGATTGATTTTTTAACAGTTTAAATTTTAAAAAAATGGGAATTATTGTAAACGGAGTCAACGGTGGCTTCAGCGGAAAAGCAGGCTCCATCATTGGGAGCAGCTGGAAAAGCATCAACTACATTAAAGGGCTGTATAAGAAGCGCACGAAGCCGGCAACGCAAGAACAGCTGATCACGCAGGCACGGTTCAGGGTACTGATGCGCTTTCTTTTGCCCATTACTTCTTACCTACAGGTGGGCTTTGGATTAAAGCGGGCAGACCGGCAGACGCCGATCAACGCGGCTTTTCAGTTTAATCTTCCGCTCGTGGTGCAGGGCACCTATCCGGATTTCACGTTAAACTACGCACAGATGCGGATCGCGGACGGTTCGTTCTATCTCGGCGCACCTCAGACGCCGGTTTTTGAAGATGGCCAGCTGTCGGTGAGCTGGGACCCTGCCAACAACGAGCTATACCATACGGCAGATGATGACGGCGTGTATATTCTCTGCTATCACCCCGGACTGGACGAGTTCCTGGCGCCGGCCACCGTGCCTATGCGTGCTGCCGGTGGGGCGGCATTCACGGTGCCGTCGCATATGCTCGGCGGAGATCTGCATGTGTGGATTTTTATGGCCGACCGCAGGAAGAAGCGGGTATCAAGGAGTAGTTACCTTGGGCTTGTCACACTGAATTAACACAACCCACGGAGTGCTGCATGCTCTGCAGCATTCCACTATTTTTAATACTAAAACGCAATAGGATGAAAAGAATTGATAAAAGTAAGCTAACCCAGGCGCAACTGTGTCAGCGCCGGAAATTTGCAGTGATTTCAGGTTTTCTCGCGCCGTTGCGTAACATTGTCAATGACGGGTTCAAATCGATAGTACGGAAGAAAAGAGGGACGGTCTATCCGATGAATGTCGCGATGTCCCAGGCGTTGAAGCATGCCGTAGTGGGCGACTGGCCGGACTATCGGGTGGATCCGGAAAGGATCTGGCTGAGCGATGGCGGCGTCGCGAACGTATCTGTCACGGAAGTGTTGGCCGGGCGCCATGGAATAGAAATATCGTACGACGCGGGAACATCGAGGGTACACTCCTGGGACGACCAGGTGCTGGCGGTGGCCTATTGTCCGGAACGGGGAGCGGCATTCACAAACGACCGTCCGGCAATCCGTTCCGATGGAAAGGTGGTGGTGCCCGTGCCGCCGCATATGCGTGGAGCCGAACTGCTGGTGTACGTCATGTGCCGCGAAAGGGAAGGACAGCGCTACTCCCGGAGTACTTATCTCGGAAGGTTTAAGGTTGTTGATTCGT
>Ga0079224_100005596_pt1 | contig 16522 bp, 11 predicted proteins | sample Stecom2015_FD_80414 | JGI IMG/M metagenome (GOLD analysis project Ga0079224, IMG submission 80414) | Agricultural soil microbial communities from Utah to study Nitrogen management - Steer compost 2015 | ecosystem: Environmental > Terrestrial > Soil > Agricultural land | place: USA: Utah... | reverse complement strand
TGAGTAATTAGTAACTGGTATTAAAGTTAAATTCAATTCTTTTTTTGTTTTTAACCATTTTTCACCTACTAGCATTCGTGCATATTCTCCTACGGTCAATCCATGAAGTATAGGTATAGCTTGCATGCCTACAAAAGATTTGAATTTTGGATCTAAAACCGGACCATCTATAACGTGGCCCATAGGATTAGGTCGGTCTAAAATTAATAAGGGGATATTTTGTTCTGCACAGGCTTCCATTACATATTCTAAAGTAGAAATATAGGTATAAAATCGAGCGCCTACATCTTGCAAGTCAAAAATCATAATATCTACCCCTTCTAATTGGTGTGCTTGTGGTTTTCTATTGTTTCCATATAATGATATCACAGGAATTCCTGTTTTTCTGTCTTTTCCATCTTTTACACTTTCTCCAGCATCTGCTGTACCTCTAAATCCATGTTCCGGGGAAAAAATACTATGAAATGTAATGTTATAATGTAATAAAGTGTCAATTAAAGAAACACCATTTATCTCTGTTGTTTGATTTGCTACTATAGCAACTTTTTTATTTTTTAAGAGGCTTATGTATTTATCTATTTGAGCAGCACCTGTTTGTATTTTAGCAAATAAAAATAAAGGCGCGCATAATGCAATAAATAAAACAAATAAGAATTTAATATTTTTCATACAATAGTTTACTTAGTGGGACTATTGCAAGATAAGATAAAAAAAGAAATTTTAATTAGAAATTTTAATTTTCTGGTTTGAATAGTTTATTAAGTGATTGGATTACATCACCTTTTGCTAATTCTATGGTATTTTTTATCATATTTTTAAAAGCAGGAGCTTTAGAAATACCATGACCAATAAAAACATTGGCATTAATTCCTAGAACAGGAGTTCCGCCAAAATTTTCATAATTAAAGTTTTTTAGAAAAGGGTCTTCAATGCCTTTTTCAATAGCAAAAATATCGTAAAAAGATTCTGCCATTTTTAAAATGATATTTCCTGTATAACCATCACAAACGATAATGTCAGCTACATCAGTAAATACATCTCTACCTTCAATATTTCCTATAAAATTAATATAGTTTGATTCTTTCAATAAAGAATAACTAGCTTGTGCTAATAAATTTCCTTTACCTTCTTCTGTTCCTATATTTAATAAGCCTACTCTAGGATTTTCAATATTTAAAACTTTTTTTGCATATAGAGATCCGATTTTTGCAAATTGATATAAATGTTCTGCTTTACAATCGGAATTTGCACCTGCATCTAATAAAAAACTCCAACCTCCATTAATATTTGGAATAGGAGAGGCTATAGTTGGACGAATGATACCAGGGATTGCTTTAACAGAATACAAACTGCCTACTAACATAGCACCAGTGTTTCCTGCACTTGCAAATGCTTGAATTTCTTTCATAAGCAATTGTTTAAATCCTATAGCAATACTAGAATTTGTTTTTTCTTTTAATGCTTTGGTAGGATGTTCATTCATGCTAATGATTGAATCACTTGGAATTATGGTATATCTATCTTCAAAACCTTTTAAATGATATAGGAAGGGTTCAGCAATATCGGAGGCACCTATTAAATGAAAATGAATGGATTTATCTTCCTCTTTTTCATCTTTTAAATATGCTGCTAATCCTATTATTGCTTCTTCTGGTGCAAAATCACCGCCCATTATGTCTAATCCTATTCTCATTACATTTATTTAGTTTTAAAAATAAGGCTTTTTCTATTTAAAGTTTGCTTATGGCTTTGGAATTTTCACTCATAAATTAATAGTGAAAATCTTTATTTTTTTATTTGATAGTCTATACTATATTAAAATAGCTAAGAGGTTGTCTTTTATTTTTGAGACAACCTCTCTCTATTATATCGTTATTATTTATTCGCCTTGTTCTTCAACTACAGGATTTTTATCCATTACCACTTGTCCTTTGTAGTATAATTTTCCTTCGCTCCAATGTGCTCTATGACGAACATGCGTTTCACCAGTTGTAGGATCAACACTTAAAGTTGTTTTCACTGCACTGTCATGAGAACGACGGTTTCCTGTTCTTTGTCTTGATTGACGACGTTTAGGATGTGCCATAATTAATCTTTATTTTAATTTTTAGGTAATATATTAATTTTTGTCTTTAAATTTATCTAATTCTTTCCAAATATCTTTCTTACTTCCTTGAGCTGCATCTTTTTCCATTTGAACTAGTAATCGTAAAACCTCTGGATTGCAAAGGCTTTCTCCATTTTCATCTTCTCCATGTAGTTTTTGAATGGGAATACTTAATATTAAAAAATCGTATAACCATTTAAAAACGTTAAAACTAGGATGATTTTTGGATAAATAAACTACATCACTATCCTCTTCTTCCTCATTGAGACGCTTTGCTTCTTCTGTACTCTCCACTAATTTAATAATAAGTTTGAACTCATCCCAAAGTTGCAATTGCATATTATCTCCGCAACGATCACACACACAATCCATTTCTCCATCATAATCAAAATATAGCTCAAAAAAGCTATGATGCTTTTGTAATTCCAATTGAACTTTAACATCTAATTGACTGAATTCATCATTGGAATATCCTAAATCAGCTAGTTTTTTATCATCAATAGCATATTCAAATGTATGTAGTCCATCTTTGAGTCCCGTCCAACTTATTTCAAATTCCCGAAACTGTTTCATCTTACTACTTCCTTATTAAAGATCCACAAAAATATTTCTAAAAAGAAATTAGGTTGGCAAAGGTAGTAAATTTTTTCCTTATTTACATCATTTTTGTACGATTGATTAAATAGTTTTTTAAAATTTCTTCTGGATTACTTGAAATATCTGCCAAAAGTAAATCGATTTCATGTAAATTGCAAAACTCTTTAAGTGAAGAAATATGTGCATTCATTTGCTTTTTATATACTTCTTTAATATCCTGACTTCTTAAATTTAACCTTAAATCACTTTCTAAATCTTCAAAAGTATAGTTGCCATCGTCAAAATCAAAAGCGATTTCTGTTTTAAAATCGTGTACTGATATTAAAATGATTTCATGTTTTAAATGTTTTAATTCTAATAATAAATCCTTTGTTTTTCTTAAAGCTTCTGGATCTATTAAGAAATCAGAAATAATATAAATCAAAGAACGTTTGTTGATAATATTGGCTAAATTGGACAAGCTGTTATTTAAATCTGTGGCTTCTTTCTTCTTTCCTATTTCCTGTAATAGTTCTTCCAAAGAAACAATCATTTGATTCAATTGCGTATTTGTCGATTTTACAGGACTGATACTTTTTAAGGAATTTGAAAAATAACCATAAGCTATTCCATCTATTTGTTTTTGTGCCAAATAACCTAGACTTGCCATCAATAATGCAGCATATTCTAATTTATTCCATTTGCTCGAGCCTTTATACTGCATGGAACTTGATATATCTAATAAGAAATAACTGCGTACATTCGTTTCTTCTTCATATTTCTTAATATACATTTTATCGGTACGACCATACACTTTCCAATCTACATGACGTAAAGGATCTCCTGAAAAATAATCTCTATGTTCAGCAAATTCTACGGAAAAACCATGATGTGGACTTCTATGCAAGCCAGATAAAAATCCTTCTACAATGTTTTTAGCAATTAATGGGATGTTTTTTAACTTTGGATATAGTTCTTGTAATTCCATAATTTAAGCTTTGTCAGAATTTTCTTCCTGCTCGATTTCTTTTAGAATATTAGCTACCTCTTGCTCCACTTCTTTAAATTTTTTCTGGCAAATACCTATTAATTCATGTGCCCGTTTAACTTTTTTACTTAATAAATCCAAAGAAATTTCTCCATCTTCCAACTCTTGAAGAATTTCTTGCAACTCCGAAAAAGCGGTATCATAACTTACTGTTTCTTTCATAGTTTTTCAATTTTTTGGGGTTCAACATGAATTTTTCCATCATGAAACTCTAATATAAAATTTTCTTCCTTTAAATCCTTGCTTTTAGATATAATTTTTTCTTCTTGTCGTATTATTCCATAGCCTCTCTTTAATACGTTTTGAGGGTCCATTAATCGAATACTTTGAATACTGTATTCTAACTTGTTTTTTATTTGTTTTGTCTGGGATTTTAATTGCTGTTTAATTGCATTAAATTGCTGTGTTTTTTCAGTATCCCTTTTCTTAATTACCGCCACACTTTCTTTTGAAATTCTAGTTTTAATATCTATTAGGGACCCTGAATTATTCTCCAAATAACTCTTGCTGTATTTACCTAATTTTTCTAAAGCGCCTTGCAATTGATGTTTTGAATTAATTAAATTTCTTTGAGCTATTAATTGTAATGCCTTTTGTCTGTGAAATGTTGCACTTTCATAGTTTCTTAAAGTTAAATCAGATATCTTAATTATATTCTGACTGGTTTTAATTAATTTATTTTCGGTTTCTCTAAATCGGTCAATTAAAAACTGTGCAATTTGTGTCGGTGTAATTGCATGAAAATGAGCCACCATGTCTACAACACTTAAATTAACTGCATGGCCAATTCCCGTTAATACTGGAAGTGGAAAAGTGGCTATATCTCGAGATAAATCTACATGATTAAAAGCACTTAATCCTATTTCATCACCTCCACCTCTTGTTATAACAACTATATCAAAATAGCTTAAATGCTTTTTTATTCGCTCTAATTGATAACGAATGGATAAAACTGCACGCTCTCCTTGTAAAATAGCGGGAAATAATTTATAGTAAAATTTATATTTAGCAGCAGATTGGGAAAGGGTTCTTTTAAAATCTGAAAAACCCTTACTTGTTTCTACCGATATTATTGCAATTTTTTGTGGTAAATTAGGGAAAGGTAGCTTTTGATTTAAAGAAAATACGCCTTCTTGTTTTAAACTTTGTATTGCTGCTTGTTTTTCTCTTTCTAAACTGCCTAAATTGAATTGAACATCTATATCTTCTATCATTAAACTTAATCCATGTACGCCATTAAATTCAATTCTAGCCAAAAATAAAATCTCAATATTGTCTTTTAAACCTTCTCCTAAATGTTTTATAAAATTTTCTTGAATTCTATCAAAATTTCCCTTCCAAATAATACTTCGAATCTTTGCTATAACCTTACCGTCTTTCTTTTCTAATAAATCAGGATAGGCATGGCCAGAATGTGGATACCAATTCAATTTGTTTAATTCTGCACGTACCCAAAATGGACTAGTGTAGCGTTTACGAATCGTATTAGTAATACTTAAAGTTACTTGAGAAAGTGTAAATATTTGTTTCTTCATTTTTTATACAGAAATTCCATGTACTAAAGATACATTACTTTTTTATATAAAAGAATTTTGTGTTATAAAATATAATTACTTAAATAATTCACTTTGATTCTTGTGCTGGTAAATAATATTTAACCGTACATTCTCATAATATAAAAACTTATCCTCCTCTTCATCATATTGCGCCTGGAAGTTAAAACGACTAAAATTCCAAATTGTATGACCATTAGTGAGTGCATTTCCAAACAGATTTCCATGCTTATGCAATGCATTTCCTAAACTGAAAATTAATTCAAAACCTTTATAAACCATATTGTTTGCATTGTCTCCATGACGTTTTTCATAAGTCGTATTAATCCATTCACTTAATGCTCCTAATTGATCATAATAAAACACTTCCGTGCTGAAAAAATTAAAAGAATTAGGCCAATCCTTATTACGAATGAAATTTACCCAATTGGGCATGGTCATAATAGCAAACTCATAAGCTTCCTCTTCAGAAAATTCTCCTAAAAAGTCTAGAATTTCTTTAATATACTTAGGATTCATTGTGTTAAAATACAAAACATTCGTTCTGTTTGGTAGTAAAACTTCTTTTAAACTGTTTTTAGTGTTTTCATGCAACCAATCAAAACTTGAAATAGCATTATTTCCAAAAAATGTATTGAATTTATTAAAATTTTCTTCATTTAAATGGGTGCTGTTTTCATAAATGAAAAATTTTGGGTCATTTTCAAATCTGTTTTGTCCAAATAATAATAATTCTTCTATATGTGTCTGTAATTTGGAATTGAATATATAGAAATAAGGATTCTCCTTAATCCCTGGATCTTTGGGGCTCAAAGTGGAAAAATGCATGATTTCTTTTTGATCAATCCATTTGCATACTTTTTCTAAATCATCAGATAATAAATGAGAAATAATCAAATCGGAGGATTCTAAATCTTTTTTTATATCGTTTTTTTCTTTGCTTTTAATATCATGTATGCGTAATATGATTGCTTTTTGATCCTGATTTAAAGTATCTATAGCCAATTGCATTCCTTCTATTAGCTGAATTAAGTTTTTTTCATTTCTTGTAAGTTTTCTAAAGCTATTAATATTTCTGTTTTCTAAATCATCTAAATCTAATGCTATTAAAACATCAATAAAATACTGATCCTTTTTTATGGATTTTCGAGTTTCTGGAATATTTATTGTCTTGCTTTTTTCATTTGGATTTTCTTGCAAGGATATACTATCAATAATAGAAGGAATTTCATCTTCCTTAATTTCTTTAATATGTTTCTCTGCTTCTTGCACATTCTTTTTAAAAAGTTGCGCATGGCTATTAGAAAGAAATAAAAGGACAAAATTAATTATATAAAATAAATGTAGCCTCATGAGTATTAAATATGAATTTGTTGCATAATTGCAAAATTACTAAATTGTTGTAAGTATTTACTTTCTTCTTTATTGTTTAGTTCATAATACTTTTTAAAAAATATTCTTCAAAACTTAGACGGATTTTTGAGAATGAAAGAGCAGTTTTAAAAAGAAGGAAATTCAGAAAATAAAATAAGTACCATTATATTTCTTAGGATAAAAATAATGGTACTTTAATATTAAAAAGAGAATTTACTAAGATTGGTATTCCTAAACATTAATTGTTTTAATCTTAAAAACTTTTAATAATAGCTTGGAAATCATCAGATTTTAAGGAAGCTCCTCCAATTAAACCGCCATTGATATCTTCTTGAGAAAACAATTCTTTTGCATTATTAGGATTGCAGGAACCACCATACAGAATACTTAAAGAATTCGCTGTGGAAGTATCGTATTTTTCTGCAAAAAGAGTGCGGATAAATGCATGCATGTTTTGAGCTTGCATACTAGAAGCAGTTTTTCCTGTTCCTATAGCCCAGATAGGTTCATAAGCGATAATAATATTCTTTAATTCCTCTTTATTTAGTTGAAGTATTGTTTCTTCTAATTGTTTTTGAATATATGCATTTTGTTTATCCGCTTCTCTTTCTTCTAAAGGTTCTCCTATACAAAAGATTACTTTTAGTTGATTTTTTAAAGCTTGTTTTATTTTCTTATTTAATACTGTCGCATCTTCTTGATGGTACATTCTTCTTTCCGAATGTCCAATAATAACATATTTTGCTCCACATGATTGAATCATTTCAGCACTAATATTTCCCGTGAATGCACCCGAGCTTTCCGTATGACAATCTTGTGCACCAATCGCAATATGTTTATATTCTTTGCTTAAATCCACTGCCTCTTTTAAATGAATAAAAGGGACATTTATAATAATTTCATATTCTTCTGTTTCTGAAGTATTATTAGCAATAATTTCTTTTATTAGAGCAATTCCTTCTGAATAGTTTTTATTCATCTTCCAGTTGCCTGCAATAATGTTTTTAGGTAAATGCATATTTATATATATTTAAATTTTTTCTTGATTAAATAGGTGTTTATAAATTCGTTTTTGTTTTTCTGTTAGTCTTTGATTTCTTCTTGCCATCATTCTTTCTGCTGTTATCATGGCTTTTTCAAAATCATATTTATCTTCTGATTCTGCTCCGCCCCAATAAAAGGATGGTATTTGTTTTTTGGGAAATCCTGCACCAAAAATATTACTGTGTATTCCAGCAACAGTTCCTGTGTTCAACATGGTGTTAATTCCCGTTTTACAATGATCAGCCATTAAAAGACCTAAAAACTGCTGTTCTGTATTTCGGTTCTCTTGACTATAAGCATTCCAGATTTTTATTTTAGAATAATTGTTTTTTAAATTGGAAGAATTGGTATCTGCACCAAAATTACACCAAGAACCTATAACGGAATTTCCAATAAAACCTTCATGTCCTTTATTGCTATAATCAAAAAAGATAACATTAGCTATCTCTCCACCAATTTTTACATATTTTCCTAAACTGCTTGCACCATAAACTTTCGCGCCTAATTTTAATTCAGCATGCTCTAGCATTACCAAGGAACCTTGTACCATGGCACCCATATTAATTTTAGCATGAGGGCCAATGTAAATATATCCACTTTGTGCTTGTAAATAACAGGGCATTACGGTAGCATCTGGATGTATGTAAATTCTCGATGGATCATCCATAAACACTCCCTCTCTTTTTTCATGTTGCGTATAAGATTTTGGTAAATTTTGCACATCCGCAGCTATAGCTTTTTCATTTAATACAAATAAATCCCAAGGGTTTTCTAATATTATGCAATCTTCCTTCCATTCACTAGTTGGAAGATCCAAGCAATATTTTTCCAAAATTGGATATTCTTGAAAGTGCGCTTTGCTTTTTAAGAATAATAGATTCTCTTCTTTTTTTATAGTTTTATCGTATTCTAAATTTAATAAAGCTTGTAGCAGGTTTTTATCTGCAAATACACGTGCATTAATATAATAATAAGTTTCTCCTTCTATAAAAGGTATGGATTCTTCTAAATAAGAATCGGTTAAATAATGTATTTGCACTGGAGTATTGAAAAGATTTTCCCAGCGTTGATCCATAGTATAGCAACCTAAAAATAATTTTCCTAATGGTCTTCCTAGATCTAGAGGATAAAAATCTTGTCTTTTATAATCGTCAAATAAAATTATTTGCATAAATGATAATTTTTCGCTTACAAAATTACAAAAAAATAACATCCAATCCTTTAATATCTTGAATAGAAAAGTATTAATGTTTATCTTTGCACTTGTAAATTAAAATTAGATTATGGTTTTACCAGTTGTAGCGTACGGTCATCCAATATTACGCTCTGTTTCTAAAGAAATAGATAAAGAATACGAAGATTTAGATAGTTTTATTGAAAACTTGTGGGAAACAATGTATCATACGAATGGAGTTGGATTGGCTGCACCTCAAGTGAACAAATCTATCCGAGTTTTTGTTGTCGATACAGAACAAATTGTAGAAAACTTTGATGAAGAGGATAAAGAAGAGTATCCCGATGAAAAAGGTATTAAACAGGTTTTTATAAATCCAAAAATAATAGCAAAAAATGGCGATTTGTGGTCTTATAATGAAGGTTGTTTAAGTATCCCAAAAGTGCGTGAAGATATTAAAAGAGAAGAAGAGGTGGAAATCGAATATTTTGATGCAGATTTTAAAAAACATAGAGGGGTGTTTTCTGGGATTACAGGTCGTGTAATTCTACATGAGTTTGACCATTTAAATGGGGTAATGTTTATAGATTATTTGCCTAGTTTAAAGAAAAGATTAGTAGGTAAAAAATTGAAAGATATTGAAAATGGTAAGGTTAAAGTGAATTATAGAATGCTTTTTAAAAAATAAATTTTGAAAACTGCCTTATATAAGCCTAAAAATTATGCGCAGACAATCTCTCGCTTAGCTACAATTGTAGAAACTTTGCGAGTGGAATGCCCATGGGATAGAAAACAGACCTTTGAAAGCTTGCTCCCTCAAAGTACGGAGGAATTGTATGAACTACAAGATGCAATACTTAATAAAGATTGGGAAAATCTAAAGGAGGAATTGGGAGATTTGCTATTACATATTCTTTTTTATACACAAATGGCAAAAGAAATCAATGCTTTTGATTTATCGGAGGTAATTGAAGGTGTTGCGAATAAATTGGTGAGAAGGCATCCGCATGTTTATGGTTTTAAAAATCAAGAATTAGATGCTGATGGGGTTAAAAAACGTTGGGAAGATATTAAAAAGAAAGAAGGAAAAAAATCTATTTTAAGTGGAGTGCCTCAATCTACACCTCCTCTTGAAAAAGCATTTATAATTCAAAATAAAGTAAAACATGTAGGCTTTGAATTTGATAATTTAGAACAAGTTAAAGCTAAATGTAAAGAAGAATGGAATGAAGTGGAAGAGGCTATGTTACATGAGGATAAAAATCATTTAGAAGAAGAATTAGGGGATTTGTTGTTCTCTGTAATTAACTTGATTCGTTATAAAGAATTAGATCCTGCGCGCTGCCTAGAACGTACCAATCAAAAGTTTATTAAACGGTTTTTACAAGTGGAAGAAAGAGTGCACAATTCCGAAAAAGAATGGGAAAGTTTTTCTTTGGAAGAATTAGATACTTTTTGGAAAGAAGCAAAGAAAAATACTAAGACTCTTTAATTATTTATTGTCTTTGTATATATTCATACTATTTAAGTTTTTTTATGCGAAAGGTATTTAAAATATTGCTTTATATTTTTGTGGCTATATTAATTATAATCACAGGAATACTCTTATATCTTCAATCTAACTCTGGTCAAAGATTAGTGACAAAGCAGGTAATTAAATATTTACATGAAAATATCAATAAAGATATTAAATTGGATGCTATTCAATACAAATTGATAAATAGAGTAGCAGTTAAAAATCTAATTGTCCCCGATAAAGAAGGAGAAGAATTATTAGAATTAGGAGACTTAGAGGTGAAATTTAGCATTCTGCAAATTTTGCAAAATAAACTAACAGTTAAATCAGTGGATGCTAAAAATGTCACTGCAATAATGAGTAGAAATGCTTCCGATTCAACTTTTAATTATCAATATATTATTGATGCCTTTGTAAAAGAGGATGAAGAAGAGCAAAAAGTTGAACCTAAAAAAGAAACAAAAGAATTTCTATTAGTTGTTAATAAAGTAAATCTGGAAAATATAATTTTTAAATTTCTGGATGCAGCAGGGGGGAACTTCTTTGAGTTAGAATTAGAATCTCTAAAAACTACACCTAAGACTTTGGATTTTTCAAAAGGAATATATGAAGTAAATACCTTGAGCATTGAAGGTTTGACGAGTAATTTTTTAATGGATACTTCTTATCTTCCACCTTCACCAATTGATACTAGTGCAAGTGCTCCATTGCAATTTTATGTGAATGATTTGGAATTGAAGAATGTGCAATTCGGAATGTTGGATAACCGCGATTCTATGTTTATGAATTATATCGTTGGTTTAGGAGAATTTGAAAAAGTGGCTGTGGATTTGGATAAAGAAAAGATTAAAGCAAAAAAGTTGTTTCTTGAAAATACTGATGCGGTTATCACATTTGCAAATAGAAAAAAAACTCCAGAAGAATTAGCAGCAATTGAAAAAAGAAAGGAAGAAGAGAAGAAATATGGCCTAGATACCCTTTCAAGCAATGACTGGAAAATTGAAGTTGCTTCCATTCGCTTAAATAAAACGAATTTTAAAATGGATGATCCACTTGCTCCAAAGCAATTAGAAGGAATGGATTATAGTCATATGGATTTTACCGACGCTTTTGTTCACTTAGATGATGTTTATTATCAATTGGATTCTATTAGCGGCAAAATTAATCATATTGCTTTAGAAGAACAGTCGGGAGTTAAAATCATGGAACTTAAAAGCGATTTTATATACACCGATAAAGGTGCTGCTCTTTCAAATTTGTTCCTACAAACTCCGCATACTTTACTTAAAGATAAATTGATAGTCTCTTATTCATCTTTAGATGAATTAATGAATAATATGGGAGAAATGAAATTAGATGTGGATTTAGCACAAAGTAAAGTTGCTATGTCCGATTTATTATTATTTCTTCCTGATAGCTTAAGAAGAGAATATGCTGTATATAAAAATGAAAGTTTAAACTTGGATCTTTTAATGAAAGGTTCCTTGAATGATTTAAATATTGGTAAATTAATAGTACAAGGTCTTTCAGGAACATCTATTGATTTAAAAGGGAAAATAAAGGGATTGCCTGATGCAGCGAAAATGCAATATAGCATTCAAATTGATAAATTGGAATCTACTGCTAAGGATATAGATGCATTTCTCCCTGAAGAAGTTAAAAAACAAATTAATCTTCCAGAATCTTTTGCATTAAATGGCTTTGTCAAAGGTGGAATGTATGAATATTTTCCAGAATTAATTCTTACTAGCTCGGATGGAGATGCTCAAATAAGTGGGTATTTATCTATGGTGAACAAAGATAGGGAAGTGTATGATTTGGATATAAAAACTAAAGATTTAAATATAGGTAGAATTCTTAGGATGGAAGATAGTGTTTTGGGGAAAATTTCTGTAGAAGCTATTGCTAAGGGTAGTTATTTTGATCCACAAAAAATTAATGCAAGCGTGCAAGCAAGAGTTTTAGCAGCTCAAGCTATGGGCTATAATTATCATGATTTAGTTATTGATGCATTATTGGAAAGTGGTGCTGGTAATTTTGATATCTTAAGTAAGGATAAAAATTTAAATTTAGTTGGAACCGGAGAGGTTTCTTTAAGAAATACCTATCCCTCTGTGCATGCAAGTTTGGATTTGAAAAATGTGGACCTTCTTGCTTTGAAATTGATGACAGATACCTTTACTGTTCAAGGGAAAATACATGCTGATTTTGCATCTTTAAATCCTGATTACTTAGATGGTGAATTGCGCATTGATGATGCTGCTTTATTTTTAAGTGATTCGGAAACGTATCTTGATTCAATATACGTATTGAGTAAACCTGAGGATAGTATACAGAATATGCATGTTAATATATCGAATATGGTATTCGCAGACCTTACTGGGCAAGTTCCTCTCACGAAGATTGGTACGGGGATTATGTCACATATTGACAGGCATTATCATTTAGGAGATACTACTATTACTCAAGATGATTATAGCTATGATATGAATTTAAAAGGTTTTGTGGCATATCATCCAATTATGAAAACTTTTATTCCAAGTTTAAGTCCTTTTGATTCTATTCGCTTTGAATCTAAAATGGATGCGAATAGCTTAGACTTAAATATGGATATACCTATGATTTATTATGGAAATAATATTCTTGATAGTGGTTATGTACGTGTTAAGGAAAATAGAGATACTTTTAATTATGCAGTTGGATTTAAAGAATTTAGTAATGATCCTTTAAAAATGTATGCGCCAAGTGTTAGAGGCTTGATAAGAAATGATAGTATTTATGCTTTGGTAAATATTAAAGATTCTGCACTTGAAAATCAATTTACTTTAGGAGGTTCTGTACATCAGAATCTGGCTGCTGATAGTAGTTTGACTTTTATAAAATTATTTAAAGGATTGCGCTTTGATTATGAACGTTGGGATGTTGATCCTAATAATCAAATTGTGATTTCTCCGCAAGGTTTATTATTTAAGAATTTTGGAATTTCTCGAAAAGAAGAGCAAATTCTCGTGCAAAGTAAATCGGAAGAACTCGGGTCTCCATTTGATATTTTAATTAAAAATTTCCAATTATCCAATATTACAAAATTAATAAGTAGTGATACATTATTAGCTGAAGGAAGCTTGCAAGTAGATGGAACTGTAGATCTAAGTGGAGAATATGCTAAAGTTGATGCTGTTGCCAATATTGATCAATTAAAAGCTTATTCTTATGATTTAGGAAATTTAAAAGCTATTGTAAATAATCCTAGTAATAATGAATATAAAACGGATGTTAGTTTAAAAGGACAAGGTAACGATCTCTCTTTAAAGGGGTCTTATTTCTTAAATGCAGTAAATGGAAATAATCTAGATTTTAATTTAAATATTGATCCAATAAGTTTAAAAGCTATTGAAGGATTAACTTTTGGTGCCTTGAAAAATAGCTCAGGTGGTTTGAGAGGGGATATAAATATAAAAGGGAAACCAGATGCTCCTTTATTAGACGGATTTATGGAATTTTTTGCTATGCATACTACTGTGGCTATGCTCAATGCTCCATTTAAATTCGGTAATGATAAAATTTACTTTAATAAGAATACGCTTAAATTTGACGGTTTAAAAATATATGATTCCAAAGAAAATGCAGCTAATATTAACGGTACCTTGCAATTTAAAAGTTTAAGTGATTATATTGCAGATATTAATTTTAGAGCTAATAAATGGCATGCAATACAATCAACTAAAGCGGATAATCCAGAGTTTTATGGAGATTTGATATTTAGTTCAAATCTAAATGTAAAAGGTGATGTAATGGCTCCAACTTTAGATGGTAGCTTAAGTATTCATGAAGGAACTAATTTTACATATGCTCTTTTAGACAAGGGACCTGGTTTGGTGGAAAGTTCTGGCATCGTTGATTTTTATGATGGCCGCGATACTTTATATATTATTAAAGAACAAACAAAAGAAAGACGAGTGGCAAGGTCTTCAAATTTAAATGTAAATGTAGATATTGATAAAAAAGCAAAATTGGGATTAATAATGGATCCTGGTACAGGTGAAGGCTTAGAAGTGCAAGGTCAAGCGAATCTAAATGCTTTTTTAACTCCAGATGGAAATATTGGATTAACAGGAGAATATGAATTAGAAGATGGTCATTATGAATTGAAGTTTAATTTAATTACAAGAAAATTTAAAATTCAAAAAGGCTCTACAATAACGCTTGCTGGTGATCCTTTAGAGGCTGAAGCAAATATTGTAGCTATCTATAAAGCGAATGTTGCACCTTATGATCTAGTGGAAAAACAAGTGCCACCAGAAGAGTTGAATTATTATAAACAAAGAATTCCATTTGAAGTGCATTTGAAAATTGAAGGTAAAGCATTAGAACCTGAATTGGATTTTGATATTGTTGTTTCTGAACAGGGGTCTGGACTTTCTACAAATGTGGAAAGCTTAGTAGAATCAAAATTGAATGAACTGAGAACGAACTCTTCAGAAATGAATAAACAAGTGTTTTCTGTTTTGATTATGAATCGATTTTTAGCAGAAAATCCTTTTGAAAATGTAGGTGGTGGAATGGAAAGTGCTGTGCGACAAACGGTGGGCAATTTCTTATCGGATCAGTTAAATCAAATTGCGGATAATTTAATAGAAGGTTTTGAATTAAATGTGGATTTAGAATCAACAGAAGATTACTCAACAGGTTCAAAACAGAGTAGGACAGATTTGAATGTTTCCGCTTCTAAACGTTTATTTAATGATAGAATTAAAGTAACTGTTGGTAATAATTTTGAATTAGAAGGGGCAGGGCAAGCAGAGAATAAAAGCGTAATACCTGGTAATTTAGCTATAGATTATGATTTGACTAGAGATGGAAAATACCAATTGAGAGCATATAGAACCAATGAATTGCGTAATATTTTAGATGGTTATACAGCAGAGGCTGGACTGAATTTTAGGTTGGCTCTAGAGTATAATCGCTTTAAATATATATTTATTAACAGAAGAAAAGAGTTGGAAAGAATGCGAAAAAGAAGAGAGGCTGAAAGAGAAAATAATAGAAATAAAAAAGAAGATAATAAAGAAAAAGATGCAGCATATCTTCTCCCTAATAAATTCTTTAAAGTCTTTTAAAATATGAAATTTAAAAATGGAATTTCTTATATAATTGCTTGTTCTATGCTGTTGTTTTTTACAGCTTGTAGCAATACTAAATATTTGGCAGAAGGTCAAAGTTTATACGTGGGGAGCGATGTGGAAATAGAGGACAGTGTACTCTCAAAAAAAGAAAGAAAAAGCATGGAATCTGAATTAGAGTCAGCCTTAAGACCTAAGCCTAATAAAACTTTTTTAGGCTTGAGAATAAAACTCTGGATTCATAATGTAGTGGGAGAACCTAAATCTAATAAAGGTTTGAAATATTGGATGCAAGATAAATTTGGAGAACCGCCGGTATTAGGTTCGGATTTTAATGTGGAATATAATAATGAAATTATTGAAAACTATTTGGGAAATGAAGGTTTCTTACATGCTAGCTCCATTGGTAATGAAGAAATAAAAAAGAAAAAAAAGAAAGCATATTTTAAAGTGAAAACAGATAAACAAAGTATAATTAATGATGTGGAGTTTACTGTCTATGACACTTTGCAACTTTCTAAACATATTAAAAATACTAGGGAAAATACTTTACTTAAAGAAGGTGATGCTTATAATCTAAATACCATCAAAAAAGAGAGAGAAAGAATTTCAGAAACTTTAAAAACATTCGGTTATTATTATTTTAGTCCAAATCATATCTTAGTGAGAGCGGATACTAGTGTAGGAACCTATAAAATGGATTTAAAAGTGGATTTGAAATTGGGAGAAATGCCAAAAGAAGCAATGTATCAGTATAAGATGAATGAAATTCTTGTATTTCCAAATTATCAATTACAAGGAAATAGAGGACGAAGACCAAGTAGATATGCTGATACCTTATCTCATGATAGTGGTTTTAAAATTATTGATCCTAGCCACTCTTTTAAATCAGCTGTGTTCCATCAAGCTATGCAATTTAAGCCTGGAGAATATTATGATAAAAGAAAACAAAATATTTCTCTAAATCGACTAATTTCTTTGGGTACCTTTAAATTCGTAAAAAACGAATT
>Ga0079224_100005595_pt1 | contig 16525 bp, 13 predicted proteins | sample Stecom2015_FD_80414 | JGI IMG/M metagenome (GOLD analysis project Ga0079224, IMG submission 80414) | Agricultural soil microbial communities from Utah to study Nitrogen management - Steer compost 2015 | ecosystem: Environmental > Terrestrial > Soil > Agricultural land | place: USA: Utah... | reverse complement strand
CGGGCCTATCGGCAGAGCCCCGTGAGCAGAGCGAAGAGCCTATCGGCCACGGGCAGGCACGCTTCGAATGCGGAGCAATCCGCGTCGCCAGCGAGGGCGGCGATCTCCAAGGCTGCTGCGGCTTCAATCGCCTCACCGCGAGCGATCGCGAAGACGCGGGCGCGATCGGCGGGCGACGTTCTGCCTGCCGCCTCGGCGATGTTCAATGCGGCGCTCTTTGCGGCTCGCATGGCTTGATCGCGCAGTTTGCCATCGCGGATTTCAGCCGCCTTGACCAACTGCAGGAGCTCGAGCGCGACGTGGTACGCAACGAGATTGTGGTGCGGCAACTGAGGGCGAGAGCGAGTACGAGTGCGAGTGCGGGTTCGGGTGCGGGTGCGGGTTCGGGTGCGGGTTCGGGGCCGGGTGCGAGGGCGGGGTACGGGGCAGCGGGAAGGATCGGCGGGAGGGCGGCCCCTGAGACGCGAAGGCTCACAGTTAGTTTTGTTCGCGGAACGCCTCGGCGGGGCGCAGGCGGGCTGCGTGGCGGGCGGGCCAGACGGTGGCGAGGAGGCAGACGACGATCGCGAAGACGCCGACGAGGGCGAAGTCGCTCGCCCGCACGAGGACGGGCACGCGGGAGATGAAGTACACCTTCGGGTCGAGCGGGACGCCGTAGGCCAAGAGGCCCTTGCAGATGAGGAGGCCGAGGCCGAGGCCGAGCACGGTGCCGACCACGCCGATCAACGTGCCCTGGTAGACGAACGAACGGAGCAACGCTCCGTCGGTCGCGCCCATCGCCTTCAGCACGGCGATGTCGCGCTTCTTGTCGAGCACCATCATGATCAGCGTCGCGATCACGGTGAACGCGGCCACGACGATGATCAGCGCGAGCACCAGGCTCATCAGGATTTGCTGGATCTGCAGGGCCGTGAACAGTCCGCGATTCAGCTCCTCCCAGTCCATCGTGTTGTAGATGCCGCTCTTCAGCCGCTCCTCGATCTCGCCGGCGATGCGCTTCGCGTCCTCGATGTCGTTCACCTTCATCTCGATGCCGGTCACGCTGTCGCCGGCGTCGTAGAAGGCTTGAGCCTCGTACAGGTCGGTGTACACGAGCTTCGCGTCGTACTGGTCGAAGCCCGCGTCGAACACCGCGATCACGCGGAACTGCTTCGCGACCGGCGCGCGAATGGCGCCGCGCGAGTACGAATAGCCGATGGTGGGCGACGTCACCTGCACGCAGCCGCCCAAGCCCACGTCCAGGTTCCGCGCGAGCGTCGTACCGATCACGATGCCCGGCAGCTTCGCCACCGCGCTCGCGTCCGCGCACGGATCCGGATCGAGCTCGGCGGGGAGAAAGTCGTCCTCGGGGAGCACGCTCTGATAGCCGCCCTCCGGAACGACGCTGCCCACCGGCGCGTCCTCCGGAAGCTCGAGCGCGGAAAGCGCCGGGTTCTCGCGCGGCGCGGCCTCGGCGATCGCGTCTGCCGCGGAAGCGCTCGACGCGCGCTTTTCGGCGCGCGCCTTGTCCTCGGCGACGATCTTCTCGAGCTCCTCGAGCACCGAGCGCTTGCCCTGGGTCCCCTCTCCTCCGCCGGTCGACTCCGGCGTTTCGGGAGCGCGCGTCCGCCGACGGCGCTCGGGAGGCTTGGCGTTCGCGACCCGCAGCCCCTCCAGGCTGCCCTGCACGATGTGGCGCGGCAGATCGAGCACCTGGGAAACGCGCCCGGGATCGACCCCTTTGACGAGCACGCCGGTCGCGGTGCGCTCGCCGTGCGTCACCATCATCGGGCTGATGACGAACGGCGCGACCCCGATCACGCCAGGCACCGTTTTGACCTGGTCCATGATCTTCCGGTACTCGCGGAAGTCGCTCGAATACTTGAGCACCAGGACGTGCGCGTTCACGCCCAGCACCTTCTCGCGGAATTGCGCTCGGAAGCCGCCGGTCACGCTGATGACGGTGGCGAGCGCGGCGACCCCCAGCATCACTCCGAGCACCGCGAACATCGTGCCCACGGACACGAAGGCGCGCTTCTTGGAGCGGAGGTAGCGCAGGGCAAGCTCGAGAGGGAAACCCATGGAGGTGCCCCGATCTACCACCCGGCCCGGCTCGCGCTTCGATGGAAGCGGAAATCGACCAGCGCCGGGCGCAAAATGCCGGCCAAACAGCCGAAAATCACCGTCTCACGCATGGCGGTACGGAGGCGAGTGTGTAAACATTGCGGCCCTGTGGCGCCGTCTGCCGGAACGGCGAGGATCGAGCCCCGAAACCCGCTCGGCGGAAAGCGGCGTCGACCTTGCATCTTTCGCGGTGATCGACGGACGGTGTCAGACGGATGAGCGAGCTCCGAAGCAAGCCGGCTCCCCCGGAGGGAGGTGACCCGACCTCGACGGGGCGACGCCTCTCGGAGTCGGCTGCCAGCACCGCCACCGCGTTGCGCCCGAGCGGCTTGAAGGTGGTGACCCTGACCACGGACACGCTGGCCGCGGGCGCCGTGGCCGGCGACGCGAGCGTGCGCCGCGACCCGTACCTCGGCGCGACGGTGGACGGGCGGTATCACGTCGAGTCCATCCTCGGCGAGGGGGGCATGGGCGTCGTGTACCGCTGCTCGCACACCATCATCGGCAAGAAGGTGGCCATGAAGGTGCTGCGCCCGGACCTCGCGCGGGATCCCGAGGTCACCGAGCGCTTCTTGAACGAAGCCAAGGCGGCGAGCGCGATCGGCAATCCGCACATCATCGACATCAGCGACTTCGGTCAATTCCCGGACGGGTCGACGTACTTCATCATGGAGTACCTCGCGGGCACGTCGCTCGCGAAGCTGCTCCAGGGCGGGAACGCGCTCGACGTCGGACGCATTCTGCACATTGCCGCGCAGCTCGCCGACGGGCTCGCGGCCGCGCACGCTGCGGGGATCGTTCACCGCGATCTCAAGCCCGACAACATCTTCCTGACGCGCCACGGGTCGGAGCCGGATTTCGTGAAGGTCCTCGATTTCGGGATCGCGAAGGTGTCGTCCGGCGCGAATGCGACGCGGCTGACGCGGGCCGGCGCGGTGTTCGGCACGCCGCATTACATGGCTCCCGAGCAAGCGGCGGGGCAGCCCGTCGACCAGCGTGGGGACGTGTACTCGTTCGGCGTGATCCTCTACGAGATGGTCACCGGGCGCGTCCCCTTCGACGCGGACAACCTGATGGCCATCCTCACGCAGCACCTCTATCGGGCGCCGCCGCCGCTCTCGCGGCCCCGCCCGAACGGCGGCGAGGTGCCGCCGGGGCTCGAGGCGATCGTCCTGAAATGCCTGTCGAAGCACGCGGACGATCGCTATCCGAACGTCGAAGCGCTCGCGGAGGATCTCGAGGCCTTCAAGGCCGGGCGCGCACCGAGAGCGCTCGAAGCGCTGCGTGCGCGCTCTGCCGACCTCGGAGGGTCGGCGTCGTCCCCTGAGTACTTCGGCGCGCAGGAGGACGAGCCGCTCGCGATCCCGGGCGCGCCCCGGTCGCGCCTTCCCAAGCTGCTCGGCATCGGCGTCGCGGTCGCGCTCACCGCAACGGGAGCGCTCGTGTTCGCGCTCCGCCCGGATTCGGCGGCGAGCTCCGAGGCCACGCCGCTCGCGTCGGCCGCGCTCTCGCCGGCCGCGCCCGAGCTCGAGCCGGTCGCGTCACCCGCGCCGCCCCCGCCCGCGCCCGAACCCGTGAAGAAGCAGGTCGTGCTCGCGGTGCAGCCGCTCGATGCCCGCGTGTTCCGCGGCGACGAGGACCTCGGCGCGAGCCCGGTGCTGATCGACGTCGTCGAAGGCGAGCCGATCGAGCTTCGCATCGCGCGCGAGGGCTACGTGGAGCAGACCCTCACGCTCGATGGCTCGAAGCAGCGCGAGCGCGTCGAGCTCACGCCGCTCCCGCGTCCGCGGCGCGTCACGCGAGAGCGACCGGCGTCGCGCGCGCCCGAGCCCGCCCGCGCGCCTGCACGGACCGAGGTGGCCCGCGAGGCCGCTCCGCCGCCGGCCGCGACGACGGCGGCGCCCGAGCCCTCCAAACGCCGCCCGATGCTCGGTGGCGGAGAAATCGTAAACCCTTGGGAGTGATGACCGGCGCGGCGCGCTCCTTTCGCATCCGAGGCACGAAGTGACTGTTTCGACGGATCGACTCGCGCGGGCGATCCCCGCGGAGGTGCGTGACCTCTGCCGGAGGCTCGCCGAGGCCGGCTACCCGAGCTGGGTCGTCGGTGGCTGCGTGCGCGACGAGCTGCTCGCGGAGCTCGAAGGCCGGAGCGCGGAGAGCGCGCAGGAGCACCGCAACGACTGGGACATCGCGACGAGCGCGCGCCCCGAACAGGTGATGAAGCTCTTCCGGCGCGTGATTCCGACCGGCATCGATCACGGCACGGTGACGGTGCTGCTCGACGGGCAGGGCTACGAGGTGACGACGCTGCGTGGCGAGACCACGTACACGGACGGACGCAGGCCGGACAGCGTCTACTTCGTCGAAGCCATCGAGCAGGACCTCGCCCGCCGCGACTTCACGATGAACGCGATCGCGTACGACCCGCTCGAGGATCGCTTGATCGATCCGTTCGGAGGGCTCGAGGATCTCCGAGCGCGCGTGCTCCGCGCCGTGGGCGACCCCGCGGAACGATTTGCGGAGGACGGGCTCCGGGTGCTGCGCGCCGCCCGCTTCGTCGCGACGCTCGAGGTGGAGCTCGAGCCGCGCACCGCACGGGCGATCGAGCCGTCGCTCCAGAGCTACCGCAAGGTGAGCGCCGAGCGCATCCGCGACGAGTGGCTGAAGACGATGAAGGCGAAGCGACCGAGCCGGGCCTTCGAGGTGATGCGCGAGCACGGCCTGCTCGCCATCACGGCGCCCGAGCTGCTCGAGTCCGTCGGCGTCGAGCAGAATCGGTATCACGCGTACGACGTGTGGCGACACGGGCTCGCTTGCCTCGACGCGTGCCCGCGCGATCCAGTTCTGCGCGTCGCGGGCCTCCTGCACGACATCGGCAAGCCGCGCACGCGCGCCTGGAGCGAGAAGACGAACGACTACACGTTCTACGAGCACGAGCGCGTCGGCGCCGAAATGGCGGGCCCGCTCCTCGAGCGCCTGCGCTTCTCGAACGAAGAGCGCGCGCGCATCGTCGCGCTCGTGCGCCACCACCTCATCTGTTACGACAGCTCGTGGAGCGACGCGGCCGTGCGTCGCTGGCTCCGCCGCGTGAGTCCCGAGCTCGCCCCGGAGCTCTACGAGCTCGCCGAAGCCGACGTGAAGGCGAAGGGCCGCGAGGTGAGCGCCGAGCTCCGGCAGCTCGAAGACCTCCGCGCGCACGTCGCGCGCGTGCTCGCGGCCGGCGCGGCGCTCAGCGTGCGCGAGCTCGCCGTGAACGGCCACGACCTGATGCGCGAGCTCGGGATCAAGCCCGGGCCCGACCTCGGCAGGATTCTGCGCACCTTGCTCGAAGAGGTGGTCGAAGACCCGACAAAAAACACCCGCGAGCAGCTGCTCGCCCGCGCCGCGGAGCTGGCGAAGAGCGCCTGAACCGAACGTCCACGCGGACGTCGTCGGCCGTCGCGGTCGTCGGCTCGCGAATGTTGGCGAAGCGCCTCTCTCGCGGCGTGGAGCCAGGCAGGCTATGATTTCCTGCTTGGAGGACTCATGGCTTCTTCATGGCTTGCTTGGACGATTCCCGTCGGACTCCTTCTTTTACCCGCGTGCGGAGACGATGATGCCGATCCCGGCATGAACGGCGGCAGCAGCGGTTCCGCTGGAGCGCCGGCGAGCGGCGGGACGGCGTCTTCGAGCGGAGGCGCGACGAACAGCGGCGGGACCAGCAGCGGTGGCCTGGGATCCAGCGTGGGCGGCACGAACACCGGCGGCACGAACACCGGTGGCACGAACACCGGTGGCACGAACACCGGCGGCACCAGTGGAGGGAGCTCTGGCGACGCCTGCCGGTCGTTCTGCACAGGAGTTGCGGGGGCTTGCCCGGCGCTCGGCGAAGCGAGTTGCCAAGAGGATTGCGACACCCTGGACTCGAAACCCGAGTGCGACGCCACCGCGAGCGCGTTCTTCTCATGCGCGGAGGACGCCGACGTCGAGTGCGGTGATACTGGCTACAGGTTTCTGGGCTGCGAGACCGAGCAGCTCGCGCTCTCGACCTGCGTGCTCGCGGGTGCCGTCGATCCGACGCTCGCGCCGCTCTGCGAGGAGTACTGCGCCAATGAGAGCGCGGCGCAATGCCCCGAGTCGTCGTCCGTGGAGGAATGCGAGCTCGCCTGTGGGGCCGGTGGGAGCCTCATTCCGGGTTGCGAAGCGGCATGGAAAGCGCTCGTCGAATGCGGTGCCAGCTCGACGATCACCTGCGACGAGGAGGGCGCCCCCGCTGTCGATGGGTGCGCGGACCAGAGCATCGCGTACCTCGCATGCTTGCTCGCGAGCAGCGGAAACGAGTGAGCCTCGCGCCCCGCCGAAGCGAATCAAAGAACACGGACGATCAGCTCTTCACGCCCATGACGAAGAGCAAGCTCGCCGCGGACACGTGGCACTGCATCGAGGCCCACTACGACGGTGGAAGCGGCACCGTCGAAATCTTCGTCGACGGCGAAGAGCTCATCAATGCGCCCGGATACAAGACGCTGACGCTTCAGAGCTTCCGCGTCGGATACATGCGCTACAACGACGATCGCGACGTTTGGTTCGACGACGTGATCATCGGCCCCTCGCGCGTGGCCTGCCCGTAGCACGAAAGCCCCGCTCGGCGACGGTGCGCGCGCCCCTTCGCGTGCTCACTCAACCGACGCCGTTCGCACGCAAGAACGCGAGCATGCGCGCGAAGGCGTCCTTCGCGGCGTCCGCGTCGTAGCTCGGCCGGTAGTCGGCAAAGAACGCGTGCCCCGCGTTGGGGTACACGCGAATCTCCGAGCGCCGAGCGGCGGGGCTCCCCTTCGCGAGCGCGCGGCGCATCTGCTCCACGGTGTCGAGCGGGATCCCCTTGTCCTTTTCACCGTAAAGACCGAGCACGGGGGCGTTGAGCAGGTCGGCGATCTCGACGGGCTGCCGAGGACGCAGAGCGTCTTGGTCGCCGACCAGGCGCCCGTACCACGCGACCCCGGCGCGGAGCGCGGTGCTGTGGGCCGAATAGAGCCACACGACGCGGCCGCCCCAGCAAAACCCGGTGATACCGAGCTTGCTCCCGTCCACATCGCCCGTCGCTTTCGCGTACTCCACGGTCGCGTCGAGATCGACGAGCACCTGGGCGTCCGGCACCTTCGCCACGACGGCGCGGATCGCGTCGAAATCGGCCAGCTTCGACACGTCGCCCTGGCGCACGAAGAGATCGGGAGCAATGGCGAAGTAGCCCTGCCGCGCGAGACGCCGACACACGTCGCGGATGTGCTCGTGCACCCCGAAGATCTCGTGCACGACGATCACGAGCGGCAGCTTCGGCGCGGGCGCTCCCTTCTTGCGCGCCGGCATCGCGCGGTACGCCGGGACGTCGCCCGCGCGCGTCGGGATGCGCACGTCCGCGACGTCGAGCCCCTCCGTGCCCGTCGTGATCGTCAAGGCGGAGACGGGCCGTACGGCGAGAGCAAAGCCCGTCCCGAGCGCGCCCGCGAGCACTTGGCGGCGCGAGGGGGTGTTCGACGACTGGTGGCTCGAGTCTTCGGACATGGGCGCAGTATGCCATCACCCGCGAGCGGCCGAGCACTGGGGATCGCCGAAGCGCGCTATCGTTCGCGCGCGCCTGCATCGGCCGGCGCCTCGACGCGCGCGAGCTCCACCGTCGCGACGATTTCCCCCGTGACGATGCCGCGGTGATTCTTGATGCGCGGCCGGTCGTAGCGAACGAGGGCCTCCGGGGGGTGCTCTCCGACGATTCCGAGCCGACGGAGCACGGCGAGACACACGGGGGCGAGCGCGCGTGCGCTTCCGTCGTGAATCTTCACGGCCACGGCGAACGGCGGATCGCGAAAGGCAAAGAGCTGAATCGCCTCCGCCCCCGCTTTGCTCACGGCGTTCCCGGGGAACGTGCGCATCAGATCGTAGTCGAAGCGCTTCTCGCTCGCGACGAGGAGCGGGTGCGCCGTCATGGCCTCGCGGATCGTGGCGAGCGCGGCGTCGAGCCCACCCGCGTCGCGCTCCGCGAGCGCGAGTCGCAGCATGGCGCGCGCCAGCGCTTCGAGCGGAAGAGCATAGTTGGGGGCGCTGCATCCATCGGTGCCGCGCGGCGCGGAGTCGACGTCCGTGCCCGACACGTCTGCGAGCGCCGCGCGCACGGCTCGCTGCACGGGAGCTTCCGGATCGAGATACGCCTCGAATGGCGCGCCGAGTCGACGCGCCAAACAGAGGAAGCCCGCGTGCTTGCCGGAGCAGTTGTTGCGCAACGGATCGCGATCCTCGCCGTGCTCCGCGGCCCGACCTGCGATCCGGTACGCGATCGGCAAGTGCGCGCCGCAACCGAGCGCCTCGGGCCCGACTCCCGCGCGCGCAAGGAGGCGTTCCACCACGCGCACGTGGAGCTCGGTTCCGCCGTGAGAGCCGCACGCGATCGCGATTTCCTCCGCATCGATCCCGAGCGCGGACACGGCGCCGGTCGTGACGAGCGGCAGCGCCTGGAAGGGCTTCAAGGTGGAACGCGCAAAGGTCACGAGCCCGGGGTCGCCGGACTCGTGGGTGCGCTTCGCCCCGGGTCCAACGACGGCAATCGAGGCCTCGTGCATGGCCTCGACGCCCGAACCCCGGGTCACGACGACGGCGCTCACGCGGGCCTCCCGATTTCCTGCCACCTGGGTACAATCGGGGGCAGAGTGGGAAGGCCGTTCATTCGGCCGGCAGACATTCCACTCCTAGCTGAACCTCTAGGTCCACGGTTCAAATGGTTTGACCTCTTGGGCCCGTATCGATACCGTGGGGCCCCCCTGACGCGGGGAGGGATGAACGAGTGAAACCGAGATTTGCCGCAGACTATCGGACCATCCTCTGGATGTGCGTCTTCGCACCGGGCCTCGTGGTGGTGCAGTACGCGCGCCCCGACCTCGTGAAGTATCTGAGCTGGCTCAGCTTCTACTTCGCGATCTCGGCCGCGGTGATCGCGCACAACCACAACCACTGCCCGACGTTCGCGAGCAAGCGTGCGAACGCCTGGTTCTCGTACCTGATCTCGTTCTTCTACGGCTATCCGACGTTCGGGTGGATTCCCACGCACAACCTGAACCACCACAAGCACGTCAACAAGCCGGGGGACGCGACGATCACCTGGCGGTTCAGCAACCGGCACAACGCGCTGATCGCCGTGACGTACTTCTTCGTCTCGGCCTACTACCAGAGCGAGCCCACCAAGCAGTTCATCGAGCGCGCCAAGCGCTCGAACCCGGCCTTGTACCGGATGATCACGAAGCAGGTGACGGCGTACGCCGTGATGCATCTCACCGCGTTCGGGAGCGCGCTCCTGCTCCACGGCGTCCGCACCGGCCTTTACGTGTGGGCCTTCTCGGTCGGGCTGCCCGCCGTCGTCGCCCTCTGGACGGTCCACCTGTTCAACTACGAGCAGCACGTCCACACCGATCCGTGGTCCAAGTACGACCATTCGCGCAACTTCACGAGCCCGCTCCTGAACTTCCTGTTGTTCAACAACGGCTACCACACGGCACACCACGAGCATGCCGGCACGCACTGGAGCCTCTTGCCGGCGATCGACGCCGAGCTCGCGCCGCACATGAACCCCGCGCTGCGGCAAAAGAGCGTGTGGTGGTATTGGTTCAAGCAGTACGTCCTCGCGCCCGTTTTCCCGAGCCTCGGCACGACGCAGATCGGCCGCGCCCCGTGGGACACCGGGAGCCCCTTGGATCTCCGCAGCGACGACGTAGACGCGGTGGTCGAGAACGTGAGCCGCGTTTAGTCCCGCGCCAATCGGCGCTCTCCGTCGGAGAGAACGAGCGGGTCGCAGCGCACGGCGCAGCGACCCGCTTTTTTTGCGCACCGGAGCTCCCCGCGGCGACCTCCTTCGCGGGGACAAAAAAGCTCGGGCCCGGCACGATTGCTCGTGACGGGCCCGTTCTCTTCGCTACGCCTCGAGGCGCTCAGCTCGGAGCCGGCTTCGGAGTCCCGAAGATGCTCGCCGGGCGCTTCTTCTCGGAGCGCTCTCGGTTGCGCTTCTCGGCCCAGGTGGGAATGACCAGCCGCTGGCGCGCCGGCAGCTCCCGGCCCGCGAGCAACGCATCGATCTCCTCGGAGTCGAGGGTCTCGCGCTCGAGCAGCGCCTGCGCGAGGCGGTCGAGCTTGTCGCGGTTCTCCGAGATGACGGAGCGCGCGACGGCGTACTGGGCCTCGACGATCGCGCGGACCTCCTGGTCGATCTCGCGCGCCGTCTCTTCCGAGTAATCCTCACGGCGCGAGGTCATCTCGCGACCGAGGAACACGCTCTCCTCGTTCTCGCCGTAGGCGACCGGCCCGAGCTTTTTGCTCATGCCGAGCTCGCACACCATGGCGCGGGCGAGGCGCGTGGCGCGCTTGATGTCGTCCTGAGCGCCGGTCGTGATCTCGCCGAAGACGATCTCCTCCGCGACGCGCCCGCCGAGGGCCATGGCCACGCGCGCGAGCGTCTGCTGGCGCGTCATCAGGTGGCGGTCCTCCGTGGGCAGGAACATCGTGACGCCGAGCGCGGCGCCGCGCGGGATGATGGACACCTTGTGGACGGCGTCGTTGCCCTCCACGAGCTTGCCGACGATGGTGTGTCCGGCCTCGTGCCAGGCCGCCGTGCGGCGCTCCTCGTCGCTCATGACCATCGAGCGGCGCTCGCTGCCCATCAGCACCTTGTCCTTGGCGAGCTCGAAGTCCTCCATGGCGACGGCTTCCTTGTCCTGCCGCGCGGCGAGCAAGGCCGCCTCGTTCACGAGGTTCTCGAGGTCCGCCCCGACGAAGCCCGGTGTTCCCGCGGCGATCACGCTGAGGTCCACGTCCGCCGCGAGGGGCACCTTCTTCGTGTGCACGGCGAGGATGCCCTCACGCCCGCGGATGTCGGGGCGCGGCACCGTGATCCGGCGATCGAAGCGGCCGGGGCGCAAGATGGCGGGGTCGAGGACGTCCGGGCGGTTCGTCGCGGCGATGATGATGACGCCCTCGTTCGACTCGAAGCCGTCCATCTCCACGAGGAGCTGATTGAGCGTCTGCTCTCGCTCGTCGTGGCCACCGCCGAGCCCGGCGCCGCGATGCCGGCCGACCGCATCGATCTCGTCGATGAAGATGATGCACGGGGCGTGCTTTTTGCCCTGCTCGAACAGGTCGCGCACGCGGCTCGCCCCGACGCCGACGAACATCTCCACGAAGTCGGAGCCGCTGATGCTGAAGAAGGGCACGCCCGCCTCGCCGGCGATCGCCCGCGCGAGCAGCGTCTTGCCCGTTCCAGGGGGCCCCATCATCAGCACGCCCTTCGGGATGCGGCCACCGAGGCGCTGGAACTTCTTCGGGTCCTTGAGGAAGGCGATGATCTCCTCGACCTCGTCCTTGGCCTCGTCGATGCCCGCCACGTCGGCGAACGTGACCTTGTTCTGCGACTCGCTGAGCAGCCGGGCGCGGCTCTTGCCGAAGCTCATCGCCTTGCCGCCGCCCGCCTGGAGCTGCCGCATGAACAGGTAGAACATCACGATCACGAACAGCATCGGCAGAAGGATCGTGAGGACGGGAGTGAGGAACGACCCGCCTTCGTCCTTCTGATAGGTGACTCGCACGTTGTTCTTGATGAGCTCCTGAGCGCTCGCCTCCGGGCTCGCCTCGGGCGGCCCGACCGTGCGCCCGCGCTCCGCCTGGCCCTTGGTGGCGGGGTTCTTGATCACGAACGTGTATTCGCGATCCTTGATCTCCACCTCGTCGATGTGGCGCTGATCGCGCGGCGCCTTCACGAGAGCCATGAAGTCGCTGTAGGGAATATCGGCTCTCTGTGGACCGTCGGCGTCGTTCAGGAAACGCCAGATCGCGAGAAACGCGAAGATGAGAACGACCCAAAGGAGCAGGGTCTTGTGCGGCTGCTTCACCCGTTTGACCTCAGAATGTGAGTTACCGGAAGCTCGGTCTCCGAAGCATGCCACCATTCGGTGGCAGCGTCGATGGGGCCTCCTGGAGAGAGGTTACGCTCACGAAGAAATCAGGTTTCAACCGGAGCGATGCGTAGCGCGCCGGTGAGAGGATCGAGCCGGATTTCCCACCCTCCGCGCAGGCGAATGCGGCCTCGCGGGGAGTCGCCAGCGAGCAGTCGGCGAAGGGCCGCGCGCTGGACCCGCCCGAGATGGACCCGGGAACCGTCCGGCACTTCGAGGGAAAGGGGCGAAACGTCCCCAAGCTCGTCCGCGAGCCCGTTGAGGTGCTCCACGATGCGGGGCGACAACGATTCGAGCAGTGGAAGGATCTCCTCTCGCACACGGACGCGTACGAATCGATGGTCTCGATTCGACGGATCCTCCGCGTACGGCACCTCGTGGCGCGTGAGGTGCGCTAGCACGTCCGCGCGTCGCGCGCGAATCAACGGTCGCATCGAATCGCCATCGCGTGCCGGCAACACCGCGAGCGCGCCGGGGCTTGCGCCGCGCAGCAAACGAATCAGGAATGTTTCGGCGCGATCGTCCGCGTGGTGCGCCGTCGCGATCACCGTCGCGCCCGCGGCGGCGGCCGCTTCGCGAAGCGCTGCGTAGCGTTGCTCGCGCGCTCGTGCTTGAAGATTTCCGCCGGGCGGCACGCGAAGGCGCGTGCGCGCGAAGGGGACGTCGAGCGTCTTCGCGAAGCGCTCGGCGAGGTCGAGCTCCGACGCCGCTTCGGCGCGGAGCCCGTGATCGACGCCGTGCGCCACGAGCTCGATCCCAAAGGTCGCTCCAAGCCGCGAGAGCACGTGAAGGAGCGCCATCGAGTCGGGGCCCCCCGACACCGCCACGAGCACGCGCTGCCCCCGCTCGAGCGCGCACTCCTCGCGCAGGCAGCGCCGAGCCAGCGTCAGCAAGGTGGGAGGATGGCTGCGCGGCACCAGACACTCCGTCTTTCCAAGCGCCGTCACGACGGCGCATCGCGAATCGGCACCGGGCCGTCTGCGTTCGCAGAAAGCCGCGACAGCGCTCGCGACGGGTCCCCCTCCTCGCGAAGCCCGAGCGGTCGCGCGCCGAGGACGTCGGCGACGAGCGCATAGGCCCGCTCGGCCGCGTCGCGCACGCTCGGCGCGCTCCCGACGAGCTGCCGCACGCTCGTGACGCCGTGCTCACGGATGCCACACGGCACGATGTACCGAAACAGGGAGAGATCCGGATCGAGGTTGAGGGCGAAGCCGTGCATCGTGATCCAGCGCGAGATGCGCACGCCGATCGCGCCGAGCTTCGCCGGGGTCCGCGCTTGCTCCGCCCCGGGCCAGCGCTCGGGGCTCGCCGCATCGACCCACAGCCCCACGTACCGATCGATGAGACCCGCCGAGACGCCGTGCTCCGCGACCAGGCGCCGCATCACCTCGGCCAAATCCCGGACGTAGCGACGGACGTCACAGCGATCGGGCGCGAGATCCACGATCGGGTACGCGACGAGCTGCCCCGGAGCATGCACCGTGACGTCGCCGCCACGCCCCGTGTGGACGACGTCCACACCTCGGCGAGCGAGCTCGCTCTCCGGAAACAGCACGTGCTCGGCGTGCGCGCCGCGCCCGTAGGTGATCACCGGCGTGTGCTCGAGGAGCAAAACGGTATCGCGGATGCTCCCCGCCTTTCGGGCGGCGAACAGCCGCTCCTGCAGCGCGTGCACGGCAGCGTAGGGCTGCCGCCCGAGCCAAAGACCATCGAGCTCCCGCGTCATCGATGATTGTCTGCCAAAATCGAAGGCCCCCTGCCACCCGGGGGCCTCCCGTTTGGGGCAGAGCAAGCCATCGAAGGCGGCTATTCCGGGATGCGACGGCCAGAAGCGCGGAGCTCCTCGCGGTTCTCCTCGATCTTCTCGACGAAGGTGTCGGCGACCTCGGGGTCGAACTGAGTGCCGGCGCAGCGCTGGATCTCCCCGACCGTGACCTCGTGCGGCAGGGCCCGGCGGTAGGCGCGGTCGCTCGTCATCGCGTCGTAGGTGTCGGCCACGGCGATGATCCGGGCGATCAACGGAATCTCCTGTCCGCGCAGCCCGAGCGGATAGCCCCGCCCGTCCCAGCGCTCGTGGTGCAGGTGGACCCCGGGGACGACGGGCGCCAGGAACGCGATCGGATCGAGGATCTCCTTGCCGAGCACGGGGTGACGCTTGAACGAGTCGTATTCCTCCGCGCTCAGCTTCCCGGATTTGTTGAGGTTCAGGACGCAGCCAATCTTGCCGATGTCGTGCATCAACGCGGAGTGGCGCACGATCTCGACCGTCTCCTCGTCGAGCCCGAGCCAGCGAGCCAAGACGACCGCGTACGCCGCCACGCGCTCGGAGTGGCCCGCCGTGTAGCGGTCCATCGTGTCGATGGTGCGCGCGAAGCTCTGGATCGTCTGCTGGAAGCTCGCCTGGAGGTTCTCGTAGAGCCGCGCGTTCTCGATGGCCGCCGCAGCCCGCGAGGCGATGATGCTGAGCAGCTTCCGCTGCCCCTCGTCGAAGCGCTTGTTCGCCGTGAGCGACACCGCGCCGACGAAGCCGAGCAGGCGCTCCCGCGTGCGGAGCGGCACGGCGCACAGGCTCGCGACCTGCCGGTCCGGCAGGCGCCGGAAGAGCGCGCGGGCACGGGCGCTCTGCTCGAGCACCGCGGCCCCGCTCGCCAGGCGTCGCCCGACCTCCGTTTCGTCGAGCTCTCCCGGATCGTCCTCGGGGCCCACCAGGCGCTCGTCGCACTGCAGGCGGCGTTGTGAGAAGCCCCCGCTCGGCCCGGCGAGCCACACGGACGCGAGATCCGCCCGCATCTCACGCAGCGCGCTCTCGGCCAGCGTCGAGACCACCTCGTCGAGGGACAGGCTCGCCGCGATCGCCTCCGTCACCTGATAGAGGGAGAGCGCTTCGCGCAGCCGCAGGTTCTCGGCCGAGAGCCGCCGCTTCTCGAGCCCACGCTGGACGACGTGGACGATCTCCTCCGCCTTGAACGGCTTGAGGATGTAGTCGTAGGCGCCGCGCTTCATCGCGTCGATCGCCGTCTCCACCGTGCCGAACCCCGTCATGATCACGGTCGGCGTGTCGGGGTGCGTGCGGACCACCTCGCGGAGCAGGTCGAGCCCGCCCATCTTCGGCATCTTGAGGTCACTGATGACCATGTCGTACCGAGCACGCTCGAGCTCACGCACGGCGCTCGGGCCGTCCTCGGCGGTGCGGACGATGTAGCCCTCGATCGTCAAGAAGTCCGCGATGATGTCGCGGATGTATTTCTCGTCATCCACCACCAGCACGCGCGGCCGGTCTTCCGGAAAGGTCGAGTCGAAGGAGACGGGGGGATCCGTGGCGGTGGCGATGGCGCTCAGGATACCAGAAACCGATTCGCCATTTGCGGAACGGTTTCGGCAAGGAGCGCCCGACGGCGCTCTGCGTCACGCGCGGCTGCGGTGGCCCAGGAGCCCGCCGAGACCTCGCCTCGGCAACTCCGGATCATGGTTTTGCAGATAGTTCAGGTTGAAGCCGTTGATGACGATGTGCGCGAGGATCGGCCCGAGGAGTGAACCCGTGAGCGCGAACAGCGCCCCGAAGACGAGCCCGATGACGCTCGCCCACCCCACCCAGGCCCAACGGCTCGGGCCGGGCATCTGGTGGAGCAGACCGAAGAGCAGGGCCTGAATCCAGAGGCCGACCCAGGGCTGGAGCAACCCGCGGAACAGGAGCTCCTCGCCGACGCTGCTCAGGACCGCCACCGCGACGATCCCGAGGCCGCTGAGGTCCCGCGCGAACGGGCGGAGCGCCCGCGCGAGCTCCTGAGCCCACCCGAGGCGCTCGACCATGCGGCGGGTCCCGACGACGACGATGATGCCGAGGAGGATGCCGAGCGCTCCGCTGTAGGCGTGGGCCGCGCCCTCACCCAACGCGAGCCACGGCTCCGGATGCCACCAGACGGGGCGGTCCAGAAACAGCTCCGAAACCCCTATCGCGAGGCCCGCCATGCCGGCGTACGCGATCGCGAGGAGGCCATATCGAAGCATTCCGGTCGAATATGGCACAGCCGCGACGGCGCCGCAGCGGCGCTCTCGCGACGAGGTCTCCCGTTCACCCCGGTTCCGGGATAGATTCCGCCACCGTGCACGAGGGACGCGACGAGTCGGAGGCCCTGCGCCGTTTCGAGGAGACGCTCGAGCTAGTCGAGATCGTCGCCCGGCAGATCGGGCGCCTCATCGGGGGTGCGGTGGAGCTCGACGATCTGCGCAGCTTCGGGCGCGAGGGGTTGCTCGATGCCGCGCGCCGCTACGATCCGACGCGCGGCGTGCCTTTTCGCGCGTACGCGAACTATCGGGTGCGCGGCGCCATCTACGACGGGGTGCGCAAGATGTCGCGCCTCCCGCGCCGCGTCCACGAACGGCTCTCCGGCCTCTCCGCGCTCGCGCTCACGGAGGAAGGCGCCCTCGAGGACATCCACGCACCCGCGCCGCCAGGCGCG
>Ga0079224_100005594_pt1 | contig 16526 bp, 14 predicted proteins | sample Stecom2015_FD_80414 | JGI IMG/M metagenome (GOLD analysis project Ga0079224, IMG submission 80414) | Agricultural soil microbial communities from Utah to study Nitrogen management - Steer compost 2015 | ecosystem: Environmental > Terrestrial > Soil > Agricultural land | place: USA: Utah... | reverse complement strand
CGACCGGATCCCCCTGGAAGCGGTTACCGCCGCGCAGCACTTCACCGAGCCACCGCCGCGCTTCTCCGAAGCCAGCCTGGTCAAGGCGCTGGAGGAGTACGGCATCGGCCGTCCGTCCACCTATGCCTCGATCATCGCCACCCTGCTGTTCCGCAAGTACGTGGAGCTGGAAAGCCGGCGCTTCCGTCCGACCGACGTCGGCCGCGCCGTGAGCAAGTTCCTCTCCGGCCACTTCACCCAGTACGTGGACTACGACTTCACCGCCCGGATGGAAGACGAGCTCGACGCGGTCAGCCGCGGCGAGGAGGAATGGGTCCCCCTGATGGAGCGCTTCTGGACGCCCTTCAAGCAGCTGGTGGAGGACAAGAAGGAATCGTTGGACAAGGTCGACGCCGGCAGTGTCCGCATCCTCGGCGACGACCCGGCCAGTGGCCGGCCGGTCAGCGCTCGGATCGGCAAGTACGGCCCGCTGGTGCAGATCGGGACCGTCGAGGACGAGGAGAAGCCGAAGTTCGCCTCGCTCCAGCCGGGGCAGAGCATCTACTCGATCACCCTCGAGCAGGCGCTGGAGCTGTTCAAGATGCCGCGGACCCTGGGCGAGCACAACGGTGAGCCGGTCACCGTCGGCATCGGCAGGTTCGGCCCGTTTGCCAAGCGGGGCAGCACCTATGCCTCGCTGAAGAAGGAAGACGACCCCTACACCATCGGGCTTGAGCGCGCGGTGTTCCTGATCGAGGAAAAGGAAGAGATCGCGCGCAACCGCATCATCCGGGAGTGGGACGGCAGCGATGTCCAGGTACTCAACGGCCGCTTCGGCCCGTACATCAGCAACGGCCAGCTCAACGCCAAGATTCCCAAGGACGTCGAGCCTGCTTCGCTGAGCCTCGAGGAAGCGACCCGGCTGATCGAGGAAACCGGCAAGCCGGCGCGCGGACGCTTCGGCAAGAAGGCCGCGAAGAAGGTGGCGGCGAAGAAGGTGGCGAAGAAGACCGCCGCCAAGAAAGCCGCCAAGCCAGTCAGGAAGGCGACGGTCAAGAAGGCCGCGAAGAAGGCCGCGACCAAGAAGGCGGCGGCGAAGAAGGTGGCGAAGAAGGCTGTCTGATGGCCGCCGCGTGGCCCGACATCGACGCCGCTGTACGGGCCCTGCGCGCAGGCGGGGTGGTCGCCTACCCCACCGAGGCGGTCTGGGGACTGGGGTGCGACCCCTTCGACCAGGACGCGGTGGAGCGCTTGCTGGCCATCAAGCAGCGCCCGGTCGACAAGGGACTGATCCTGGTGGCCGCGACCGTCGACCAGCTCGACGGCCTTGCCGACTGGCAGTCACTCCCGGCAGGCCGGCGCGATGCGGTCCTTGCCAGCTGGCCCGGGCCCAACACCTGGATCATTCCGGCCACCCGCCGGGTACCGGGCTGGATCACCGGCGGCCACGACGGTGTTGCGCTCCGGGTAAGCCGCCATCCTGTCGTGGCGGCGTTGTGCTCGGCCTTCGGCCCCCTGACCTCCACCAGCGCCAACCCGGCCGGAGCCCCCCCGGCACGCTCGCGCGGGGACCTGAATCCCGGCCTGCTGGCGCAGCTTGCCGCAGTAGTGGCGGGGAACGTCGGGGACCTGGCCAGCCCGACGCCGATCCGTGATGCGCTCAGCGGACGGGTCCTTCGCCCTTAGACGCGGCATCGCCTGCTCGACCGGCCGGCGAACACATCGCGACAGCTCCTGATGCATGATGGCGGCATGGCACGCACCGCCCTCCGCCGCTGTCTCGCCGCCGCCACGGCCAGCATCCTGTTGCCGGTGGCCAGTGCGGCCCAGGCGCCCGCCGATGAGGTCACGATCTATCACTGCACCGATGCCGCCGGGCAACCGGTGATCCGTGACAGTCCATGCGCGGCGGGCCAGGCACAGCGACGGGTGACCACCATGCAGCGCCCGGTCGACCCGCCCCGGCCCGCGGCACCCGAGCCGCCCCCCAGCCCGCCTGCGCCAGCGCCTGCCTCATCGGCGCCGGCGCCGGGCCGCACCGTCATCGCGCATGCGCCGACGCCGATGTACGAATGCACCACTCCGGACGGGGACACGTACACCAGCGACGACGGACGCGGCAATCCGCGCTGGGTGCCGATGTGGACCGTGGGCTACGGAACGTACCCGGGCCATTCCCGGCGTCACCTGCCACCGCCGGTCACACGGCCGCCGACCGGCGCTCCGGTGCGACCGGCCGCCGCCGGCTCGTCCACCGGGTCCGGCTTCCGCTTTGGTGGAGTCGGCCGTCCCTCGCCCGGGCTGCCGCCCGACCAGCCACGGCCGCAAGGACCGCCGCCGGTCCGGCATGACGGCGGCCATCACCACCGCGGGGCGGTGCCCTATGCCGCCGGCGGCACCTGGGTACAGGACAGCTGCCGCCCGCTGGCGCAATACGAAGTGTGCGAGTTGCTTGGCGAGCGCAGCCGGAGCCTGTGGCAGCGCTACAACCATGCGCTGCAGAGCGAGCAGCGGGAGATCACCGCCGAACGCAGGCGCATTGCCCGCCGGATGGAGACGGACTGCTGAAATGCGCCCCGGCCGGGTCAGCCCTGCACCGGGTAAACCGCGCTGATCGGACAGCCGAACCGGGCGCCAAGGGTTTCGCCCACGGCAAAGAATTCATTGCCGGCACCGCACACCCAGCCGGCCTCGGCGAGCATCCGCGCGGACCGGCCCTCGACCGGGCAGTCCGATCCGAGCCCGACGCGGTAGCGCAGGCCCGCTCCGGTAGCGACCGCCAGCGTGCGTTCGTCGGCCTGGAACACCTCGCGAACCGTGCGCGCATCCAGGCAGTGGGGCGCGGGCGGCCTCCGCTCTGCGGCAATCCCCGGCCCCAGCGGGGCCAAGGCCGCGAGCAGCAGCCCGGCCCGGACAACATGGATGAAGCCCATGCATCTGCCTCCTTGCTCCCTGAGCCTCCCAGCCTAAGCGACGGAGCCGATCCGGGGCATCCGTTTCAGGCCGCACAGCAGCTCGTAGGCACTGGTGCCGCAATGACGGGCGAGGGTCGTGGCCGGCACCCGGTCGCCCCACAGCTGCACCGGGGTGCCGACCACGGCCTCCGGATGGCCTGACAGATCGACGGTCAGCATGTCCATCGAGACCCTGCCCGCGAGCCGCCCGGGACGACCGTCGATCGACACCGGCGTGCCATCCGGGGCGAATTGCGGGTAGCCGTCGGCATACCCCATCGCCACCACGCCAATGCGCATGGGGGCCGGGGTGACGTAGCGGGCACCGTAGCCGACCGGCTCGCCAGCGCCGAGCTCACGGATCGCGATCAGCTTCGACTCCACCGTCATCACCGGCCGCAGCAGGTCGGCTTGTGCATGCGGCCCCGGGAACGGGGTGGCGCCGTAAAGCATCAGGCCGGGGCGCGCGATCATCCCGCCGGCTTCCGGCGGCCCGGAAGGCTCGGCTGCTGCGGCACTCACCGTCGGCCAGCCCAGGATCGCCGCCGAGTTCGCCAGGCTGAGCACCGGTCGCTCCCCCAGCCGGGCCACCACGTCGCGGAAGACCGCCGCCTGCTCCGCCGTGCGCGGGCTGTCGAGCTCGTCGGCGCGCGCGAAATGGGTCATCGCCACGACGCCCTCGACCTGCGGCAAGCTGCGCAGCCGCCGCCATGCAATGACGAACTCCTCGGGTGCCAGTCCCAGCCGGTGCATGCCCGAGTCCAGCTTGGCCCAGACCTGCAGCGGCGCCGACAGCCGGGCCCGTTCGATCGCGTCCACCTGCCAGGGCGCCTGCACCACCGTCCACAGCCGGTGGCGGTCGATCAGCTCGAGCTCGGCTGCCTCGAAGAAGCCTTCCAGCAACAGGATCGGCCGATCGATGCCCGCCGCCCGCAGCTCCAGCGCCTCCTCGATGGCGGCCACCGCGAAACCGTCCGCCTCGTCCGCCAGCGCCCGTGCGCAGGCCACCGCGCCGTGCCCGTAGGCGTCCGCCTTGACCACGGCCAACGCACGCCCGCCGCCCAGCCGGCGGGCCAGGCGGTAGTTCGTGCGCAACGCCTCCAGGTCGATCAGCGCGCGGGCGGGGCGCAAGGCTCCAGCTCCTGTGCGAGGTGGCGCGACTTGCGGCCGTCGTAACGGCCGATATCCAGCCCTTCGGTGCTGATCTGCGGCTGGCGCGAGGACATCAGGTCGGCCAGGTAACGGCCCGAGCCTGCCGCCATGGTCCAGCCCAGGGTCCCGTGGCCGGTGTTGAGGTAGAGGTTCCGGTACGGGGTCGCACCGACCACCGGGGTGCTGTCGGGCGTGGCGGGCCGCAGGCCGGTCCACAGTTCGGCCGCCGGAACGTCGCCGGCACCCGGGTACAACTCGTTGATGACCTTTTCCAGCGTGGCCCTGCGGCGCGGCGACAATGACAGGTCGAAGCCCGAGACCTCGGCCATTCCACCCACGCGGATGCGGTCGTCGAAGCGGGTGACGGCGATCTTGTAGGTCTCGTCGAGCACCGTGGACACCGGCGCCCTGGCCTGGTCGATGATCGGCACCGTCAGCGAGTAGCCCTTGAGCGGGTACACCGGCAGGTCCAGGCCAAGCGGCCGCACGATCGGCGCACTGTAGCTGCCCAGCGCCACCACATAGCGGTCGGCGGTCTCGACCGCCCCGTCGATGCGCACGCCGGTCACCCGGCCGCCCTGGTGCTCGATGGCCTCGACCTGCGCGCACATCCGGAACTCGACCCCGGCCGCCCGTGCCATGTCCGCCAGCTTGCGGGTGAAGATCTCGCAGTCGCCGGTCTCGTCATGGGGCAGCCGCAGGCCGCCGGTGATGGGAACCCCGGCATGGGCAAGCCCGGGCTCGACCGCGATCGTGCCGGCGCGATCAAGCAACTCGTAGGGGACGCCGTACTCCCGGAGGACCGCGATGTCCTTGGCCGCGTCCTCCAGCTGCGCCTGGGTGCGGAACAGCTGCAGGGTGCCCAGCTGGCGCTCCTCGTAGCCGATGCCGGTGGTCGCCCGCAGCTCGATCATGCAGTCCCGGCTGTACTCGGCCAGCCTGACCATGCGCGCCTTGTTGACCGAGTAACGGGCCGAGGTGCAGTTGCGCAGCATCTGCGCCAGCCACAGGTACTGGTGCGGGTCGAGGGTGGGCTTGATCGCCAGCGGCGCGTGGCGCGAGAGCAGCCACTTCACCGCCTTGAGCGGCACCTTGGGCGCGGCCCACGGCGAGGCGTAGCCGGGCGAGACCTGGCCCGCGTTGGCGAAGCTGGTCTCGCGCGCCACCACCGGCTGCCGGTCGACCACCACCACCTCGTGCCCGGCCTGGGCCAGGTACCAGGCACTCGACACGCCGATGACTCCACCACCAAGCACAAGAACACGCATGGAACCGCCCTCGAAGCCGGCGCCCGATGCGCCGCTGACCGGCTCCAAGTATAGGACGGCGGCGGCGGGACTTTTTCCTGACTTGAGGGCCCAAAACAGACATACTTCGGGCAAATCCTCCTGACCACCGGTTTCATATGCCCGTTCGCAGCCGTGAACTCGACAAGATCGACCGCCGCATCCTCCGCATCCTCCAGGAGGAAGGACGGATCTCCTTCACCGAGCTGGGGGAGCGGGTCGGCCTGTCCACCTCACCGTGCACCGAACGCGTGCGCCGCCTTGAGCGCGAGGGGATCATCACCGGCTACCACGCACGCCTCGATCCGCAGCAGGTCGGGGCCGGACTGCTGGTCTTCGTGGAGATCAGCCTGTCCTACAAGTCCGGCGACATCTTCGAGGACTTCCGCGCCGCCGCGCTGAAGCTCCCCAACGTGCTGGAGTGCCATCTGGTGTCAGGCGACTTCGACTACCTGATCAAGTTGCGGATCTCGGAGATGGCCTCCTACCGGAAGCTTCTGGGCACCACCCTGCTGGCGCTGCCCCACGTGCGCGAATCCAAGAGCTACATCGTGATGGAAGAGGCCAAGGAGACCCTGAGCCTGCCCATCCCGGAACGCGGGGCACGGGCGGCTCAGAAGCCGTAGCGCAGGAAGCCGCCGTCCACCGCGATGCACTCGCCCGTGATGTACGCCGCCGCCGGCAGGCACAGGAAGGCCACGGCCGCCGCGACCTCCTCGGGCTCCCCGATCCGGCCGAGCGGGGTGCGGTCGAGCACCTCGTCCAGGTAGTCGGGGTCGGCCAGGGCGCCGGAGGTGCGCCGGGTGCGGATATACCAGGGCGCCACCGCATTGACCCGGATGCCGTCGCCCGCCCACTCGGCGGCGAGGTTCCGGGTCATCTGGTGCATGGCCGCCTTGCTCATGCCATACGGCGCGCCGGTGCGGACATGGGTGATCCCCGAAACGCTGCCGACGTTGACGATGCTGGCCGCGCCATGGCGGGCGAGCAGCGGGTGCAGCTGCCGGCACAGTTCGAAGGCGGCGAACACGTTGAGCTCGAAGATCGCCCGGTACTCGTCCTCGGCGTAGTCCGTGGTCGCGCGCGACAGGTTGCCGCCGGCGTTGTTGACCAGGATGTGCGGACCATCGCCCAGGTCCTCGATGCGGTCCAGCAACTCCCCGCGCGCGCCGGCGTCGGCCAGGTCGGCCAGATGGCCATGGACGCTACGGTCCGGGAACAGCTCGGCCAGCTCGCCGCGCACTTCCTCGAGTGCGTCCGCGTCGCGCCCCACCAGCAACAGGTCGGCGCCGAAGCCGGCCAGCTCGCGGGCGATCGCCCGACCGATGCCGGCGGTGCCGCCGGTCACTACCGCCAGTTGTCCATCCAGCCGCCAGCGCCTGGGGTCCATCATGCTCCTCGGATCGGTGTACGCCGCCTTGCCGCGGCCCGCCCTAGGATAGCCGGGCGCCCAAGATCCGCACGAAGGAGGCTGCCATGCGCAGGACCTGGTACGTGGCCGCGATCGCCGCCACGCTCTTGCTCGCCGCCTGTGGCCGCCCGGAGCCGCCCGACCCGGAACAACCACCCGAGCCGCAGGCCGCGAGCCGACCCTAGGTCGCAGCGGCCGCCACGCGGCCCGGAGCGGCGGCATGCCGGACCATACGAACGCAGCCGGTCCGGGGCGATGCGCCGCCCCGGAGGGGCGGCTGCCGGTGCTACAGGCCTTCCGGATCGCAGAGGCAGTGGGCGAACGTCTTGACCGGCACGCCCGGATCACGCGCCAGCGCATCGCGGAACAGCGCCAGGTCACGCTCCACGCCAGGCACGGTGGCAGTGACGAGGCCGCGGGCCAGGTCGGAACCGCCCAGCAGCGCCATGCCCAGGCGGGTCGATGCGAAGCCGCCCATCCACTGCTCGAACGGGCTCCCCTGCTTTTCGATGTAGCGGACCCGGTAGTCGCCCTCGCCGAGCTCCACCAGCGAGGCGGCATGCGCCACCGCGTCGACCAGGTAGCCGAGTTCGTCCACCAGGCCGCGGTCCAGGGCCTGCGCGCCGCTCCATACCCGGCCACGCGCCACCTCGTCGATCTGCTCGATGCTGCGTCCCCTGGCCTGCGCCACCTTGCCGGTGAAGTCGCGGTAGCCCTTCTCGATGATCGACTGGATCACCGTGCCGACCTGCGGGTCCAGCGGACGGGTGACGTCGAAGGCGCCGGCGAACGGCGTGGTCCCGACGCCATCGGTGTGGATGCCCATCTTGTCCAGGGCACGGGGCAGGGTCGGGAACATGCCGAAGATGCCGATCGAGCCGGTGATCGTGGAAGGGTCGGCGTAGATGCGCTCGGCATCCATGCTGATCCAGTAGCCACCCGACGCGGCGACGTCGCCCATCGACACGACCACCGGCTTGCCGGCTTCCTGCAGGGCGACGACCTCGCGGCGGATCTGCTCGGAGGGAAACACCCCGCCCCCCGGCGAGCTGACCCGCAACACGACCGAACGGACGTTCTCGTCCTCGCGCGCTTCGCGCAGCAGCTTGGAGGTGGACTCGCCGCCGACCGTGCCGGGCGGCTGGTCGCCGCCGGTGATCGGGCCCGAGGCCACGATCACCGCCACCTGCGGCCGCGGGTCGGCGACGCCCTTGATCGTGCCTTGCAGGTGCGCAAGGTAGTCGCGCAGCGAGACCTGCCGGTAGCCGTACTCGGCGTCCTCGTCGGCCACGCCGCGCTCGGCCATCAGCGCACCGAACTGCTCGCGGGTCATCAACCCGTCGGCCAGCCCATGGGCCACTGCGTACTGCGCGACATCGCCCTCCGCTGCGACGATGCCCGCCGGGAGGGTGGCGGCATCGGCGGCCAGCCGCGCAGGATCAAGCCCGCGCCCCTCGCCCACGTCGGCCAGGTAGCGCCGCCACAGGTCGTTCATCCAGTACAGGTCGGCTTCCTTCGACTCCGGCGAAGCGGCATCGAGCACGAACGGCTCGGCGGCGGACTTGTACTCACCCACCTTGAACAGGTGGATGTCCACGCCGAGCTTGTCCTCCAGCCCCTCGCGGTAATACTGGCGATAGCCGGCAAAGCCCTCCAGCAGCACGCCGCCCCCCATCGGGTCGATGTACAGCTCGTCGGCCCGCGAGGCGGCGAGGTAGGCCCCTTGGCTCATGCCTTCGCTGAAGGCGACGACTTCCTTGCCGGCTTCGCGGACCCGGTCCACGGCCGCGGCGACCTCGCGCCAGGACGCCATGCCTCCGCCACCGAGGCCGTCCAGCTCCAGCACCACCCGATCGATGTTGTCGTCCTTCGCGGCGTGGTCGAGTACCGCGAGCAGGTCGCGCAGCTGCAACTCCGTCCCCTGCTGGCCCATGCCTTCGGTCAGCGCGCGGGTGAAAGGATCGGTCGTGTACTGCTCGACCAGCCGTCCCTCCGGCGCAATCACCAGCGCCGTCCCCTGGTGCAGCGGGGCCAGCCTCTCGCCCGAGCCGAGGATCGCGATGAACAGGAACAACAGGAAGAAGAACAGCAGGTTGAGGATCAACCGGCGGGTGAAGTTCATGGCATCCCAGATGCCGATGAAGAACCGGGCGATCGGGCCGCGTCGGGCGGGCTGGCTCATTTCAATGGACTCCATTTCGACGTGCGCAGGCTAACCCGCAATCGTGTCCCGGGCATGCGCCTTTCGTCATCCGGCGGCCGGATGTGCCGGCGCCGGGTGCGCTGCCCCGCCGGTCCTGCCGAGCAACGCGGCGAGCTGCGCCGGGCTCGCCGAGTGGCGATAGCGCAACCCCAGCAACACCGCCGCGACCAGCAGGCCGGCGATCAGGCCGATCCACATGCCGCGGGGTCCCATCGGCTGGACCCATCCACCAAGCCCGAAGCCAAGTACGGTGCCCAGGGCCATGCCGACGCACCAGTAGGAAACCGCCGCCAGCAGCATCGGCACCCGGGTGTCGCCCAGGCCGCGTAGCGCACCCGCGCAGATCACCTGCACCCCGTCGGGGAACTGGAACACCGCCGCGTAGAGCATCAACCCCGCCGCCAGCGCCGCCACCGCCGCATCGGCGGTGTAGAAGCCGACCACCCACTGGTTGCCGAGCAACAACAGCGATGCCGACACCGCCTGGGTGCCGAGCACGATCAGCAACCCGGCACGCGCCGCACGACGCACCCCGTCGCCGTCACCGCGGCCCAGCGCATGCCCCACCCGCACCGTGGTCGCCTCGGCCAGGCCCATCGGCACCATGAAGCACAGGCTGGCGACGTTGATCGCGATCTGGTGGGCGGCAGCCGGCAGCTCGCCCAGCCGCCCGATCAACAGCGCGGTGACCACGAACAGGCCGCCTTCCATCGCGACGGTCACCCCGATCGGCAGGCCGACCACCAGCAGCCCGCGGATCGGCGCCCAGCGGGGCGGATCGAAGCGCCCGAACAGTTCCAGGTCGCCGAACCGGCGTGCCCGCCACAGGTACACGGCGAAGGCGATCGCCTGGCACCACAGCATGATCGCCGAGGCGTAGCCCGGCCCGGCCGGCCCCATCTCCGGAAAGCCGAGCCGGCCGTAGGTCAGCACGTAGCCGAGCGGAGCCAGCACCAGCAGCCCGCCGAACCCGAGCACCATGCTGGGCAGGGTGAAGTGCAGCCCGTCGCTGAGATAACGCATGCACAGGTACAGGGTGAGCGCCGGCACGCCCCAGCGGATGCCGTGGATGAAGGCCGCGGCACCCGGGACGATGTCCGCGGCGATGCCCATTGGAGCCAGGGCATGCACCACGACCGTCATGAAGCCGAACAGCAGGACACCGAGGCCGGCGGCAAGCCACAGCGCCTGGCGGAACAACGCGCCGATCTCCTGCCGCCGGTCGCGTCCATCCAGTTGCGATACCGCGGGCGGCAGTGACATCAGCGTGCCCATCGGCACCATCATGGGCAGCCAGAACAACGCCGTACCGACCGCCACCGCGGCCAGGGTATCGGTGCCGTGGTGGCCGGCGACGACACTGTCGACGAATCCGATCAGGCCGGTCGAGAGATGGCCTGCCACGAGCGGCGCCGCCAACAGGGCGGTACGGCCGACTTCATGCCGGAGACGGGGCGGCGGTTGGAAAGCCATTGCCTGGTGCGCCGCTCAGCGTCCGAGCCGGGTCCGCAGCCACTGGCCACGGTTTTCGGCCGCCGTCGACACCAGTTCGCGCCGCAGCTGGTCACGATCCTGGGGGGCGGTGCGCTGGACCAGGACCGCCAGGTCGCGGCGTTGCATGCTGTCCAGCCCCCGCAGCGCCGCCAGCAGCGCTTCGTGCTCGCCCGCCGGCACCTGGGCCAGCAGCGGCTGCAGTGCGGGATAGTCGGCGCCGAGCTCGGGGCCCAGGAGCCAGCCGCGCCGCTCGCTCTCGTCGAGCGCGGCGTACCGTTCGCGCAAGGCCTCGCGCTCTTCGTCCGGCAGCTGCGCATAACCGCTCGCGGCGGCACGCACCCGGGCCCGGTCGTAGTTGGGCAGGTCCTGCCAGGCGTGATAACGGACGCGGCGCGCGGCCTGCTCCTTCCAATCCAGCGCGTCCCACTCGGTCATCCTCGCAAGAAACGCCTGCTGCGCCGCGCCGTCCCAGCGTTCCCAGGTCGCGGCGCGCTGTTGCAGCTGCTGCCGACGCGCCGGGTCCAGCTTCTCCCAGGCCTGGGCCATCTCTTCCAGGCCGGCTGGCACTGCGAGCGCTGCTCCGGCCAGCAGGAGCACCGGCACCGCGCCCAGCCATTGGCGGCGCCTACCGCGGCTCATGGGTGGTTTCTCCACTGCGGCTGGAGGGCTCCCCGGCGCGATCGCCGCTGGAGACCGGATGGGTGCCAGGCGGAGGGGTCCTGCCGTCGCGCGTCACGCCGGACTCGGCGCCCGGCATCGCCGCACTCACGCCCTGGGCGGCCAGCCAGGAGTGAAAGCCCAGCGCGCGGGATTCCTCCATGCCTTCGGGATCGGCCAGCAGTTCGAAGTCGCGGTGGGTCAGCACCTCGAAGCTGCGGCCGTAGCGTGAGGCGGGATCAGCGTCGGCGAGCGAGCCACTCCAGACCTCTCCCTCCGCGGGGCCGGCGAGGCGCTTCAACAGGGCTTCGCCGAGAAAGGTGGCCAAGAAAGCGATCACGCACAATGCCAGCAGGGCCCACAGCAGTGGAGCGAGCCAGCGAGGCCGGCCCCGGATCGGAGCAGGAGGCGGCAGCTCGACGCTGCCCGACTCCACCGCCCCGCCGGCCAACGCCTCGGCCCGCGCTTCGGCCAGGAAGCGCTGCCGCTCCGGCGGCAGACTCTTGATCCGGCGGTGGATCTGCTCGCGCAGCCGGCGCCACTGGGCCGCCAGCGCCGCTTGATCATCGCTGCCTGCCAGGTGCGCGAGGGCGCGCCGGACCGCCAGTTCGTAACTGCCGGTCGGTACCCCCATCACGCTTGCCGCGGCATCCTGCTCCAGGCCGGCCGCCAGGCTCAACAGCAAGGCGGCCCGGGGCCCGGAGCCCAGCGTCGCCAGCCGGTCGGTGGCCGACAGCTCCACCCGGACCGGCACATGGTTGCGCAGTTCCGGATGGGCGAGCAGCACACCCCAGAAGCGTTCCGGCCAGGCGGCCATCACCTGGCCCGCCGAGGGGTCCTCGTCCGCGGCCGTGGCGTGGAACTCCGCCATCGCGGCCGCCAGCACACGATCGCCCCGCGCCGCGTCGCCACATTGCAGCTCCGCGAGGACGGCGGCCCGGCGCTCGACCCCGCGCAGGAAGGCCGCCAGCGCAGGCGAGCTCGGGGACGGGAGTTCAGGACTCATGGCGAGGGGCTCGTCATCGGGCCGATCATACCGGCGCAGCCACGCGTCCACGGATTTGACTTGCCGGCGAGAGCGCCGCGAAGCCCGTGTGACGGGGCCTTGCATTCGTGAAAGGTTTTGCACAGCGCCCGCAAGTCCTGCCTGAACCGGGATTCAGGGAACTCAAGGCGATCGTTACGGCAATGTTTCACGGCCAAGTTGTTGAATCTACTTGGCAAACACCCCTTGGCGCTTTTTTCACCAACCCAACCGGGGGGCTTATGGCATCGGGCTTGCGCGCACTTGCCGACCGACAATGCACAGAGTTGTCCACAGGCGGTGTGGATAAGCGTAGTTCTCCTTTGGGGACATGCACTTGCGGCCGATTGCGAAGAAATCCGACAGGAGTGCCCGGCAATTGCGCCTTGACCGGAGCGCCTGTAGTTGGCAGTGCCGATAGACTGTGCGGCATGGCCTCCGACGACCCTGCCGCGGATGCCGGCGGGGTGCTCCGTGTCGCCCTTCCGGTCCCGCTTCCACGCCTGTTCGACTACCTGCCACCTCCGCGCCAGAAGCCCGTGCTGGGCGGACGGGTACGGGTGCCGTTCGGACGCCGGGAGCTGATCGGGCTGGTCGTGGGACAGGGCGAACGCGACGACGGGGCGCCCGGCGAGTTGAAGCCCGCGATCGAGGCACTGGACAGCACGCCGCTGTTCGCCGGGGAGTTGCTGGGCTCGCTCCGCTGGCTGTCGCGATATACCCATGCGCCGCTGGGCGAGGTGCTGGCCACCGCCCTGCCGGGTCCCCTGCGCCACGGAGAGCCGCTGCCCGACATCCGGCGGCATGGCTGGCAACTCACCGGGGCCGGCCGTGGGGCACTCGCGTCGATGCGCGCCGGAAAGCCCCGCACGCTCGCGAGCACGCTTGCTGGCGGGGCGCTGGACGAGGACACGCTGGCCGACCGGGTCGAAGGCTGGCGCGAAGCCGCCCGCAGCCTGCAGCGCCGCGGCCTGGCCGAGCCGGTGATCCTGGCCCCGTCCGAGGTCCGTGCCGGCGGGACCCCCGGGCCGGTGCCGAACGCCGGCCAGCAGGAGGCGATCGAAGCGATCGCCGCGTCCGACGGATTCGCGCCCTTCCTGCTCGACGGGGTGACCGGCAGCGGCAAGACCGAGGTCTACCTGCATGCCATCGCCCAGTGCCTCGCAAAGGGCCGGCAGGCGCTTGTACTGGTCCCGGAGATCGGTTTGACACCCCAGTTGCTGGCGCGCTTCCGCGCCCGGCTGGGCATCGCCGTGCACGTGCTGCACTCCGGCCTGTCCGACAGCGAGCGCGCACGGACCTGGGCGGCGAGCCTTGCAGGCCAGGCGCGAGTGGTGGTGGGCACGCGTTCGGCGGTCTTCCTGCCGCTGCCCGACGCCGGCCTGATCGGCGTGGACGAAGAACACGACGGCAGTTTCAAGCAACTCGACGGCATCCGCTACCACGCCCGGGACTTCGCGCTGTACCGCGCCAAGGCCTTGGGGATACCCGTGGTGCTGGGCAGCGCCACGCCCTCGCTGGAAACGCTGGCGAACGCACAGAGCGGGCGTTACCGGCACCTGCAGCTGCGCCAACGCGCCGGCGAGGCCCGGCCCCCGTCGGTACGCGTGGTCGACGTGCGCAAGCGCCCCCTGCAGGCCGGGCTGTCCCCGGAGCTGCTCGCCGAGGTGGAGCGCGAGCTGGTCGCCGGAGGCCAGGTGCTGGTGTTCCGCAACCGCCGCGGCTATGCCCCGGTGCTCCTGTGCCACGACTGTGGCTGGAGCGCCTGCTGTGACCGATGCAGCACCGACGAGCGCGGCACGCCCATGACGGTGCACGCCGCAGGGCGCCGGCTCCAGTGCCACCACTGCGGTACCCGCCGTGCGGCCCCGAACGCGTGCCCCGACTGCGGCGGCCTGGGGCTGCAGCCACAGGGTGCCGGGACGGAGCGCATCGAAGAAGTGCTGCGGGAGCGCTTCGCGGGCCAGCGGGTGGTCCGCATCGATCGCGGCAGCACGCGGCAACGCGATGGGCTGGAAAAGCACCTGGCGGAGTTCGGGGATGCACCCGGCGTGCTGGTCGGCACCCAGATGCTGGCCAAGGGCCACGACCTGCCAAACCTGACCCTGGTCGCTGTGGTGGGGATCGACGAAGGCCTGTTCAGCGCCGACTTCCGTGCCCCGGAGAAGCTTGCCCAGCTGCTTGTCCAGGTCGCTGGCCGTGCGGGGCGCGCCGCGCGGCCCGGGCGCGTGCTGCTGCAGACCCACCACCCGGACCATCCCCTGCTCACCACCCTGCTGCAGGGCGGCTACCACGCCTTTGCCGACCAGGAGCTTGCGCTGCGTGACGCCGCCGGGTTCCCTCCTTTCGCCCACTTGGCACTGATGCGCGCGGAAGCGCGGCAAGCCAGCGACTGCGACGGATTCCTGCGCGCGGCACGCGACTGCATCCAACAGACCGGCAACGAGGTCGAGCTTGCCGGTCCGCTCCCGGCGCCCATGCCGCGCCGCGCGGGCTACCAGCGCACCCAGCTGCTGCTCTCGTCAGCGCTGCGCCCACCCCTGCACGCCGCCCTCAATGCCGCCCTGCCGGCCATCCGGGCCCTGCCCGAGGCGCGCAAGGTCCGCTGGTCGCTCGACATCGATCCGGTGGACCTCTACTGAGAGCCAGGCATCCGTTTCCGGGTGTGCGGCTTCGGCGCCGGGCTCGCGGGCATGTTCTGCGCCGTTGCTCCGCGGGTCGATTTCCTGTTGTCCCGGATCAGCACGACTTGCCCGTCGCGGCGAACCTCGAACAGTTCCACCTGTTCGATCAGGTCACTCAACTTGCGGTAGCCATAGTTGCGGGGATCGAAAGAAGCCTGGTTGCTGATCTGGCTGCCAACCGGCCCCAGGTGCGCCCAGCCGTCGTCACCCGCGGCCGCATCGATTGCACTGCGCAGCAGCTGGACCAGGCGCGCATCGCCACGCAACTCCGCGGTTGTGCGCGGACGGGTTCCGGCTTGCCCTGCTTCGGTCCCTTGGCCCAATGCCTCGACGTAGGTGAACACCGAGCAGGCGTTGACGAACGGCATCGGCGTCTTCTTCTCGCCAAACCCGTACACCTTCAGACCCTCGGTAAGTATCCGCATCACCAAGGGCGTGAAATCCGCATCCGACGACACGATGGCGAACCCGTCGAGCCGGCCTGCGTACAGCAGGTCCATCGCATCGATCACCATCGCCATGTCGGACGCATTCTTTCCGGACGAGTAGGCGAACTGCTGGATCGGACGGATCGCGTACTCGTGCAGGCACGCTTCCCAACCCTTCAGATGCGGGCTTTTCCAGTTGCCATAGGCACGCCGCACGTTGGCCGCGCCGTGCCGCGCCACTTCGGCCAGGATCACGTCGATCTTTGCTGCGGGCGCGTTGTCGGCGTCGACGAGCAACGCTATCCGCGTCTCTTCCGGGATGGTCGGCATGCACAGCTCCTGGCCAGTGGATCCAGCCTAGCGCCGGGCGACCGGCCTGTCGCGCAGTGTCCGGGCCAACGGGTTGCCCGGAATGCCAAACGGCCCGGTTGCCCGGGCCGTTCGATGTGCAGCGAGGACGCGCGTGCCGTGCGATCAGGCAGTGAACAGCGCGCGCATCTTCTTCAGTGCGTTGGCTTCGATCTGGCGGATGCGCTCGGCGGCCACGCCGTACTCGTCGGCCAGCTCCTGCAGGGTCACCTTGCTGTCCTGGCCAAGCCAGCGCCGGGCGACGATGTCGCGCGAGCGATCGTCGAGCTTCGACATCCCCTCGCGCAGCAGCATCAGCTGGCTGTCCTCCTGGTCCTCGCGCTCGTAGAGCTCCGAAGGGTCCTCCTCGTCGGTGCTGAGGTAGGCCACGGGGGAGGGCGGCGCGCGTTCCTCGTCCTCGCTGGCGGGGGCATCGAAGCCGATGTCCCGGCCCGACAGGCGGGACTCCATTTCCAGCACCTCGCGCTCGGACACGTTGAGGTCGGCGGCGACCTGGCGCACCTCGTCGGCGTTCATCCAGCCCAGGCGCTTCTTGCTCTTGCGCAGGTTGAAGAACAGCTTGCGCTGCGCCTTGGTGGTCGCGACCTTCACGATGCGCCAGTTCTTCAGGATGAACTCGTGCATCTCGGCGCGGATCCAGTGCACCGCGAAGCTCACCAGGCGCACGCCGTGGTCCGGGTCGAACCGCTTGACGGCCTTCATCAGGCCGATGTTGCCTTCCTGGATCAGGTCGGCGAGCGGCAGCCCGTAGCCGTTGTAGCCACGGGCCACGTGCACCACGAAGCGCAGGTGTGAATGGACCAGGTCGCGAGCCGCGGCCAGGTCATCCTCGTCACGGAAGCGCCGCGCCAGCTGCTGCTCCTCGTCCACGGTCAGCACCGGGAT
>Ga0079224_100005593_pt1 | contig 16526 bp, 15 predicted proteins | sample Stecom2015_FD_80414 | JGI IMG/M metagenome (GOLD analysis project Ga0079224, IMG submission 80414) | Agricultural soil microbial communities from Utah to study Nitrogen management - Steer compost 2015 | ecosystem: Environmental > Terrestrial > Soil > Agricultural land | place: USA: Utah... | reverse complement strand
GCGTCGACACCTGCACCGGCGCCAGCGCCAACCCCAGATCATTCGCAACCTGTTTCAAGAAAAGCATGTTCGCTATGCTGCCTGAATCAGTACGCACTATTTACCGGCCTGCTCAGTAATACCCGGATCGGCGGACCCGGCGTTGATCCACACCATCTATCGACAGTGAAGTACTGCCGCGCTGCTGCATACAAGTTCGCCGCCAGCGAGCGACCGTCCATTGAAAGAACAATCGGCGACCGGCGACCGCTGACGGAGCGTCCATGTCCTCAATCCAGCTCGTCGGCGAACGGAGATTCTGGGTTCAGCGCCGACTTGCGGAGTCGTGAGTGAGCATTCCTGACGCCACAGGCGGATAGACGCGAGATCCATTCCGTGCTCGCTATCGACGGCTCGTACGGCGAAGGAGGCGGACAGCTGTTGCGAACGGCTGTCTCGCTGGCTGCAGTCACGGGCGCGGCCATCCGAGTTCATTCCATCCGCGCCAAGCGCAAACCGCCGGGACTGGCGCCCCAGCACCTGGCGGCCATCCGGGCCGCCAGCGAACTGTGTCGCGGACGTTTGGAGGGCGCGGCGCTCCGTTCACAAGAGATCACCTTCGTCCCCGGCCATATCGAGGGAGGGACCTACACGTTCGACATTGGGACCGCCGGCAGCATCACGTTGCTGTTACAGGCCTTGCTGCCAATGATGGTGTCGGCGCAGCAGCCCTTCGCCATCCGGGTGAGCGGCGGCGCCGACGTACGTGGTGCGCCGCCTTTCGATTATTTCTCCCATGTGTTCATGCCCGCCTTATCCATGCTGGGAGCCAGTGCGACTGCCACGCTCCGCCGCCGCGGCTACTATCCACGCGGCGGCGGTTTGGTGGAGATGACCGTCAGTCCCGGCGACTTGAAGCCTTTGACCATTGACCGTCCCGGCCAGTTGCTCGAGCTAGGCGGCATCGCCCATGTCTCTCGCTTACCCTTGTCCATAGCCGAGCGGATGCGGGCGAGCGCGCTGGCGTCCTTGGCCGGGCTCTACGCTCCTGAGCACTGTGCGGCGATCGCCGTGCAGGAGGAGTCTGCGATCGGAGCCGGCGGCGCCATCGTACTGTGGGCGCGACTTGAGCACAGTGTGCTCGGCGCAGGACGCGTCGCCGAGCGCGGCGTTCCCGCAGAGCGCTTGGGGAGCGATTCAGGCGCAGCGCTTCGAGCGGACCTGATGGCGCACACGACCTTTGATGTACATGCCGCGGATCAGATTCTCGTCTATCTCGCGCTCGCACTGGCGGCCGGACCTTCGCATTTCACCGTGCGAGAGGTGAGCTCACACGCGCAGACGGGGATGTGGCTGATCGAACAGTTGCTGCCCGCTCGCTTCTCGGTCGAGCCCCGAGACGGTCACATCCGAATCCACGTTTCGCGCCGAGCGCACGGCGTCGACTGGTAACTCGACTGTCTCGGCGCTCACCTGGCTGTGACCTTGGGGTTCGACGAGGCGGTCATCGGCGCCGCCCAGTGAGCCGCTTAAAGAGCCGTCCTCCGTGCACGCCGTCGTGTACGCGCGCCGGACGCGGTCGGCGGCGGTGTCTGTTCAATCGCATGCAACTGCTCGTAGAGCTCGCGCTCTTCTTACGGCTCAACCGGCGCCGCCGGCGCCTTCTTCTCACTCGGGATCTCCGTCATCGTCGCCTCCGTCAGGAGCAGCACACTAGCCACGGAAACCGCATTCTCGAGCGCAACACGAACGACTTTCGTCGGATCGATGATGCCCGCCTCGAATAGATCGACGTAACGATTGCGCGCCGCATCGAAGCCGATGTTCGAAGCAGCCTCGATCATCTTGCTGACCACAACGCCTCCGTCCACCGCCGAGTTCACGGCGATCTGCCGCGCCGGCGCCTCTAAGGCGCGCTTCAGAATCTGAACCCCGGTTCGCTCGTCACCCTCGCATTGCGACTCCGCGTCGCCAACCGCCGCGATGCACTTCAAGAGCGCAAGCCCTCCGCCTGGGACGACGCCCTCCCCGACTGCGGCCTTGGTTGAGCTGATCGCATCGTCCAGCGCGTCCTTTTTAGCCTTCATTTCCGCCTCCGACGGCGCCCCCACGCGAATAACCGCGACGCCGCCCGATAGCTTGGCCACTCGTTCCTCCAGCTTTTCCTTGTCGTAATCGCTGGTGCTCTTCTCGATCTCGCGTCGGATCTGCGCCATGCGCCCTTCGATCGCCTTGCGATCGCCCGCGCCGCCTATGATCGTCGTATGGTCCTTGTCGACGACGATCCGCTTGGCGCGTCCTAATTGCTCGAGGGTCGTCTCCTCCAGTTTGAAACCGAGCTCATCGGAGATGAGCTGCCCGGCGGTGAGCACGGCGATGTCCTGCAGCATCGCCTTGCGCCGGTCCCCGTAGCCAGGCGCCTTGACCGCGGCGCTCTTGAGCACACCGCGAATCTGATTGACGATCAACGTCGCGAGCGCCTCGCCTTCGATGTCTTCCGCCACCACCAGAATCGGCCGTCCGCTCTTGGCGACCTGCTCGAGGAGCGAAATCAGGTCGTTCATGATGTTGATCTTGCGGTCGGTCAGCAGGATAAATGCATCCTCCAGGATGGCCTCCATCTTTTCCGTGTCAGTGACGAAGTACGGCGACAGATAACCGCGATCGAACTGCATACCTTCAACCACTTCGAGCGCTGTCTCGGTCGTCTTCGACTCCTCGACGGTAATGACGCCGTCGCCCCCGACCTTCTCCATGGCGTCCGCGACGAGCTCGCCAATGCTCTCGTCGTTGTGCGCAGAGATCGTCGCCACCTGCGCCTTCTCCTTGCGGCTTACAACCGGTTTGGACAGGCTCTTCAACGCTTCGACGGCGGCTCTGGCGCCGCGATCCAGCCCGCGCTTGATGTCGATTGCGCTGGCGCCCGCCGTCACGTTGCGAACGCCGTCGGCGAAGATCGTGTGCGCGAGGATCGTGGAGGTGCTGGTTCCGTCTCCGACCACGTCACCGGTCTTCTCGGCAGCCTGCCGCAGCGTCTGCGCGCCCAGGTTTTCTTCCGGATCCTCCAGGTCGATTTCCTTCGCAATCGTCACGCCATCGTTGCAGACGATGGGAGCGCCCCACGATTTCTGGATCAACACCGACTTGGACTTCGGACCCAGCGTGATGCGGACGGCGTCCGCGAGCTGGGTTGCGCCACGTAGAATCTTTTCACGTGCGGCCGACCCGAACATCATCTGCTTGTGCGCCATGGGCCCACCTCCTGCCGAGACCACGAATGTGCGCGCCCAGTCTGAATTCGCCGCCGCCGGAACGAAACTATGGAAAACCTGAATGCACCTTGTGAAGTTCCGCAGGGCGATCGCACGTGCTCGCGGTCGCACAGTCGGCCTCGACGGGGGCGGAAGCCTTCAGGAGCTTTCTTGCGAGGACGTATCCGCGCCCTGCCGGCAAAATGCAGGTCAGCGATGGACGACCGGGCTTTTGCGGATTCTCTCTGCGCCCGCCGCCGTCGACGATGGTTGTGAACCATCGCGTGCAAACTTCATGATGACGATGCTCGAGATCACGCTCATGTCATCTCGACCGACGAAGCTGCCGAGCGCCGAGCCGCTCGCCGACGTCTCACGCTGGGCGCGACGCGCTCGCGGCGCTCGATCCGCCGCCGCCGCGGCGGCGCTGCTGCATCGCATCGAACCAAACCTCCGAGGAGAAGCGTCATGCGTGTAGATCAGATCATGACGAAGCAAGTGAGCCGGTGCAGTCCCGATCAGACGCTCGCTGAAGCGGCGCAGCTCATGTAGGACCACGATTGCGGATGTCTGCCCGTCTGCACGGGCAACGGCGCCAGCCGCATCGTTGGAGTCATCACGGATCGCGACATCTGCATGTCGGCGCTATTCAAGGGTAAGCCGTTGCACGAGCTGCGCGTGTCCGACGCCATGTCGACGCAGCTTCAAACCTGTCGTCCAGACGACTCCGTCGCCGACGTCGAGAAGAAGATGCGTGAGGCGAAGATTCGCAGACTTCCGGTCGTCGATGAACAAGGAGCGCTGGTCGGCATGGTCTCGCTCGCCGATCTCGCGCGCGAGGCCGCCCGAGAGAACGCCCTGCCCGAGCAGGAGATCACCGAGATGGAGGTGGGCGACACCCTCGCAGCCATCTGTCAGCCCGCCGGCCAGCAGCTGGCCGCCTGATGTCTGACGCTTGTGCAGCCCTGGCATGCAGGCAGCGCGCCGTTGCTCGCCTTTCTGGCGAAGCGCTCCGACGCGGCGACAGGAACTTGTGCAGGATCGCAGCCCGATAAAGAAACGGCCGGCGCCCGTAAGGGCGCCGGCCGTCGCGCAAGTCGCCTTGCCGTTCTTACCAACGCTTTGGACCGCGAGGAGCGCTCTTGCGATCCTGAGCCTCGTTGACACGCAGCGGTCGTCCGCCAAGCGCCTTGCCGTTCAGGTTCTGAATCGCGCGCGCGGCGTCCGCACGGGGCATCTCGACAAATCCGAAGCCTCGCGGCTGGCCGGTGTCACGGTCGGCGATCAAACTGACCGATTCAACGGTTCCGTGTTCCGCGAACAGCTCGCGGACGTCGCTCTCACTGGCGGAGAACGGCAGGTTTCCTACATAGATCTTCATACACTCATCAAACTCAATAACATGGGCCGCTGTCGACCCAAAAACACATGCGCAGCGAACAACCGGGGAATAACAGCCCGTCGGCGGCGCGCCGCCACCTGGATCGGGAACACTTCGACTTTGCTCGACTCTGCAGTCCGGCGCGCAGACGGCGCGCGGCACACGGCGGGAAAGGAGAAAAGATCACGAGCCGAACCCCATGATGCGGGCGCCGATCGCGAAAACAAGGGTCGCACACTCAGGGCGAGCAGCCTCAGCTCTCTGGTCTGCTTCTCCATCGCGTCACGCTCGTCGGCGCGAAGGATGACGATCTGCAGAGTCAGGAGCCGCAGCAATGCCGGTGCACGACGAAGACCTCGCTGAGGCTTTCGACGAAATGGCGGATCTGCTGGCGCTCAAAGCAGAGAACCCGTTTCGCATCAACGCCTATCGCCGGGCGGCGCAAGTGGTGCGCGCTCTACCCGAGGAGCTGCAGAGCAAGATCGCGGCGGGCTTCGACCCCGACGCCTTGCCGGGGATTGGCGCAGATCTCGCGGAAAAGATTCGCGTATTCGTCAGGACCGGCGAATTGCCCGGCCTTGCGTCGCTCCGTCGTTCCGTCCCGGCGGGTCTGCGGGAGATCATGAACATACAGAACCTTGGTCCAAAGCGCGCCCGTGCTCTGTACGACGCGCTCGGCGTATGCGACCTCAAGACGCTAAAGACAGCGCTTGCCGAGCATCGCGTGCGAGAGGTCCGCGGGTTCGGCGCCAAGATGGAAGAGCGTTTGACCAAGGCGGTCGAGGAGATCGAGGGCCGCAGTCGACGCTTACTCAGATCTGTCGCCGCACAATACGCCAAGGCCCTCGAGTCGTACCTGCGCGCCCTGCCCGGCGTGACCAAGGTCGACATAGCGGGAAGCTTCCGACGCGGCTGCGAGACCGTCGGTGATCTGGACTTTCTCGTCTGTTCGCAACGTCCATTGGACATCGGCGGCGCACTGCTCGAATACGATGAAACCGCCTCCCTCTTGGCGAAGGGACCGACGCGTTCCGCCGCCGTATTGAAGAGCGGACTACAGGTGGATGTTCGTCTCGTTCCGGAGGAAAGCTACGGCGCCGCGCTCTACTACTTCACCGGCAGCAAAGCGCACAACGTCCATGTGCGTCGGCTGGCGATGGCGCGCGGACTCAAGATGAACGAGTACGGGGTATTTCGCGGCCGTAAGCGCATTGCCGGCGACACCGAGCCCTCGGTATTCGCCGCGATCGGCCTCCCATACATCGCGCCCGAGCTGCGCGAAGATCGCGGTGAGATCGAGGCGGCGCAGGCACAGGCTTTGCCGATACCGGTCGCGCGCAGCGATTTGCGTGGGGATCTCCACGTACATACGAAGGCCACCGATGGCGCCGCCGGCTTGGCGGCGATGGCCGAGGCGGCCAAGAGCGCCGGCCTCGAATACATTGCGATCACCGATCACTCCAAGCACCTCGGCATGGTGCGCGGGCTGGACGCAAGCCGCCTGGCTCGCCAGATGGACGACATCGATGCGCTCAACGCGGCGCTCGACGGCGTCACTGTACTGAAGGGAATCGAGGTGGACATCTTGCAAGAGGGTTCCCTTGCGCTGCCGGATCGCGTGCTCAAGAAACTCGACGTCGTGGTGGCTTCGGTGCACGACTATTTCGGGCTCAATCGACGCAAGCAAACGGAACGGCTGCTTCGCGCGATCGATCGCCCGTATGTCTCGGTGCTCGGCCACCCCATGTGCCGTCTCATTCAAGAGCGGCCGGCCATCGAATGCGACTGGGAGAAAGTGTTCAGGCGAGCGCATGAGCGGCCAATCTACTTGGAGCTGAACTCCCAGCCCACACGCCTCGATCTGAACGATGTGCTGGTGCGCGAGGCCGCGGCCAACGACGTGTTGATCAGCATCGCCAGCGACGGGCACAGCATCAGCAGCTTCGATTTTCTCGCCGGCGGAGTGTTGCAGGCGCGTCGCGGCTGGTTGTCGAAGAACCAGGTGTTGAATACGCGTCCGCTGTGTGAGCTTCGTCGCCTGCTGCGCAAGACGTTTCTGGCATGAGGGCCATACGCCGCTGATCACCAGCTGCCGACGGCGTCACGCGGCGAGACCTCGCGTCGTCTATGCAATCGCTTCAACCGCCTGCGGCCACTCGAGTGCGAGACCACCCTCCGGCAATAGCCGCACTGAGGCGCCAAAGGGCTGACACTCTCGGCTCAGCGCAGCGCTGAGCCAGCGCGCTTCGCTCCGATCCGCAAGGTTGATCCTCAGCCGGCGGATACGCGTCGGCGTCATCGTCAATCGAACAAGGTTCCCCGTTGCACAATCGATTTCTGGGAAATACATGAGTCCCAGCTCGGAGCGGAAGTGTTCGTACCCGCCGATGCCCTCGTAGTCATTCAGCAGATCGCCGCACCCGTACAAGATGAGCTTGCCTCGATGAACCTCGATCGGCTTCGGATGATGGGAGGAATGACCATACACGATGTCGACGCTGGCGATGTCGATCAGCTGATGCGCGAATCGACGGCGCTCGTCACTCACCTCATAACCCCAGTTGCCTCCCCAATGGAGCGACATCACGATGATATCGCCGTCGCGCCTCTCCGATCGGATGCACGTTGCGATCTTCTCAACCGTGTGCAAGGAGAGGTCGTCGAGCACGCACAGGCCCGGCCGGCGTTCTGTGGCGCGCCATTCGTAAGGGATGCCGCTATCGAGGGCGCCGTATGCGAAGACGACCAGGCGCCGCCCATCGGAAAGATCGAAACAGGCAGGCTTGCAGGCCTGCGCCAGGTTCGCTCCCGCGCCAGCGGTGATGAAACCGGCGTCGTGCAGAACTTGCAGCGTCTCGACCAGCCCCTCCCGCCCCCAATCCAGCGTATGGTTGTTCGCCAGCACGCAGCAGTCGAGATTCGCCGCCGTCAGGCATCGTACGTTGCCGGGGCTCATCCGATAGTTGATTCCCTTTCCTGGCCAGGCGTCGTTACAAGACGTCACGGCGGTTTCCAGATTCACGATGCGCACCGCAGGTTGGCGGCGATCGAGCTCGGCCAAGGCGTCGCCCCAGATGTACGAGAAGTCGGTCGGCTTGCTGATTCGTCCATGCGCCCGCTCAGCCAGCTCAACGTATTCGCAGGCGGAGCTGACATAGGGCTCGTATAACTGCGGTGCGGACGGGTGCGGCAGAATCTGGTCGACGCCGCGGCCGGTCATGACGTCCCCGCAGAGGAATAGCCTCACGGTGTTTGCAGCTGCCGATAGCTCATTCATGACAAGTCCCCTGCGTCGAGACGCAACATTCCCTGACGCCCCAGGCCATCTGCGCGCGCCAGTCGTACGGCGCGCCTTGAAACGCGGGCGTTGACCGGACGGTGCGCCCTCGGCTGGCGCCGACGAACAGAACGCCGGTCGGGATCGGCGCAATCGGAGCCAGCCTCCCGGAGCGCATTCCACAGTGTGCATGCACTGCTCGTGCACAGCACGACGCATTCGCTCGGCCCGGTCCCTCCGGCCCGACGCCGACACACCGTCAGCAGATTGCGCGGCTGGTCGCCGCACCGACATCCACGCCGCTGCGTGGAGCGGCGCCCGGCGAGATCTGTTTCAAATGAGTCAGGCATCGGCAAGCCGCCGCTCTGCACAAGAATCCACCTCGTGGACCGGAACTCAATTCGCAGTGGCGCCGAGCGCGTGCAACCCAAACCGAAACCGGGGGTCGGGATTCCCGGAATCGCAGGCGCTGATCGACGGCGACAATGGCGGGCGGCTGTGCGTTCGTTTCGCGAGCGCGCGCCACGCCCGCGCGCATGTCATGCGACGTCCCGGAGAGGGCCTTGATGTCTGAGCAAGAGGTCGATTCAACCCCAACGCCGTCGACAGGCGCCGCGCGTTCTGCGAACGAGCTGACCGCGGAACGGCTGCGATGGCGATGCCCGACGGACATATTCGGGTTCGCGGCCACGGACGAGCTTGAGGACCTGCGCATTCCTCCGGGTCAAACGCGCGCGATGGAGGCGCTGCGGCTGGGCGCCAGCATTGTCAGCCAGAGTCATCACATTTACGCCATGGGAGAGCCGGGCACGGGCAAGCACATGCTGCTTCGCCAGACCCTCGAGCAGCAGAGCGCCGCCAAGCCGAAACCCTCAGACTGGTGCTATGTGAATCGTTTCGACGACACACGCCGGCCGCACGCACTGCGGCTGGACGCCGGTTGGGCGTCGGTCCTGAGAAATGACATGCACGCGCTCATGGAGGAGCTGAGAGCTGCACTGCCGGCCGCGTTCCACTCGGAGGCCTATCGCAACCGGCGTCAAGAGATCGACCGCGAGTTTGAAAGCCAGGCCGAGCAAAGCCTCGCGCGCCTGAAGGAGGAAGCCGAACGTCATCAGATGGGCATCGTCGCCACCCCGCACGGCATTACGATCGCACCGCTTCGCGACGGCAAACCTCTCGACGAGGAGGCTTTCCAACGTCTGCCGGCCGAGCAACGCGCCGAAATCGAGCGCGAGATCCCAAAGCTGACAGAGCAGCTGCGCGCGCATTTCGAGCGTGTGCCCGAATTTGAACGCGAGCGGCGGCTGAAAATTCGCGAGCTCGACCGCAATGTCATCAGCCTCGCCATTCGCGGCGTCATCGCCACACTCAAGGCGAAGTACCACGATCGCCCGCAAGTCTCGGAGTACCTGAATCAAGTCGAACAGGATCTAGCCGATCATCCGCATCTCTTCCAGGCCGGGCCCAGCCGACCAGAGTCGATCGAGGAGCTGCACGAGCGGGCCCGCTACGAAGTAAATGTCCTGGTCGACAACACGGCCGCTCAAGGAGCGCCGGTGGTTTACGAGTCGAACCCGAGTTATCAGAATCTGATCGGCCGCGTCGACAACATTGCGCACGAGGGCGCCCTCAGCACGAACCTCACCATGATCCGGTCAGGCGCCCTGCACCGCGCCAACGGCGGCTATTTGATCCTCGACGCCGTACGACTGCTGACGCAGCCCTATGCGTGGGAGGCTCTGAAGCGTTCGCTGCTGACTCATCAGGTCCGGATCGAGTCGCTCGGACAGATGTTGAGCCTGATCAGCACGCTCACCCTCGAGCCTGATCCCGTACCGCTCGACGTAAGGGTCTGCCTGGTCGGGCCACGCCTGCTCTATTACCTCCTGTCTCGATACGATGAGGACTTCGGGGCGTTGTTCAGCGTCGTCGCCGATTTCTCCGAGAGCATCGATCGCACGCCAGAGACGCTTTCGCTGTACGCGCGGCTCCTCGGATCGCTGGCCCGAGACGCTTCGCTCAAACCACTCGATCGATCCGCGGTCGCCTTCACCATCGAGCATGCCGCACGGGTCACAGGCGATGCGCGTCGACTCTCCGTGCAAGTCGCGCCGATCACGGACCTGCTCCGTGAGGCTGATCACTACGCGCAGATGGCCGGGCGTCAGGTGATTACATCCGAGGACGTCAGGGCGGCCGTCGACGCACAGATCGCTCGGCAAGACCGGCTCCGCGAGGAGATGCTGAAGCAAATGCTGCAGCACACGATCGTGATCCAGACGGACGGCGTCGCCACGGCGCAAGTCAATGGGCTCTCGGTCATCGATCTCGGCAGTTTCGCTTTCGGTCGGCCGGCGCGCATCACCGCGACCGTTCGTCTTGGCGAAGGCGAAGTTCTGGACATCGCACGGGAGGTAAAACTCGGCGGCGCCATCCACAGCAAGGGCGTCCTGACGCTGTCCTCGTACATCGGCTCGCGTTACGCCGCCGAAGCGCCGCTGTCTCTGCGCGCCTCGCTCGTATTCGAGCAGACCTACGGAATGGTCGAGGGCGACAGCGCGTCTCTGGCCGAGACGTGCGCCCTCTTGTCGGCCTTGGCGGACATTCCCGTGTCGCAGTCCTTGGCGGTCACCGGATCGATCGATCAGCACGGCCGCGTACAGGCTATCGGCGGCGTCAACGAGAAAATCGAAGGGTTTTTCGATCTCTGTCGTCAACAGGGCTTGACGGGACGTCAGGGCGTACTGATCCCGGCGGACAACATCCAGCATCTGATGTTGCGAGAGGACGTCGTGGACGCCGTAGCGCACGGTCGTTTTCACGTCCATGCGGTTCGCACCGTGGACGAAGCGATCACGACGCTCAGCAGCATTCCCGCCGGCGAGCGGCAAGCGGATGGACGATTCCCGGACGGCGCCGTCAACGCGCGCATTGAGAACCGCCTCGTTCGGCTCGCGAACCGACGGCGGGAGTTCACCCATGAATGCGGCGATGGGCGCCAATTCGGCCCGACGACGTCGGCGAGAAATTGAAGGCGGGCGCCTGGTCCGAGCGATCAGGAAAAATTCTCTTACCTCGGATACCGCACGATCAGAACGGAGCAAGGCGCGTGACGCGCGACCTGCAGGGCGACGCTTCCAAGCGGCCATCCCGTGGGACTTTTTACACCACGTGAGCCGAGCACGATCAGGCTTGCGCCGTTCCGCCTTGCCTCTTCGACGATCGCAGCAGCCGGCCGTCCTCGCACCATGCGCGCCTGCGGCCGGACGCCTGGACGCGCAAGCCACGACTTGGCCGTCCGGGCCCAGCGCCATGCGGCTTGATCGAGTTCTCGAAGCAGTCGCCTGCGATCAGCGGAGTCCATGCCGGCCAGCGCGGCCGGTTCGGGAGCGTCCGCCACGGAGAGGGCGATCGGCTGAAGATGCGGCGCACTGAACATTTCGTAGAAGACCCGCGCCGCCTGCTCTGCGCGCTGCGAGCCGTCGACGGCGAATATGGCGGTGAATGGCCGCACTCGAGTCGGAATCTGCTTCTTCCTTTTCAGCTCACGCTCGCGCACCAGCAGAACGTGCGCGAACGCATCCTGCTCCAGCACCGCGAGCGCCACACTGCCGATCGGCAGATATGGAGTATCGCTCCGACCTTTTGCGCCGGCGACCACCAGATCATAGCGCCCCTTGACGGCGAGCGCCGGGATGACTTGCACAGGCAGTCCGCGCCGAACATGTTTCGCGACCTTGAAGCCGCGAGCTTCGAGACGATTGATCGTTCGATCGAACCAGGAGCGAGCCGCCTGCGGGAGGCGCACGTCCTGCGACTGGCGTCTCGGAAACGCCGCGCCCGCAGACACGGCGACCGGCAGCACGTGCACGACGTCTACTTGCCTTGCAGGATCCGCCATATACGCGCACAGAAAGCGAGTCGCAGCGAGCGAGTATCGAGAGCCGTCGATGGCGAGCAGGATCTTCATCGCCTAACCTGCCGCGAAGCGGTCTCTCGCACGCCGCTTCGTTGCGACTGACGTGCGCGACGTTTCTTGATCAGTTCGCGCGTCAAGGCTGCCGGCCCCTCAAAGATCGACCACTGTCTGCGCGACCCACTGTGATGATTCATTCGCAACTCGCAGAGCCGTATAGGTTGCACCTTTGACTTCCACGGCCGGATGGTGTCGCCGCACATCGACGCGTTCTCCCCAGACATCCGCTCTGAGTCGTTTGCCGTCGGTGGTCACGACGAACTTGCCGAACACCATATGTCGAACCGCCATCTCGTACACGATGCTGTTCAGCCACTCCGCGAACAGCAGCTCCGTGTCAGGCGCGCTGCATTCGATCGTCACGCGCTCGCGCGCATCGACGCCTGAGGGATCAGTGACAAGCGCCGTCATGGCGAGCGCCCCCTGTTCGAACGCTTCTGCAAGGCTGGACCCAATTCCGCGCACGCCCATGTCTGCTTCGTGCGCAAAGTGCTCCCAGCGGGGCAGATCTGGATGACCGGCGACTTGCATCAACGCACGCCGTCCTTGAGCGTTCCAAGCGCCTCGCTCCGGCGACGCCCTGCCGCACGACCGACCACCGAGGCGCCGCCGACGGCGACGCCGATCGCATCCCATGGACTGGCCCATGAACTGCAGCGCGCATGTAAAAAGTGCATTCCGCTTGCCACTCCTCCGCCGTTCGCGACGCGTGGCTCGGGGTCGTGCAGGCGCTTACGCGCTTCTTGCGCCGATCGCCCTGGACGAGATCTCACGTAATTCATCGCTGCTGCATGGCCTCGCTTCGTGTGACGAGCATGCCCTTCATGCCGGAGTTTTCGGATCCGGGCGATCCGATGGGCGGCGCGCGCCGTGCTCCAGCCGCCGGACATCGGCCGACGCCGAGCGACGCCGATAGAGGATTCCCACAGGTCCGATGGTAGTTCACCGTGTCGATGCAGACCCGGCTGGATGCAAGACTCGGACTGTGATACGGCTGCAACTCGCTTGACGCCTTCGGCGAACTCCAGCGATCGAGAGAGGTTCTCAGCTTGAACGCGCGGTCGAGGTCCTTCGGTACGGTGGGCAGCATCTGCAGTCGCGAGGTGATCGTCGCTGGTCCTGGCGAGCCTTTGCGGACCGCCGTGCAGCTCATGCACGCCCAGCGGGTTGGCAGCATCGTGATCTGCGAGGACTTGCACGGGCGGCGAATACCGGTCGGCATCGTCACGGATCGTGATGTGGCGCTCAGTCTGCTGCACCACGACTCCGAAGTAGCCGCCATTCCGCTGCGCCTGGTCATGTCGACCGACCCTCTCGTGCTGTTCGAGGACCAGGATATCAGCGAGGCGCTCGACTTCTTGCGGGCGCGAGGCGTGCGCCGCGCGCCCGTCGTCGATGCGGCGCGATCGCTGGTCGGCATCGTGTCGATCGACGATCTGCTCGGCGTGATCGCAAGGCAACTGGCCGACATAGCTCGGCTCATCGAACGACAGGCGCAATGAACACCGGGAGCGGAGGCGTTCGCAAGCTCCTGGGCCGCGGGCGCGCGTCCAGCGATTGCACCGACGTGACATTCCCAAGGGCGCAGCCCCGCTCGCGGAGGCATACTTGACCCGGTCGACGTGCAATCGTGTTGAACTGCTCTTGTTGAACTGCTCTATCGGAAGGGTGCAGCCATGATTCGAGCCAGTTACGCTTCGATGTGTCTCCTCTGTCTGGCCGTCGTCGCTCCATCGATGGGAGCAGCCGCCGAGAAGCAGGCAGGCGCGGATGAAACGCCCTATCGCGTGGTCAACGGCAAGGTCGACGAATCCACCTTCCTTGGCTGGCGCGCATTCCATTCGGCCTGCCATGCCTGTCACGGCGTCGATGCTGTCGGCACGAGCATCGCCCCAAGCTTGGTCGAGCGCGTCAAGCAGCTTTCTGCGCGCGACTTCACTGTGAAAGTTCTGACCAGTTACCGACTGGTCTTCCCGTCCAGCGAAGTGACCGGAGATGATCCGACTGCGTTGCGCAGCGAGTTCCTCGCGGAAGTGCTGCGGCGCGAACGAGGCGATTTGGTCATGCCGGCCTGGGAAGGCGATCAAACCGTTCATCCGCACGTCCTGGATCTATATTCGTATCTCAGAGCGCGCGCAGACGGCGCGCTGGGCCCTGGCAGACCTGAGCGAATCGCCGACTGAGCGCGCAAACGCCGCGGGATGAGACTGTTACGTCTGCATCGACGTGCGCGTCTCAAACTGCACCGCCGGCGGCGCGGCATATGAACATCAGGGTCATCGCCTGAAAGGCGGCAGAGAGGCGATCATGAAACGGTTTACGGATCGCGTCGCAGCAGGCCGCGAACTGGCCAACCTGCTGAGACAGTATGAGCGACAGCCAGACGTACTGGTCCTGGGCTTGCCACGCGGCGGCGTGCCTGTTGCTTTCGAGGTTGCACAGTCTCTTCACGCACCACTCGATGTGATGATCGTGCGCAAGCTGGGCGCGCCAGGGCAGCCGGAACTCGCCATTGGCGCAGTCGCATCCGGCGGCGTCACGGTCATCAACGAGGACCTTCTCGCCTGGTTCCCGGACCCGAAAGCCATCGAGCGCGTGGAAGCGGCGGAGCGCATCGAGCTCGAGCGGCGCGAGCGAGCCTATCGAGGCGGGCGGCCGCCGCTCAGCGCCCAAGGCCGTACGGTGATCCTGGTCGACGACGGCGCCGCCACCGGCGCGAGCATGCGCGCCGCCGTGCAAGCCAGCCGCAAACTCGAAGCGAAGAAAATCGTCGTCGCACTGCCTGTTGCATCGACGGATGCTTATCAGATGCTCCGCAAGGAGGCCGACGAGGTGGTCTGCGTCAGCATCCCGCTCGCGTTCTACGCAGTCGGCCAGTGGTACGAGGAATTCACGCAGACGACGGACAAGGAAGTGACCGATCTGCTTGCGCGCGCCAGCGCTTGGGCTCCGGGCGCCTGGCGGCCATCGGCTCGATGACCGAGTTGCTCAACGCCGTTCTCGACGTCGGCAAGCTCGAGCCGGGCGGCGTCGCATCACACATCGTCGACGCGACGAACCGCGGGGCGCGCAGACAGGCGCCGAAGGATCTTGCATGGCTGCATGGTCGAGAATCGCGATCCTGCAGAGAAGAAGGCGCAAGATTCCAGCGTCACGTCTTCCCGTCTTCCGGTCCTAACTCCAACCGATACACCCACGCATCCTCGCGTCCGCCCACGGCCTGGTAGTAGCCCTTGCGCACGCCCACTCGCACGAAGCCGAGCGACTCGTACAAGCGGATCGCGTTCGGGTTGGAGGGCCGCACCTCCAGAAACACGTCTTGCATCTGCGCCTCGCGGGCTCGCGCGAGCAGAAACTCCATCAAGCGCCGCCCGACGCCCATGCCGCGCAGGTCCTCGCGGATGCAGATGTTCAGGACGTGCGCCTCGCCGGCGCCGTAAGACATGATGGCGTAGCCCGCCACCTCGCCCGCAGTCTCGACCACCCGGCACAGGTAGCCGACGCGAATGCAGTCGCGAAATACGCCCTCACTCCAGGGAAACGGGTACGAGCTGCGCTCCACCATGCCTACCGCAGGCACATCCGCCAGGGACATGGGGCGCAAGCGCACCGATGTGGCCAGTTGATCTTGTTGCAGCTGGGCGCTCATGAGGCGATCTCGCCGCCCAGGCGACGAAATGTGCGAAGCGCCAGCGTCAGGTCGGCCCAGGCCTTACGCTTCTCGGCGGGACTGCGCAGCAAGTATGCCGGGTGATACGTCACGACCATCGGTCGGTCCGAAAAGATTCGGTGCACTGCACCGCGCAGTTTACCGATAGGTTCGCTGCTCTGAAGCAGGGTTTGTGCGGCTATACGGCCAACGCACAGAATGAGCCTGGGGTTCACCAGCTCGATCTGTCGCTGCAGGTACGGCAGGCAGGCGCGCACCTCCTCGGGCCGCGGATCGCGATTGTTGGGCGGCCTCGACTTCAAGATGTTTGCGATGAACACCTGCTCACGCGCCAGTCCGACGCTCTTGAGCATTGCGTTGAGGAGCTGCCCTGCGCGGCCGACGAATGGTTCGCCCTTGCGGTCCTCTTCCATGCCGGGCGCTTCGCCGATCACCATCCATTGAGCCGTGCGATCGCCCACGCCGAATACGGCCTGCGTGCGCGTCGCGTGCAGTGGACAGAGGTTGCAGTCACGCACGGCGGCCTCGAGTTCGGCCCAGCCACGCCCCGAGCCGGCGGAGCGCAAATCGGCGTCAGACGCCGCGGAGATCGGTTCGACCCCCGCCGGCGACTCGGACCCGACGCGCGGCCGGTCGCGCGGCAGCCAGACATCGATTTCGAGCGCTTTGAGGTAGGAGAGAAGCATTGAAGAGCGGTCAGCGATCAGCGGTCGGCGGCTAGCGGTCGGTTAGCGGTTAGTAGGATGCAGGGTATTACATCTCGCCAGGCGCCTGCTGCGCGGCGATTGCTGCGAGCATGCCTGCCATGGCCCCAGAACTAAACGCCAAGGCGCCTCTGATCTACTGTTTGTGATCGCCAGGCGCTCGAAACGCCGTGCATTTCGGGTATCTCCTTGGCCGAACCGTCAGGGCGGTGGTCAGCCCGAGCTTCCCTGAGCGCTAACCGCTTCTTTTCTTCGCCTTCCGCCAGACCCAATGGAGCGGCGCCG
>Ga0079224_100005592_pt1 | contig 16526 bp, 12 predicted proteins | sample Stecom2015_FD_80414 | JGI IMG/M metagenome (GOLD analysis project Ga0079224, IMG submission 80414) | Agricultural soil microbial communities from Utah to study Nitrogen management - Steer compost 2015 | ecosystem: Environmental > Terrestrial > Soil > Agricultural land | place: USA: Utah... | reverse complement strand
GCCTGGGCCCCATTGTAATTCCTTGTTTCGACTACAATTTAAGGTTTTCCCCGGCTCTGCGCGCCGGTTTCGCGTTCTTCCTGGAGTTCGAGATGCCGATCTATGCGTATCGTTGTGAGGACTGTGGGTTCGAGAAGGACGTCCTGCAAAAGTTCTCCGACGCACCCCTGACCGACTGCCCGCAGTGCCAGAAGCCTGCGTTCAATCGCATGGTCACGGCTCCGACCTTCCAGCTGAAGGGAACCGGCTGGTACGTCACGGACTTCCGCGGGGGCAACTCCGGCAAGGGCGCGGCGAGCCGCGACGGGGGTTCGGGCGGCGCGGGTTCCCCCGGCGAGGCCACGGCCACGACGGAGTCCTCCGGGGCCGACGCCTCGAAGGCTTCCTGAGGGCGGCGCCGCGCCTTCGCCCGCCCGGATCGAGAGGCCAGGATGCAGACCCTGCGCGCGTACTTCGTCGCCGGCCTCCTGATCTGGGTGCCGCTGGCGATTACCATCTGGGTCCTCGACCTCATCATCGGGACGATGGACCAGAGCCTGTCGCTGCTGCCCGTGGAGTGGCATCCGCGGACGCTGCTCGGCCGGCAGGTCCCGGGGCTCGGGGTGATCCTCACCCTGCTCGTCATCCTGGTCACGGGCGTGCTGGCCCGCAATTTCGTCGGCGCGCGGCTGGTGCGGGCGTGGGAGGGCCTGCTGCGCCGGATCCCGGTCGTGAGCTCGATCTACTCGAGCGTCAAGCAGGTCAGCGACACGCTGCTCTCGGGCAGCGGCCAGGCCTTCCGCAAGGTGCTGTTGGTGCAGTACCCGCGGCAGGGCGTCTGGACGATCGCCTTCCAGACCGGCACGCCGGCCGGCGAGATCGGGGAGCGGGTGCGGGCCGACATGGTGTCGGTGTACGTCCCCACGACGCCCAACCCGACGTCGGGCTTCTTCCTGATGATGCCTCGCGACCAGGTCATCGAGCTCTCGATGGGGGTCGACGAGGCACTGAAGTATGTCGTGTCGATGGGGGTCATCGCTCCGCCGGCGCGTGAAACCGCCGGCGCCGACCCGATCGTCGTACCGGCACCGCAGGCGGAGTCCGGCGGGACCTGAAACAATCGGTCGCGCACGACTGCGCGGCGGCGTGAAACAGACGGAGTACCGAATCGATGCGGACCACCTACGCCGGCAAGGTGTCGGCCGAGCACCTGGACCAGACAGTGACCCTCTGCGGATGGGTCCATCGCCGCCGCGACCATGGCGGCGTCATCTTCATCGACCTGCGCGACCGCGAGGGCCTGGCCCAGGTGGTCTGCGATCCGGACCGTCCCGAGATGTTCCGGATCGCCGAGAGCCTGCGCAACGAGTTCTGCATCCGCGTCGACGGCCTGGTCCGGCGCCGGCCCGCGGGCACCGAGAATCCCAACCTGCCGAGCGGCGAGGTCGAGATCCTCTGCCATCGGCTCGAGGTGCTTAATCCGTCGGTCACGCCGCCGTTCCAGCTCGACGACGACAACCTCTCCGAGACGACCCGGCTCACCCACCGGGTGCTCGACCTGCGCCGTCCGCAGATGCAGCAGAACCTCAAGCTGCGCTATCGCGTGACGATGGCCGTGCGGCGCTACCTCGACGAGCTCGGCTTCATCGACATCGAGACGCCGATGCTCACCCGCTCGACACCGGAGGGAGCGCGCGACTACCTCGTGCCCTCGCGGGTCCACGCGGGCGAGTTCTTCGCGCTGCCGCAGTCGCCGCAGCTCTTCAAGCAGATGCTCATGGTGGCCGGCTTCGACCGCTACTACCAGATCGTCAAGTGCTTTCGCGACGAGGACCTGCGCGCCGACCGCCAGCCCGAGTTCACCCAGATCGACTGCGAGACGTCCTTCCTGAACGAGCTCGAGGTGCGGGCGATCTTCGAGGACATGATCCGCACGGTGTTCCGCGAAACCATCGGCGTCGAGCTGCCGGGCGTGTTCCCCACCATGCCCTATGCCGAGGCGATCCGCCTGTACGGATCGGACAAGCCGGACCTGCGGGTGAAGCTCCAGCTGACCGAGCTCACCGAAGTGATGCGCGATGTCGCCTTCAAGGTCTTCTCCGGGCCCGCCAACGATCCCGGCGGGCGCGTGGTCGGCCTGCGCGTGCCCGGCGGCGCGGAGCTCACGCGCAGCGAGATCGATGCCTACACGCAGTTCGTCGGCATCTACGGCGCGAAGGGGCTCGCCTGGATCAAGGTCAACGATGCCGGCAAGGGCCGCGAGGGACTGCAGTCGCCGATCGTCAAGAACCTGCACGACGCGGCGATCGACGCGGTGCTCTCCCGCACCGGCGCGCGCAATGGCGACCTGATCTTCTTCGGCGCCGACTCCGCCCGGGTGGTCAACGACTCGATGGGCGCCCTCCTGAACCGGATCGGCCATTCCGAGTTCGGCCGTCGGCACGGGCTGTTCGAGGAAGGCTGGAAGCCCCTGTGGGTGGTGGACTTCCCGATGTTCGAGCGCGACGAGGAGGCCGGGCGCTGGGCGGCCAACCACCATCCGTTCACCGCGCCCAAGCCGGGGCACGAGGACCTGCTCGCCAGCAACCCGGGCGCCTGCCTCGCCCAGGCCTACGACATGGTGCTCAACGGCTGGGAGATCGGCGGCGGATCGATCCGGATCCATCGCGCCGAGGTCCAGAGCAAGGTGTTCCGGGCGCTGAAGATCGATGCGGAGGAGGCGGCGAGCAAGTTCGGTTTCCTGCTCGACGCGCTGCAGTACGGCGCGCCGCCGCATGGCGGCATCGCGTTCGGTCTGGACCGGATCGTCACCATGATGGCCGGCGCGGAGTCGATCCGCGACGTGATCGCCTTCCCCAAGACCCAGCGCGCGCAGTGCCTGCTGACCCAGGCGCCGTCGCCGGTGGACGAGAAGCAGCTTCGCGAGCTGCACATCCGCCTGCGGACGCCGGCGCCGAAGGGCTGAGCCTGCCCCCGGTGGCGCCGGTGAAGATCCCGGAGTCGGTGCTGGTGGTCATTTACACCGCGCAGGCACGGGTGCTGCTGCTCGAGCGCGCGGACCATCCGGGCTTCTGGCAGTCCGTGACCGGGAGCCGGGAACCGGGCGATGCCGACCTGCGGGCGACCTGCCTGCGCGAGCTGCGCGAGGAAACCGGGCTCGGGCCCGGCGACGGCCGGCTGGACGACTGGTGCATCACGAATCGTTACCCGATCTATCCGCACTGGCGGTCCCGGTACGCGCCCGGCGTGACGCACAATACCGAGCATGTATTCGGATTCGAACTCGACCGGGAGCGCAGTGTCGTGCTCGATCCCGCCGAGCACACGCGGTCCTGCTGGCTCGACTGGCGGGCGGCGGCCGAGCGATGCTTCTCCTGGACCAATGTCGCGGCCATCCGGGAAGTCCCCGCGCGGCTGGCCGCGCGAGGCCGACATGACTGACTCGGACACCCGCCACGAGGGGCGCGGCGCCGAGCTGGCGCTCGATGCCGGCGGCGCGGGCGGCCCCTCGCCGGACCAGGAATCGGGAGCGGCCGGCGGCGGCCCGGCGCGCAACGTCAAGCGCTTGCGGGTCGCCACCTACAACATCCACAAGGGCGTCCTGCGCGACATCTTCGGCCTGCGCCGGATCCCCGTGATCCACGACCTGCGGGCGCGCCTGCACGAGCTCGAGGCAGACCTGATCTTCCTGCAGGAAGTCCAGGGAGAGAACGCGCGACACGCGGTGCGCTTCGAATCGTACTGGCCGAGCGAGCCCCAGGACGTCTTCCTGGCGCGCTCGCCCTCGCTCAAGAACGTCTTCGAGACGGCCTACGGCAACAACGCGAGCTACCTGCACGGCCACCACGGCAACGCGCTGCTTTCGCGCTTTCCCATCATCCATCGCGAGAACCGCGACGTCTCCGACCATGCGCTGGAGAAGCGAGGCATCCTCCACTGCATCGTCGACATCGCCGGCCTGAAGACGCACTGCTTCGTCGTGCACCTCGGGCTGTTCGCGCGCAGCCGCGAACGCCAGGTCGATGCCCTCATCGACTGGGTCCAGCGCCTCGTGGCACCGGACGCCCCCATCCTGATCGGCGGCGACTTCAATGACTGGCGGGACAAGCTGTCGAACCGCCTGTGCGAGTCGCTGGGCATGCAGGAAGTGTTCGATGCCTGCCGTCCGCGACGGGCGGAACAGGTCATCTACTACGTGCGCGACCGGCTCACCGCCGGGCTGGGACTCGAGATGGAGCCGCAGGCGATGCGCCAGCCTCGCCGGGTCCGGGCCGCCCGGACGTACCCGGCACTGGTGCCGTGGCTTCGCATGGACCGCATCTACCAGCGCGGCTTCGAGGTGTGCGCCGCCCGGGTCCTGGCCGGCCCCGAATGGGCCCGCCTCTCGGATCACAGTCCCCTGGTGGCCGACCTCGCGTTGCGGAGCTAGCGGATGCGCGGTCCGGACGGGCCGGATGTCGCGCCGGTCCATGTCACGCTGCCACTCTATGGAAGCCTGAAGACGCGCCTGCAGGACGGCCACGAGGTCATCCTGCTCGAATCGGGCGACGAGTACTTTGCCGCGCTCGAGCGGGCGATCGAATCGGCGCGCAACTCGGTCTTCGTCGAGACCTACATCTTCCACGACGATCCCTCGGGCCGGCGCATCGCCCGCGCGCTTGCCGAGGCGTACCGTCGCGGCGTACGGGTGCACGTGGTGGTGGACGGCTTCGGGACGCCGAGCCTTGCCGGCGAGGTCGGCGAGCTGCTCGGCGCGTGCCCGGGCGCGGTCGCGGTGTTCAGGCCCGAGCGCCACGCCCTCGCGTTCGACCGGCGCCGCCTGCGGCGTCTGCATCGCAAGCTCGCGGTCATCGACTCGCGCCTCGCCTTCGTCGGCGGCATCAACCTGCTCGACGACCGGATCGATCCCAACCACGGGCCGCTCGATGCGCCACGGCTCGACTTCGCGGTCCAGGTGCGCGGTCCGCTTGTCGCCCACGTGAACGTGGCGGCCCAGCGGCTGTGGCACGAGATCAAGCTGGTGAATGCCTCGCTGCATCGCGGCCGGCGCGCCGCCAGGCAGGCGGGCGGCGCGCCGGGATCCACGAGGGGGGCCGGGGACCTCCTCCAGGAAACCTGGTCGCAGGCGCGTACCGTCACGAGCGAGGTCACCCCGGCCGGCCGCATCCGCGCCCAGTTCGCCGTCAGGGACAACTTCCGGCATCGTCGCACGATCGAGCGGTGGTACCTCCGGCGGATCGCGCAGGCTCGCGAGGACGTGCTGATCGCCAATGCCTACTTCCTCCCCGGAGCACGTTTCCGCCGGGCGCTGACGCTGGCGGCCGCGCGGGGCGTGCGCGTCCGGCTCCTCCTGCAGGGGAGGGTCGAGTACCGCCTGCAGCATTACGCGACGCAGGCCCTGTACGAGCAGCTGCTCGCGGCGGGCATCGAGATCTACGAGTACCGCAGCAGCTTCCTGCACGCGAAGGTGGCGGTCATCGACGAGCATGCCACCGTGGGCTCGTCCAACATCGATCCCTTCTCGCTCCTGCTCGCGCGCGAGGCGAACGTCTTCGTGGCGGACGCCGAGTTCGCCACCGACCTGCGCGAACGGCTCGATCGCGCGATTCGCGCGGGCAGCGTCGCGGTCGCGCTCGACGCCTATCGCAGGCGCCGCTGGTACCAGCGCCTGCTGCACGCGTTCGCGTTCGCGCTGCTGAGGATCTTCGTCTCGCTGAACGGCGAGCGTTACTGAGGTGCGCGTGGCAGGGGATCGTGCGCGGGGCTCGACACGGCGCCGGGCCGGTCCCGGCCTGGCGATCGGCCTGCTCGCCCTCGCCGCGACCGCGATCGCGGCCGCGCTGGCGCTCGCGATCGGCTTCGAGTGGCGCGAGCCCGCATGGCGCGGATGGCTCGAGCGAGAGCTGACGCGGGTGGCGGGCAGGCCCGTCACGCTGGCCGGGCCCGTGCGCCTGCGCGTCTCGACCCGGCCCGTACTGCTCGTCGAGGACGTGCGCATCGGCGTCCCGTCGGGCGAGGACGGGGACGTGGACCGGACGGCCCCCGGCGCCGCGGACGTGGGCCGCATCGCCCGGCTCGAACTCGAGGCCGGGCTGTTCGAGAGCGTCTGGGCGCGCTGGCCCCATGTCCATCGTTTCGAGATCGAGGGGCTGCGCTGGTCGCCCGGCGCGCACGCAGGGCCGGCGGTCGAGATCCTCGTCGATCGCGCAGAGGGCCGGGCCCCCGTCGGCGCACCGCTGGAGCTGCGCGCGAGCGGCACGATGGCCGGCCTGGAGGTCCAGGCGGATCTGCAGGGTGGTTCGCTGGCGGAACTGGTCGGTGCGGACGCGCCATGGCCCATCGCAGTATTCGCGGAAGGCGCCGGCGCGAGCCTGCGTATCGCGGGTCACCTGGAGCGCGCCGGGGAGGGCGGCGGGCAGTCGCTGGCCGGACTGTTCGAGTTCGGGGTCGGCTCGCCCGATGCGCAGGCATCGGCTCGCCTGCTCGATGCGGAGCTGCCCGCGATCGGCCCCACGGCCCTGGGCGGCAAGCTGCGCATCGCGCCCGGGCGCATCGAGCTGCGCGAGCTGGTCGGCGCCGCGGGCGCCAGCCGCTTCGAAGGCCGGCTCGACATCATGCCCGGCGAGGCGCGCCCGCGGATCGAGGGGCGCATCACCGCGGCCGTGCTCGACATGCGGCCCTTCCTGGGGCAGGAGGGGACGTCCGGGCAGGCCGTTGCCGAGGAGGGCGGCCTCGCCTCGCGGACCCTGGTCGGCTGGTATCGCAGCCTCGACGACGCCCGCCTGCCGCTGGCCAGCATGCGCCTCGCCGACGCGCGGATCGCGCTGGCGGTCGATCGCTGGATCGGGATGCCCGCCGACGTCGGGGCGGCCGAGATAAACCTGTCCCTCGCCGACGGACGGCTCGATGCGCCGCTGCGGGCGCATGTCGCCGGCGTCGACCTGGCGGGCGAGCTCCATGCGGTGGTGGATGCGACGCAGGCAGTGCATGCGGACCTCGCCCTCGGCACCGCGGAGACGCCGCTCGGCGGGCTGGCGCGCTGGCTGTTCGGGCTGGACGATCTGCGGGGTGCGCTCGGCGGCTTCTCGATGCGTCTCGTCTCCAGCGGCGCCACCCTGCGCGAGATCGTCGATCGCACGGAGCTGCGCATGGTCGCGGCGCGCGGCGGGTTGAGCTATGGCCACGCGCCGGGCCAGCGCCCGGTGGCCTTCCAGCTCGGCAGCTTCGCGATGACGGGTGGCGCCGGCGAGCCCCTTCGGATCGAGGCGAACGGTAGCCTGCTCGGCGAGCCCGTGGAGCTCACGCTCGCGACCGATCCCCCGCACAGGATCGTGCGCAGCGGCGCCTCCTCGCTCGCCCTGAGCGCCAGTTCGCGCAGCCTGCGACTGGCCGTCGACGGGCGCATCGCCGTGGGCGCCGTCGGCGCTTCGCGCGACGCGGCCGACCTTTCGCTGCGCTTCGACGCGGGTGACATCCGCGACCTGTCGCCCTGGCTCGGAACGCCCGTCGCCGGGCCGATGCGGCTCTCGCTGGCGGCCCGCCTGCGCGGCCTGCGCGAGCGCTGGCGCGTCGAGCCGATCACGGCGAGCCTGGGCGACCACCGCCTCGAGGCGGTCGTGGCCAGGCGCGGCACCGGGGAGGGGGACGGCGCCGCCCTGGAAGTGCGCATCGACATGCCCCGCATCGACATCGACGAACTCGGCCGCCTGTTCGAGCGTGCCTCGGGCGACGCGCTGGCGCTCGACTTGCCGATCCTGCCGTCGCGGGTCGATCTCGCGGATCTCGACCTCGACCTGCGCATCGGCGAGATCGCCCGCAGCGCGCTGTCGGTCCGCGAGCTGCGCTTCGCGACGCGCATACGCGAGGGCTTCATGAGCGCGTCGCCGTTCTCGCTCGTGGCCCTCGGCGTGCCGCTCGCCGGCGCGCTGGAGGTGGACCTGCGCACCGACGTGCCGGCGGTGAACGGGTGGCTCGCGGGTAGCGAGGTCGATGCGGGCGCGGTGCTGCGCCGGCTCGGCTTCGGCGAGAGGATCGATGCCCGCTTCGACGCGCTGAGCCTCCATCTCGCCGCGCGCGGCAGCCGGCTGGGCGATCTCCTCGACGCCTCCGCGATGACTGCGGAAGTGCAGGGCGGACACCTGCGCCTGCGCGATCCCGGCACGGGCGGCGTCGCCGGATTCGCGCTGTCCACCGGCAGCGTGGTGGCGGGCGCGGGCGAACCGGTGCGCGCCGCGGTCGCCGGGCGGGCCGGCGACGACCCGGTCGCCGTGTCGGTCCAGGCGGCGAGGCTTCGCGACCTGGTCGATGCCCGACGCAGGATCCCGCTGGTCGTCGAGGCCGCGCTCGGCGGCGCGCGCATCTCGCTGGCGGGCGACGTCGAGCGGCCCATCGGCGCCGGCCTGCGGCTGGCGATCGACGTTGCGGGCGACCGGGTCGACGGCTGGTCGGCGATCACGGGCATCGATCTCCCGCGCTGGGGTCCGTATGCGCTCGCCGGCGATGTCGTGATCGACGCGACGGGCTACCGCGTCGAGGGCGCGCGGGTCGCGGTGGGCGGATCGGTCGCCGGCGGCGACGTCCGGTTCGACACGTCGCGGTCGCCGCCCCTGCTCGACGTGCGCCTGGATGCGCCCGTGCTCGCCCTGGAGGACTTCGACGACCCGGACTGGTCGCCTTTCGCCGGCGAGGACGAAGGGCCGACGAGCGACGGGAGCGAGGCCGGGGATGCGGCGGCATCGCTCGCCGACGTGGGCGAGCAGGCGGCGCGGGCGAGCGACGACCTGCAGCGGTTGCTCGATGCGGAAACGCTTGCGCGCCTGGATGCCCGTGCGGCGATCGACGTCGGGGAGCTGCGCGCCGGCGACATCCGTCTCGGCGATGCCCGGCTGCGCCTCGCCGTCGATGGCGGAAGGCTCCGGTTCGATCCGGTGGCGGCGTCCATCGGCGCGGGCGAGCTGCGGCTCGTGCTCGACTATGCCCCGCTTTCGTCCGGGGCGGTCGACACGGCGATCGAGCTGACGCTCGACCGTGTGGACTACGGGCTGCTGGCGCATCGCATCGATCCCGGGACCGACATGGCCGGGACGATCGACGCCCGGCTCGAGGTGCGGGCGCTGACCCCCACCCTCTCGCAGGCGATGCGCCACGGGAACGGCTCGCTTCGCTTTCGCCTGCTGCCCGAGCGCATGCGCGCGGACGTGTTCGACCTGTGGGCCGGCAACCTCTTCGTCGCCCTCGTGAACCGGCTCGATGCCGATGCCGGCTCGACGGTCAACTGCGCGATCGGCGAGTTCGAGCTGGCCGACGGCGTGCTGCAGGCGCGGCGCATGCTGATCGACACCACGCGGGTCCGGGTGGTCGGCGCCGGTACGGTGGACTTCAACGACGCGAGCCTCGCCCTGCGCTTCGACCCCTGGCCGAAGCGGGCGCAGTTCTTCAGCCTCGCCACCCCGATCGAGGTGTCCGGCGGCTTCGACGACTACGCCATCGGGCCGCGGGCCGGCGATGTCTTCATGACCGGCCTGCGGCTGCTCAGCTCCGCGCTCTGGGTCCCGGTGATGAAGCTGGCGGGCGCCCGGTCGCCGGCCGACGGTTCGGACGTGTGCGGCGACCTCCCCGGCCGCCCGTCCGAAGCGGACGCACAGGGGGCGCGGGATGCGCCGCCGGCTGGCCCGGGCGATGCGCGGGACGGCGCGTGGCCGCTCGCGCCCGTCCCGGCGCTCGACGATCCCCTGTTCTACGGCGGTCCCTGAGGCGCGCCACGCCGGTCTTCGCGCCTAGGCCAAGGGGCGGGCGTCGCTTCGCCCGCGGCCCCGATGCCGATGCTAGATTGCCGGCACGGAGGACCCCATGCGCCGATCCGCCATCCTACGGACCGCCCGTTTCGCGGGCTGTCTCCTGCTCGCCGGCTGCGCCGCCGGCCGGTCGTCGTCGATCGCGCCCGAGCCCTTCGACCTCGCTCCTTCCGTTCGGGCGGTACTCGAGCGCGCGGCGCCCGCCCCGCCCGGGCGGGCCCTGCGCGCCTATGCCCTGACGATCCATACGGCCGGTGCCGGGCCCGCCGGCCGGGTGGACGTGCTCGGGCGCCACGCCCGCCTGCCCGATGGCGCGCTCGCCGCCGTCACCGGCAGCCGGGCTGCCGGGGCCTTCGGCATGAGCCGCTCCCTGGGCCTGTGCGGGCTGGTTTCGCTGCGACTCGACACCGCCATGGCCGATCGTGCCTGGCTGCCGGCCGATCCCGCGCGCGCCCGCGACATGCCCTTCGCGGAGGGCCCGGGCCAGGGCGTCGTCGCCCGCATGCGCGCCACCGAGCTGCAGGTGGAGGGCGAGCCCTGCGCGCCGCGGCCGGGGCGGGCGTTCGTCGTTGCGCTGAAGGCCCGCAGCGACGTCGCGGGGCAGGCGACGGCCCGCGGGGATGCGCTCGTCGAGACCCGCTACGACTGCGCCGCGGCGCCCGCGTCCGAGCCCGCCAGCCGCCTGCATCCCGATCTTCCCGGCGACTTGCTGCGGGTCGAGTGCCGGCGCACGAGCACGCAGGCCGGTGGCAGCGGACTGCTCGCCTATGCCTGGATCGCGAGCGGTGGCGTGTACCTCCTCACTGGCCATCGCGGCCAGGATCTCGCGCAGGCCTACGTCTATACCGACGTGGTCCTCGAGCCTTGAGCCGAGCCATCCCGCCACGACCGCGCGTTCGTCCCGCGAGCGCCGCGGCGCCTGTCGACGATCCCCTCGGGGCGGCGGTGCTCCACGGGATCGACTTCACCTCGTCGCCCTCGCGGCGCAAGCCCATCGTGGTCGCCTCCGGGCGTCCCGGCGGAGGCGGTGTGCGGCTCGAGCGCCTCGAGCGGATTCCCGACCTGGCCGGCTTCGACGCGTTCCTCGCGCGACCGGGGCCGTGGCTGGGGGTGTTCGACCTGCCCTTCGGCCTGCCGCGCGCGTTCATCGAGGGGCAGGGGTGGCCGCGGGACTATGCGCGGGTGGCCGCCATCGTCGCGGGGCAGGGACGGCCTGCATTGCGCCGGCGCTTCGTCGCCTGGTGCGATGCGCGCCCTCCGGGGCGCAAGTTCGCCCACCGGGCCACCGACCGCCCAGCGGGCTCGAGCCCCTCGATGAAATGGGTCAACCCGCCGGTCGCCTGGATGTACGAGACCGCCGTGCCACGGCTGCTGGCGGCGGGCGTCCACATGCCGGCGCTCGCGCCGGGCGACCCCGCGCGCGTGGCCCTCGAGGGCTACCCGGGGCTCCTCGCGCGAAGCTTCGGCCGCCTGTCCTACAAGAGCGATGGGCGCGCGCGCCAGCTGCCCGCCCACGAGGCGGTTCGCCGGCGCCTCGTCGACGGCCTGCGCGCGGGGCAGCTCCGCCTCGGCGTGGCCGTCTCGATGGACGACGACCATGCCGCCGAGCTGGTCGCGGAGTCCTCGGCCGACGGGCTCGACGCGGCGCTGTGCCTGAGCGCCGCCGGATGGGCATGGCAGCGGCGCGCGCGCGGCTTCGGGCTGCCCGAGGACGTCGATCCGCTCGAGGGCTGGATCGTGGGCGCCGATGCCGACGCGGACCCGTCGCCCGCCGCGCGGGGGCCCGGCCCCTGAAGCGGGCCGGGCGGGTTCAGTAGGACTTCGGCAGGCCCAGCACCTTCTCGGCGATGAACGACAGGACCAGCTGGGGGCTCACCGGCGCGATCCGCGGGATCATCACCTCGCGCAGGTAGCGCTCGACGTGGTACTCCTTCGCGTAGCCGAAGCCGCCATGGGTCATCACCGCCTGCTGGCAGGCGTTGAAGCCGGCCTCGCCGGCGAGCCACTTGGCCGCATTGGCCGAGGCGCCGCAGGGCAGGCCCTGGTCGTATTCCCAGGCGGCCTTCATCGTCATGAGCCAGGCGGCCTCGAGCTCGATCCAGTTCTGGGCGAGCGGGTGCGCGATCGCCTGGTTCTTGCCGATCGGCCGATTGAAGACCACGCGTTCGCGCGCATACTCGGCCGCGCGGCGAAGCGCCGCCTGCCCCAGGCCCACCGCCTCGGCGGCGATCAGGACGCGTTCGGGATTCATGCCGTGGAGGATGTACTCGAAGCCGCGGCCCTCCTCGCCGATCCGGTCCTCGACCGGAATCTCCAGGCCGTCGATGAAGAGCTCGTTCGAATCGATCGCCTTGCGGCCCATCTTCTCGATCTCGCTCACGCGGATGCGGCTGCGATCGAGCGCGGTGTAGAACAGGCTCAGTCCCTGGGTGGGCTTCTTCACCTCCTCGAGTTCGGTGGTGCGCGCGAGCAGCAGCATGCGGTCGGCCACCTGCGCGGTCGAGATCCAGACCTTCTGGCCATGCACCACGTAGCGGTCGCCCTTGCGCACGGCCCGGGTCTTGAGCTGGGTGGTGTTGAGCCCGGTGTTGGGCTCGGTGACCGCGAAGCAGGCCTTCTCCTGGCCGCTCGCGATGGGCGGCAGCATGCGCCGCTTCTGCTCCTCGGTCCCGAACACCACCACCGGATTGAGCCCGAAGATGTTCATGTGCACGGCCGAGGCGGCCGACATCCCGCCACCCGTGTTCGCCAGGGTATGCGCGAGCACCGCCGCCTCCTGGATGCCGAGGCCGGACCCGCCGTACTCCTCGGGCATGCAGATGCCCAGCCAGCCGGCGTCGGCCAGCGCCTTGTGGAACTCGGCCGGATAGCCGCCGACGCGATCGCGCTCCAGCCAGTAGGCATCGTCGAAGGGCTCGCAGAGCCGGCGCACCGAATCGGCGATCGCCTGCTGGTCGCGGGTCAGGGCGAAATCCATTTTCCAGTGGTCTCCATCGAGGGCTTCCCGGTCCGGGAAGGTTGTCGGGGTCGGGATGGTCGGGAGCGCGCACGCCTCGGGTGCGCGCCTCACACGCGATTGTCCGCCAGATGGGGATATCGCCGCCACCGCCCTGCCGCCGGCGTCGAACCGATGCCCGCCCGACGCCGGCCCGGCGCCAGGCGGGACGGGAACTTGCTGTCGCCCCGTTGTGATTTTTGGACGCGAGAGTTGCGGAGGTGACGCCTTGCCGGAAGAATCGTCTTCCCGCCGCGGCCATCGCTGGCCGGGCCGATCCCTCGTTGCGCGGGAGTGGCCGAGGAGCAGGACCGAATGATCGATCTTCACGGGCGCTACCTGCCATGGGTCGGCGACGGCGCCGGCAGCCTGGACCAGGCCCTCGGGATGCTGCGGGCCGCGCAGGACGAGGGCGTGCAGCTCGCCGTCCTGGCGCCGAGCATCGACCCGCGGCGCATGGCCCCCGACCGGGCGGACCTCGAGCGGAAGTTCGCCACCTTCGCGCAGCTGGCCGCTCGCCGCGGCCTGCGGATCGAGCTTCGGCTCGGGGCCGAGCTGGTCCATGGGCCCGGCGCGATCGAGGCGGTCGACGCGGGCGCGATCCCCTTCGTCGGCGACTGGGAGGGGCTCAGGGTTGCGCTGCTTGCCTGGTCCGAGGACTTCGTTCCTGTCGGCGCGATCGGCGTCGTCCAGGCCCTGGCCCGGCGCGGGGTCCTGCCCATGCTCGCCCATCCGGAGCGCAATCCCGGGGTGGTTCGCGCGCCTTCCACGCTCGACCTGTTCCTGTGCGACGGCTGCCTCGTACAGCTCGACGCCGGGTCCATCCTCGGCTGGCACGGACCGCAGGTGCGCGACACCGCGTTTCGCCTGATCGAGGCGGGGACCGCGACCGTGCTCGCGAGCGGGGCCGCGGACGGCCTGGGCCAACCGCCCTCCTTGCGGGCCGCGCGCGACATCGTGGCCCAGCGCTTCGGCGAGGAGCTCGCCCGCCGGCTCGTCGAGCGCAATCCATCCCGGATCGTTCCCGCCGGCCCGCCGGCGCCCCGGCTCGACCCCACGTCCCCCGCCACGGCGCCTGCCGTGGCCTAGCCTCGCCGGGCGCCAGCCGGCGCGCGGTCCGATTCCACGGCGTCCCGGTTGACACCGGCGCGCGCTTCGTAAATAGTACGATCGTTCGATTCGAACGATCGTTCGCTTTTACCCATCCGGAGACATCCATGTCCAGTCGGGAACAGCGGGCGCGCAAGGGTGAGCAGACCCGGGTGGCCATCATCGATGCCGCACTCGACCTGGCCGCCACGCGCGGCCTCGAAGGGCTCACCATCGGTTCGCTGGCCGAACGCATGCGCATGTCGAAGAGCGGCGTCTTCGCGCACTTTGGTTCGCGCGAGGACCTGCAGATCGCCGTGCTCAAGGAGTACGAGCGGCGATTCGCCGAGGACGTGCTGGCCGCCAGCCTCGACATCCCGCGCGGGTTGCCGCGCCTGCGCGCGATGCTGGAGCGCTGGATCGAGAAATCCACCCGCGAGGCCGAGCGCGGCTGCCTGTGGATCTCCTGCGCGGCCGAGTACGACGACCGCCCGGGCGCCGTGCGCGACGAGCTCGTCGCCATGATCCAGGCATGGAAGGGCGCCCTGTCCAGGGCGATCCAGCTCGCGATCGATACGGGCGAGCTGCGGCCCGACACGGACATCTCGGAGATGATCTTCGACATCTACGGGGTGATCCTCGTGCTCCACCACGACTCCCGCCTGCTCGCGAGCCCGACGGCGGCCACGCGGGCCCGCCTCGCGATCGAGAGGATCATCGACGCGCGTCGCACCGGGCCGCGGCCGGGCGGCGGGCGTCGCGATGCAGCCCCGGTTCCGGATTCCCATGCCGCCGACCGCAGCGTCGCCTGACCCGGCGCCGCGGCGAGCAAACTTGACAGGACACACGGAGAAGACATGCCCCAATACCAAGCCCCCCTGCGCGACATGCAGTTCGTGCTGCACGAGCTCCTCGAGGTCGAGAAGGAACTCGCGGAACTGCCGGCCCATGCCGAAGTCAATCGCGAGCTGATCGACCAGGTCCTGGAAGAGGGCGGCAAGTTCTGCGCCGAAGTGCTCTTCCCGCTCAACCGCAGCGGCGATGAGGAAGGCTGCCGCTACGAGGGCGATGGCGTCGTGCGCATTCCCGAAGGCTTCAAGGCCGCCTGGGACCAGTACCGCGAGGCGGGCTGGCCGACGCTCACCTGCGACCCGGAGTACGGGGGCCAGGGCCTGCCCTCGGTGGTCGGCCTGGCGATGCAGGAGATGCTCAACTCCGCCAACCAGGCCTGGACGATGTATCCGGGACTGACCCACGGCGCCTACGAGGCGCTGATGGCGCACGGCACCGACGAGCAGAAGGCGACCTACCTGCCCAGGCTCGTGTCGGGCGAATGGACCGGCACCATGTGCCTCACCGAGCCGCACTGCGGCACCGACCTGGGCCTGCTGCGCACCCGCGCCGAGCCGCAGGCCGACGGGACCTACCGGATCACCGGCACCAAGATCTTCATCTCGTCCGGCGAGCACGACCTTGCCGAGAACATCGTCCACCTCGTGCTCGCCCGGCTGCCGGACGCGCCCCAGGGCACCAAGGGGATCTCGCTGTTCATCGTGCCGAAGTTCCTGCCGGATGCCGAGGGCCGGCCGGGCGAGCGCAACGCCGTGAAGTGCGCCCGCATCGAGGAAAAGATGGGCATCCACGGCAACGCGACCTGCGAGATGAACTTCGAGGGCGCGATCGGGACGCTGGTCGGCGAGCCGAACAAGGGGCTCAACGCGATGTTCGTGATGATGAACGCCGCGCGCATCGGCGTGGGCATCCAGTCGCTCGGCCTGATGGAAGTCGCCTACCAGAACGCGGCGGCCTATGCGAAGGAGCGCCTGCAGATGCGGTCCCTCAAGGGGCCGAAGGAGCCCGACAAGCCGGCCGACCCCATCATCGTGCATCCCGATGTTCGCCGCATGCTGCTCACGCAGCGGGCGTGGATCGAGGGATCGCGGGCCTTCGCCCTGTGGCTCGGACTGCAGGCCGACATCGCCCATGCCCATCCCGACGAGGAACGGCGCCGCGAGGCCGAGGATACGCTCGCGCTCCTGACCCCGGTGGTGAAGGCCTTCCTGACCGACAACGGCTACCAGTCCACGACGCTCGCGCAGCAGGTGTTCGGCGGCCACGGCTACATCCGCGAGTGGGGGATGGAGCAGTACGTGCGCGACGCCCGCATCAACATGATCTACGAGGGCACCAACGGGGTGCAGGCGCTCGACCTGATCGGCCGCAAGGTCCTCGGCGACGCCGGCGCGAAGCTGCGGCGCTTCGGCCAGCTCGTGCGCGACCTGATCGAGAACGAGGGCACCGACGACGACATGGCCGAGTTCATCAACCCGCTCGCCGACCTTGCCGGGAAGGTCGAGAAGTTCACGATGGAGATCGGCATGAAGGCCATGCAGAACCCCGAGGAGGCGGGCGCCGCCTCGACGGACTACCTGCGGGTCATCGGTCACCTGGTGCTGGGCTACTTCTGGGCCCGCATGGCCAAGGTCGCGCTCGCCAGGCGCGACTCGGGCGACCGTTTCTACGAGGCGAAGCTCCATGTCGCGCGCTTCTACTTCGCGCGCCTGATGCCGGAGACCGCGGCCCTCATGCGCTCGGCGCGCTCCGGGGCGGACAACCTCATGGCGCTCGACGCCGAGCTCTTCTGAGGAGGCGTCATGCGGGGTTTCCCT
>Ga0079224_100005591_pt1 | contig 16529 bp, 8 predicted proteins | sample Stecom2015_FD_80414 | JGI IMG/M metagenome (GOLD analysis project Ga0079224, IMG submission 80414) | Agricultural soil microbial communities from Utah to study Nitrogen management - Steer compost 2015 | ecosystem: Environmental > Terrestrial > Soil > Agricultural land | place: USA: Utah... | reverse complement strand
GTGGTGGCGCAAGACATAGATGAAGTAACCGGTATCGTGGTCGATCCCAACAAAGGGCCGCTTGTAGGCGTAAATGGTTCCAGCACCGAAGCCCCTGGTTTGGGTACGGTTACCAATAAAAATGGCGCCTACAAAATCCGAGTAGAGCAGTATAAGAAGCTGACATTCTCCTATGTGGGCTTCGACAAACAGGAAATTTTGGTAAAAGACAACCTCGTTATCAATGTAGCGCTTTCGCCTTCGGAAACCAGCGTATTGGAAGAGGTTATCGTAACAGGGACAGGCCCACAAACCCGCCTGACCATGACCGGAGCTACCTCCACAGTCAATACGGACGACCTGAAATCCAACCCGACATCCAGTCTTTCAAACGCGTTGGCCGGAAACGTGCCTGGCGTGCTGGCGATGATGCAGTCCGGTCAACCGGGAAAAAACATCTCCGAATTCTGGATCCGGGGCATTTCCACCTTCGGCGGCGGGACAGGTGCCCTGGTACTGGTGGACAACATTGAACGCGACCTGAATGAGATCAACATCGAAGATATTGAGTCGTTCACCGTGTTGAAAGACGCCGCCGTAACGGCCATTTATGGTTCGCGGGGTGCCAACGGCGTTATATTGATCACCACCAAACGGGGAAGAGAGGGCAAGATCAATATCAATTTCAAGGACGAAACCATCTACAATACACGGACCATCACCCCGGAATTCGAAGACGGCTTCACCTATGCGAGTTTGTTAAATGAAGCACGGATTACCCGAAACCACGAACCGATCTATCAACCCGAGGAACTCGAAATCCTGCGCCTGGGACTCGACCCCGACCTATATCCCAATGTCAACTGGCAGGATCTCTTGCTGAAAGACGGGGCGATGACCTACCGCGCAAACCTAAACCTGAGCGGCGGTGGATCGACAACGCGCTATTTTGCATCAGCCAGCTACGTCGATGAGGGTGGAATGTATAAAACGGATGAAACGCTGCGGAAGGATTACAATACCAATGCCAATTACAAACGGTGGAACTATCGGCTGAACGCAGACGTCAACGTCACCAAGTCCACGCTGCTGAAAGTGGGGGTTGCCGGTTCACTCAGCAAACGCAACAGCCCGGGATTGGGCGACAATGATTTTTGGGGCGTCCTCTTCGGCTATTCGCCGATACGCACGCCGCTCGTTTATTCCAACGGCTATATCCCGGCCGTCAGCGGTGAAAATCACCTGATAAACCCGTGGGTGGTTGCCACGCAAACCGGATTCAATGAAAACTGGAGGAACAACATCCAAACGAACGTTTCTGTGGAGCAGAATTTCGACTTCATCACCAAAGGGCTCCGCGGCAGGGGAATCTTCGGCTTTGACACCAATAACAACAGCAATATACAACGCCGCAAGCTACCCGAGCTGTGGCGTGCCGAACGGGCACGTGATGAAAACGGAAATCTGGTGTTCAGCCATGTGGCAGATCCTAGGGAATTGTACCAGTCGAGCAGTTCCGATGGCGACAGGCGGGAATTTCTGGATGTAATGTTTAATTACGACCGCAGCGTAGGAAATCATCATCTGGGTGCTGTGGCACGCTTCACCCGGGATGCCGTCGTTAGAACGGTCGCCATCGGAGACGACATTAAAAATGGTATCTCGCGTCGCAACCAAGCCCTCGCCGGACGGGCCACTTACAATTGGAACTACCGTTACTTCGTCGACTTCAACTTTGGTTATACCGGTTCCGAAAACTTTGCGATCGGCCAACAATACGGGTTTTTCCCGGCGTTATCCTTTGCGTGGAACCTATCCGAAGAGCCCTTCGTCAAAAACCATGTGGAGTGGATGAATATGTTTAAAATCCGGTATTCCTGGGGACAGGTTGGCAACGACCAGCTAATGGGAGGAGAACGCTTCCCTTACTTATATACAATCGCAGGGGGTCAAGAGGGGTATCAATGGGCTGATTATAATTATAATCGTTCTTTTGAAGGCATGAGGTACACCCAAGTGGCATCCCCGTATGTCACCTGGGAAATGGCAACAAAACAGAACCTAGGCTTTGACATTGCCGTGTTCAGGGACCAATTTATTGCCAACCTGGATTTCTTTGACGAGGAGCGGAGCGGCATCTACATGGAACGGCGGTTTCTTCCGGAGATCGTCGGTCTTGAAAGCACCCCCAGAGCGAACGTAGGTGCGGTACGGTCGCGCGGCTTCGACGGACGGTTCGAGTTCAAACGTTCCCTCGGGGAGGTAAACCTTACCGCGCGAAGCAACATTACATACAGTAAAAATGTAATCCTCGAAAGGGACGAGCAAAACAACGTCTACGCCTATCAGAACGAAGAAGGCTACCGCGTTGACCAAGCGAAAGGGCTGGTGGCTCTCGGCCTGTTTAAGGATTATGACGATATCCGGAACAGTCCCACGCAAACGTTCGGCCCCTACCAACCGGGCGACATAAAATATAAGGACGTAAACGGTGACGGTGTCATCGACGACGGCGATCGCGTGGCCATTGGTGCTACCCGTCGGCCGAATCTGATTTACGGGATCGGAGCTTCCGCCAGCTGGAAAGGGTTGGATATTAACGTGCACTTCCAGGGTGCCGGCAAATCTACGTTCTTCACCTATGGAAAAACGGTATACGCTTTCAGCGAAGGAGAATGGGGACAGGTCTTGAAAGGCGTGATGGGTGATAACCGTTGGATCTCTGCCGATATTTCCGGCGACCCCGCTACCGAAAATCCGAACGCCTCGTATCCGCGGTTAAGCTTTGGATCTAACCCCAACAACTTTCGCGAGTCCACCTTCTGGCTACGCAACGGTCAATACCTACGCCTCAAAACCGTTGATATTGGCTACACACTGCCCAAACAATTGGTCAACCGGATAAAGACCAACAACATCCGCGTATTTATGGTGGGCACAAACCTGTTTACGTGGTCAAAATTCAAGCTTTGGGATCCGGAACTTGCCACTCCGAGAGGGGAAGATTACCCCCCATCCAAGTCTGTTACATTAGGCATAAGTGTTAACTTATAAATCAAAAGCGATGCAAACGAAGATAGTTGTTGTAGTACTACTGACGATCGGTACAGGGCTCGTTTCCTCCTGTAAGAAGGACTACCTGGAGTCCGATCAGTTTTTCAAAGACCGACTCACCATTGAAAAAGTATTTACCAACAAGGTATATACCGAACAATGGTTGGCTCATGTGTATTCTGAGTTTCGGGGCATCAACGCGGACGTGGCAAGTAAGGGGCACACGCCACACACCTTCGCGGACGATATGTATTATGGTGATCGCGACAAAGATTACGACCCCTCTAAAAACGAGCTGTCGTACAACATGTTCAAAATGGGTCTCTATAACGAAAACGATAAGCAGGGTACCTGGACGCAATGTTACCGGGGAATACGTAATGCCACTACGTTTATCCATAACATACACATGAACGCCGAAATGTCCCCTAATGAAATAGAGGACTACCGCGGTCAGGCCCGCTTCGCCCGGGCGTACCTCTATTGGCTGCTCCTGCGCAAATACGGCCCGATCCCTTTGCTGCCGGACGATGGCCTGGACTATACAGAAAGTTATGACGAGTTGGCAACGCCCCGCAGCACCTACGAGGACTGTGCAAGCTACATTGCCGACGAGTTGCTGCTTGCCGCCAAGGAAATGGAAAGGTTGGGTATGACCCGCGGACAGGACGGCTCTGCGCGTCCCACCTGCGGAGCTGCGCTGGCGGCCCGCGCCAAAGTATTGCTTTACGCCGCCAGCCCATTAGCCAATGGCAATACAGCGGACTTTGCCGCACGGCTCACCGATGACCAAGGGAACCGCCTCCTTTCTCCCGACTACAAGGAAGAGAAGTGGGCGAAAGCGGCAGCGGCAGCCCGCGATGTCATCGAGTTGGGCGTATACCGCCTTTACACGGTGCCCATTCAGGAAACCGGCAATGAGGCAACCGTGATCCCGCCGAAAGACAACAATTTCTCGGAAAAAAACTGGCCTGAAGGTTGGGCAAACATTGACCCGGCCAAGTCGTACGCCCAAGTGTTCGATGGTACGCTTCCCCCCTCCGGAAATCCGGAACTCATCTTTACCCGCGGCAACAATCAGCTTGGCGAGGGAATCGATGCCATGGTAGCCCATCAGTTGCCGCGTTCGGCAACCGGCTGGAATACACACGGGCTTACGCAAAAGCTTGTTGATGCGTACTATATGAATGACGGCACAGACGCACCGGGGAAAGACAAAGAAATCGGGCGTGGCGACGGCTCAGAGCGCGTCAGCGGCTACGTCACTGTCGAAGATTATGAGGCCGGCAGATACCGTCCGCTGATGCCGGGTGTTTCCCTGCAGTATGCCAACCGTGAACCCCGCTTTTACGCCTCGGTCGCCTACAATGGCAGCTTTTGGAGCCTGCTGAACGAGTCAGAGGAACGCAACCGTAACCAACAGGTTTTTTATTACCGGGATAATCCCCGTGGCAACGGATTCAACTCTTCCAATGCCTATTGGCTGCGGACCGGTTTCGGCGTCAAAAAATTCGTCCATCCAAGCGACACGTATGAGGGCGGTAACATCAGCCGCATCGTACCCAAGGCCGAACCTGCCATCCGCTATGCAGACATCCTCCTTGCCTATGCCGAAGCGCTGAACGAACTGGATGGATCATACAGCATCCCCTCTTGGCGCGGTGAAATGTATACAATCAGCCGCGACATTGCCCAAATGCAGCGGGGCATCCACCCGGTCCGCATCCGTGCGGGGGTGCCCGATTACCCCGCGGAGGTGTATAGCAGCAAGGATGAATTACGAAAAACATTAAAAAGGGAACGTTTTATCGAACTAATGGGGGAAGGACAACGCTATTACGACTTGCGCCGCTGGATGGACGCTCCGGCAGAGGAGGCGCTGCCTATCTACGGATGCAACGTGCTGATGAATGAAAATGAGCGCGATCTCTTTCATCGACCCGTAGCGGTATGGGCGCTTAAAACCACGTTCGCCGATAAAATGTGGTTCTGGCCGATCAGCCACAACGAGCTGAAACGAAACAAGCGACTTACGCAGAATCCGGGGTGGACTTATAACGATTAATCAATACGCATCATATGAAAAAATCAACGATATCGCACGTATTGTTCGCACTACTGATTACCTGCGGCGCGTGCAACGACGAATGGAAAGATGAACAGTTTGAAAACTACGTGTCCTTTAAGGCACCCCTAACCGACCAGGGAGTCACGAACATCTATGTCCGTTACCGGGGAGATGAGAAGACGACCTTTTTCCAGCCGTTGATTGTCAGCGGCTCTACGACAAACCCCCGGGATATGACAGTTCGGGTAGCCGTAGACCCCGACACCCTGGAAGTGCTGAATTTCGAGCGCTTTCAGAACCGTCAGGACTTCTACTACAGGGAGCTGAGCAGTCAATATTTTAATTTCTCGCCAACTGTGCCCATTAAGGCTGGAGAGAACACCGCGCTGCTGGCAATTGACTTTATCCTAAAGGATATCGACATGGTCGATAAATGGGTACTTCCACTGACGATCGTAGACGATGCTTCCGGCAGCTATCAGGCGAATCCGAGGAAACACTATCGGAAAGCGCTCCTGCGTATCAACCCTTTTAATGACTTTTCCGGAACGTATAGCGGGACAGCTCTGAAGACGAGCATGGAAGGTTACGAAAACGAAACCCCCATCGTTAAAGAGGAAATCCGCAGTTACGTCGTCGATGAGAACACCATCTTCTTCTATGCGGGAAACATCGACGAAGAGCGGCAGGATCGGCGCTATTACAAAATATACGCCACATTCAATGAAACAGGTGGTGTTACGTTTTGGGCAGATAACCCGCAAATGAAATTTTCGGTTAACCGGGATGCCAGCTATACGATCACAGAGCAGATGGACGCCGTCCGTCCTTATCTGCTTCACCGGTACATCACCATCAACAACATTGACTACCAGTTTACCGATTATACCATGGTTCCGGATGTGGATATAAACTACAAAGTTTCCGGATCACTGATTCTGGAACGTCAATTGAACACTCAGATTCCTGACGAAGACCAGGCTATTGAATGGTAGAAGACGCTTGGGGTCGGTCCTAAATCACCCCCACCGGGTTAGCCCACATTTGGTTAAACCGGTGGGGGTATCGCTTTTTTACTCCTATGGGCGTGCTTGCAGCAACCGCATAAAATATCCGCCAACAACAGATCGGGCCTTAAAGCCAACCTGTTTGCCGGTCTTCGTGTCATGCCAATCGCTTAATGGAACCCGGGATGGTGTATGGTGTACATATTCCCAAACCGGTTGCACAAGCGCATCAAAAGTCGAGCGGTCGCCGTTCAGGCACGCCGTCCATAGAATCCAGTCCGACTTCGTGTAATCGGCACGGGAATCCAAAGGCAGTCCGAACTTATTTTGTTGGTTTTCATAGTGCGCCACTTCCTTGGCGACAATCGTCCGGTCAAACACGTTCAGCTCCAACAGCTGATCCCACACCATGTTGTATTTTTGGCTCCAAGTACCTTCCCTGTCAAATGCCAGGCGGTACCACTGACCGTCATCGGCCATCTGCTGCCAGGTGCCGGCCATCGTCTTCGCGAGGGAAGCGTATTTTTTCGCCACCACCTCGTCACCGAGCATCCCCGCAAGTTTACCATAACAGGCCAGCGCCGTAATCGCTTTGACGGATAGATTTGCGTTGTGCGCCAAGTGGCCGGCAAAGTCATCCGTACACAGCTGATTGTCAGGATCCAACCCCTTTTGTTCCAAATAACCCGCCCAGGTGGTTAACGTCTCCCAGTGTTTCCGTGCGTATTCGGCATTACCTTCCGCATGGGCAATAGCCATCGTCAGGATCAGCATATTACCCGCTTCTTCCACGGGCATATCTTCACCGTAGGCCTGTCCGTTCGCAACCGGATACGTACCCAGATCATGCGCCGGAAACGGCTTTTTCCAACGCCCGCTTTCACTATAATAAAAAATAGGCGTAAGCATGCCTTTCAGCAGATCGGGGTTGTACCGCAAAAACAGCGGCGCCGACGGATAGGTAATGTCCACCGTGTTGATGCAGCCGTTGCTGTTGTTTTCTTTGGAAAGGAATAGCAGGTTTCCTTCGTCGTCCTGGATAAGCTTGTGCGCAGCGATGGCCTGTCGGTAAGCCAGCGCACAAAGCTCCGCATAGGACGTGCCTCCCGCTGCTATGGCCTCTGCCATCAGTTGGTTGTCAAAAGTGCGGCACCGTTCGAGAATGGTGGCATATTGATCCGAATAGGATTTAAACGCGTCGAAAATCGTTACCTGTCCACCGTGCTTCCAGTAAGCGGGCCGTCGTTTGTAAAAATATTCGATCGCGTAGACGTCGTCATATCCCAGCATGAAAAATCCCGTGTTTCCTTCCGTACCCACGGTACCCAGGTTATCCACATAGCTAAGCGCAGCCAGCGGTTGTATGCCGCCGGCCCGCGCGGGAGCAACCGGCTCCCCGGGCGCGATCCTGCCCGTTGATGCAAACGCCTGCTTCATGCCGGTGTAATCGCCAATGCCTACCTCGCGCCCGTTGGCCGTGGGAACACCCACGTAAAGATGCCCCCAATCGATCCGCACACCGTCGCCACGCCGCTCTGTATAAGGCTGATCAATGGTTCCGGTAACCAGATAGCTGATGCCTTCACGGTTTAACTGCTGGTAAGTGACCGGCTGTGACGGTTCATTCACAGCCAGAAGCGGCGACGTTTCAAAGTATAGCTGCACCGTATGCGCGCGGTTGTCCGTCGGGCGCACGCGATAGGAAACATAATTGATCGGCGTGGACACCAGGTCCAGATCATCCAGCAGCAGCGGCGCGGTAAAAACGAGGTCCAACTTAACCGGTCCACAGGCAAACGTGTAGTACGTTTGCGTAGGCAGCACGTTTACTGCAACCTGCTCAGCGACCCGACCGAATCCGTCATCAATCCCCGGGTCCCGGAAAAGCCCCACGTCCACATAACCACCGCCTGTTGTATTATGACAATGGATGGCGATCACGTTTTTGCCCGGGCGGAGCAATTTCCGCACCTGTCGGCTCAGCGGCAACTTTACGTCAAAGTTCCACGAGTAATCCGTTTCTACCACCTGGGTGCCATTTATAAAGAGAGAAAACACATCGTCATGCGAGTACTGTAAAATCAATTCTTCTGCGGCAGAAAAGTTGTCTTCCAGATCAAACGTACGCCTGACCCATATGTCGGAGGTATTCCAGCGCGTATTCACCCTCGGCTGATCCGATGTGCCGAATGCTCCCTCGCCCTTGCGCCATTGGGAGTCGTCAAATTCCGGCCGTTCCCATCCGTCTTCCGGCTGTCGGGTGGTATACGTCGCTGCCCACGCGGCCTGATGTCCGTTGGGAACGACCGTCTCAAGGGTCTTTTCTGGTTTACCCAAAAACCGGTAAACCTGGCCGTCCACCCGGATCGCTCCGATCAGGGGATGTTCTTCGCCGGTCCAATGCACCGTGGCTCCCTCGTATAGCGCGTCATTTGGCGACCATATCGAAAAATAGGGATCGGAGGTAACGATCGGATAGGCCGGTGCCCGTAGTTTGATTTCATGTTCCGGCCGATAGGGGTCCTGTCCCATTGCGGAAACAAAGGCGCCCACCAAAGCGCCGAGAATGCTTACCTTTTTCATCATCAAATTAAAATTATAGTATTCTGTTATTTGCTTTTCGATATTCCGGCTGGTTTCGGTACCGGCTCCCCCAGCGCGAGGGGACGGCCGAACACGGGAAATCCCCGGGCATCCCAATCCAGCTTCTGCAACCGGGGGGTCTTGGAGTCACCCGCGCCGGATGGGTCATTGGGAACGGCGCGCCCCTGATAGAGAAAGTAGGTTTCTGTACCGTCAGGAGAGGGTACCGGGCAGAAACTCCCCACCGAATAGACGCTGCGCATTTCATCCATCGCAAACACGGGTGTATCGACTTTGTGCCAGCTTTCCGGGGTCAGCAGATTGGCATCGGCATCGGCCCACACCATCCCCAGGGCATGATAGGGTGTCCAATTGCCACTTGCCGAATAGACAACAAACACCTTATCCCGAGCCGGGCCGAACAGTGCTTGAGGCGCTTCGTTGACATAAATAGGATAGGCCGTCCGGGTGCCGTCCGGATTGATCCACTGCCTCTCCCACTCCCGGTCGGGCCTCGATATCATCACCCGCTCGGAAGCGAGGGTCCAGGGATTTTCCATCCGGGCAATATAGATGCACTGCGTCTCGGCCTCCACCCGCCTGAATTGCCACCCCGACCAAATCATATACCATTCTCCGCGGTGCTCAAACACACTGGCGTGGATTCCCCAATTGTCATCCGGATCGGTCTGTATCTTTCCTTTCATGACAAACTCTCCTGCAAACGGATCGTCAGCAGGGTTTTCGATCGCGTATAGGTGATGGTTATCGGTATTCCCGTCATCGGCAGTGAAGTAAATATACCATTTCCCATTAATCCGGTGGATCTCCGGGGCCCACAGGTGAAAGGCATTGGACGGCTCTTTCGGCAACCACACTTCTTCCCGCCGGGCATTACGCAGGTCGGTAATGTCACTGGTCTGCCATAGGACGATCCGATCTTCCGCTCCCTGGATGTAATAATAGCTTCCGTTTTCAAAAATCGCCCAGGGCTCATAGCCGTGATCCAGCAACGGATTGGTATACGATGAAGCAGCGGTAGCCTCCGCCCCGTCCTGTCCCGAAAAGCACCCGCAGCAAAGAAGTACTCCCGACAACGAAAGGTATTGCAACAATCTGACTTTTTCCATTTAACCTAGTTACACCTTCTGCAAACTTCGCCAATAAATCGCGTGCGTGTGGGTACAATCTATTCATTTCTTAATAAAAAATGACCATACACCTTTCCCGAAGCAACGTATTCAGCCGATTATTCCTTCTTTTGCGCATGTTTCGAATTATCGTAGCTTTCCTCATACCGCTCCTGTTGGGAGCGGTGCCCAGCCTCGGACAGGGTTGCCCGCCGAAAGACACCGCATTGGTCGCGCTGGATTCTTTCAACGCACACTTCCTTCGCCACCAGGGTCTCTATGCTGCGGATACGGAGACGGATGGTCTGGCCGCTATCTGGACGCAGGCAATCTTTTGGGACATGGCCATGAATGCCTACAAGCGCTCCGGGAGCCCTGAATACGCGGCGCTTATCAAGCGGATTTACGAGGGCGGTTACCAACGGTACGATGGCTATAACTGGGACAATACCAAAGAATGGTTTATCTATGACGATATGATGTGGTGGGTGATTTCCATGGCGCGGGCTTATGAGCTTACGGGCGAGCCCCAATACCTGGGTCATGCGATTCTGGGTTTTGAACGGGTATGGAGGGGTTCCCCCGGTGTGGACGATCCGGGCGCTTGGGACCCCGATGCGGGAGGAATGTTCTGGGGGTGGAAAAATGATCAACGGGGGAAGACCGCCTGCATCAACTTTCCCACGGCTGTCGCGGGTGCGACGCTTTTTACGCTGACACGTGATTCATCTTTCCTGAAGCGCGGCATCGCCGCTTACGAATGGGGACGCGAGGTGCTTTTCGACCGAAAAACGGGAAAGGTGGCCGACCATAAGGTAGGCAGGAACCCTACCAACTGGACGACCCAACTCTACAATCAGGCCACCTTCATCGGGGCAAGTGTGATGTTTTACCGGATAATGGGAAAAGAGGGCTTTTTACAGGATGCGATACGTGCGGCAGACCATGTTAAAGAGGATATGTCTGACGACAACGGATTGCTCCCTTTCAAAAACGGTATCGAACAGGGGATCTATGCCGCAATTTTTGCTCAGTACATCATCCGCCTGATTGAAGACGGAAAGCAGCCGCAGTACCTTCCCTGGTTGCGCCACAACATCCAAACGGCTTGGGCTCATCGCGACCCTCGAAGGCTGTTGACCCACAAGAATTTCGGGCGATCCTGTCCGGCCGGTTCCGTGGAAGTATACGATGCCAGTGCCGCCGTAGCGCTCATGCTTGTAATGCCGGCCTACTGAACGTCGTGCGACCGGCAGTTCAACATGTATTCCCGCGGGGTCTGCTTATACTGCGCTTTAAAGCATTTCGCAAAGTAGGACGACGAGGAAAAACCTACCTGTTCATAGACTTCATTGATACGGGAGTCGCGGGTCAGCAGGTAGGCCGCCTTCTTGAGCCGCACGGCCCGCAGGTAATGGTTGGGGGCCATCCCGGTTAACGATTTGATTTTGCGGTAAAAGTTCGAGCGGCTCATAAACATCGTATCAGCCAAACTATCGATAGAAAAATCCATATCGGCCATCCGGCTATCGATCTCATCGTGGAGCTTTTCGAGAAACTCCTGGTCTCGCTTGGGCAGCGCCTGGCCCACTGCAGCATAATAAGGGCTCGCCTGTATCCGTTGCTGCATCACCTGCTTCAGCCGCATCAGGTTCCTGAGCTGATGTTTCAGTTGTCTCAATGACACCGGCTTGTCCAGATAAACGTCCGCGCCCACCGACAGACCCTCTTCCTTCGCCTCCGTTGTGGTCTTCGCAGTCAACAGCACGACGGGAATATGGCACAGCTCCAGAGAGCTTTTGATCCGGCGCGTCAGCTCCAATCCGCCCGTTCGGGGCATCATTACGTCGCTGACCACCACATCAATCGGTTCATTTTCCAGAATCTGCAACGCCTCGCTGCCATCGCGGGCTGCCGTCACTACGAACCTATCCTGAAGGCTGTCGACAAACAATTGGAGCAACTCTGCATTATCTTCAACAACCAGTACACGCGCTGTTGGCTCCGTTACCGGCTCGTTGTCGCCTTTGTCGTAAGCAGTAGGTTCCTCTTCTTCCTCAGCCTCAGATTGCAAAATGGGTGGCGGAGACTTCATAACGTTGTTAAAGGCGGGAAATTTGAGCTCAAACGTAGCCCCGCCCCTATCGTTATCCCTCACCGTGATCGTCGCCCTCATCGCGTCGGCCAGCACCCTGGAGTAAAATAATCCGATCCCTGATCCGCCGGCTTCGCCCCCAAGCTGTTGGAAGGGTTCAAAAATCCGATCCCTGTCCTCCGGAGGGACACCCATGCCGTCATCATTCACGGAAATGGCAATCTGGGCGTCATCTTCGCTAACGTTTATCCAAATGACCTCTCGTGTGTGCTTCACTGCATTTCCGATCAGGTTATACAGTATCTTTTGCAGCGCTTCTTTGTCCACCCAGGCCCAAACGTCACTATCCGGAAACGACATCTCCAAGCGGAAATTCCGGATCGCTGAAAAGCCCTCAAAATGATCAGCCATCCCCGTCAGGATTGCCTTGATATCCTGATATTTGGGCACCAAGTGAGGGTGGGCATTTTCGATTTTCTGAAAATCCAGAAGCTCATTCACGACGCCCAATAAGTAGTTCACGTTTTTGTCCATTACAGAAAGGAAACGCTTTTGGTCCGCATTCGACGGGCCGTCCAGCAGGCGCTGGAGGGGCACACTGATGAGGGTAAGCGGGGTCCGTATTTCATGGACCAGATTGATAAAAAAACGGATCTTCGACCGATATACATCGCGTTCCTGCTTTTCCTTATAAGTCGCCATCTTCTGCTGGTACCGCCTTTTTTCGCGCTTCAGCAGTGCACGGATCAAAACCACCGCTCCGCCGAATGCAGCTAAGGCATAAAGCGAGTAAGCCCAGTTTGACCGCCACCAGGGAGGGGCAATGGTAACGCGCAGCATAGCCGGTGTCTTATTCCACGTGGCATCGTTGTTGCTTCCCAGTGCTTTAAATACGTAATCACCCGGCGGTAGGTTATTATATATTACCTGGTTGCTTCCCTCCAGCGGTCTCCACGTATTGTCCAGCCCTTCCAACATGTAACGGTACCGGTTTTTTTCCGGCTGCTGGTAACTAAGTGCAGCAAAGGCGATCGCCAGATCATTTTGGAAATGGGGGAGCTTCAACCCACCGGTCAGGTAGGCCGCGTCTGTGACCTGAACCACAGCTTCCTTGCCTTCTTCTGACGCCTTGACGGTAGTGATATACACGGGCGGCGCTATCCGGTTGACGGACACCGCTTCGGGGTGAAGGCGATTAAACCCATTGATTCCGCCGAAAAACAACATTCCGTCCCGCGCACGTAGCGAAGCGTTAAAGTTGAATTGATTACTCTGCAGCCCATCCTCCTTCGTAAATCTCCTATGGTCAGTGGAGCCGTTCACGTCCATCCACAGCAGCCCGCCGTCTGTCGAAAGCCACAAAAAGCCATGGCTATCGCCCTCTATAGCATAAACCACTTGGTTCGGCAGGATTTCCTCCGCGGAATCAATGGATACAAAGTGGCCTTGTTCTCCGTCAAAATAACATAATCCGGCCCCATTGGTTCCTACCCACATCCGCCCGTCATCTCCGGGATAAAGCGCGGATACACTGTTGCTATTGATTTCACGGACATCGTTATGTTGCCGGAAATAATGCTGATATTTCAGGTTGTCTTCGGTGCTTATCCGAAATATCCCCGCATTGTTGGTCGCCACCCACAGATCTCCGCCTGCGTCCTGCACCATGTGGTTTACGGCAATCATGGCGCCGGCAAAATTAAGCGTCTTAAACACCTGTTCCTGCCGGTTAAAGCGACAGACGCCCCATGAAGTCCCCACATAAATAGTTCCCGTCCGGTCCTTGAAAAGGTCCATCACATCGTTGCTGTTTATGGTGTGGGGATCGCCCTTGGCATGTACGTATTCCTTCACCCCATGGGTTTCCAGATTCAGCACCTTAAGCCCCGCCCCCTTGGTGCCGATCCACAAATCATTCCCATCGAGCAGCAGCGCCCTGATATCAAGGTTGTCGTGGCCGCCAACCGTGATGGCCCGCAACGTCCGCGAGGCCGCATCGAAACGATATAAACCATGCTGGGTGCCCACATAAATGCGTCCGTTTTCATCTTCGCAGAACTCGCTCACCATCTTTGCGGGATTTCCACGCTCGGTTTTGGGAAGGAAGTAATCGATCTTGGTAGCGTGTGGACCCAAATAATTGAGTCCGCCCAGATTGGTAGCTATCCAGACGCCCCGCTCGCGGTCCACAAGTATTTGATTGATGGTCTCGTCGCTTAACGCCTGCGACTCCAATAGGGGATTGTCCAGTCTGGCGAACGTTTCTGAGGAAGGATCGAACCGGTACAACCCCCGGTCCGTCCCCAAGAAAACGGAGGAACTGTCCAGCGCCGCTGCGCAGCGAACCTTTCCCATTGGATTCTCGCGGTTCGTAGTCAGACAGATCGCCATCGAATCTATTCTTCCCACCGTGTGGTTTCCGATGCCGAACCACACCGATCCGTTTACATAATCTACAAAGCTTATCGCTGCATCTTCCGACAGCCGCAGGCTTTCCATCGGTGCGTGCAAATCCAGGAAACCGCCGTCCAACGAAAAGCTCATCAACCCCTCATGGATGGCAGCCACAAACATCCGCCCATAGGCAAGATCTTCCGCAAGATGCTCAATAAAAGCAGCATACCTGCTTTCCTGAAAAAGAACGCTGTCTTCCAACCGGTACCGGAACAGGCCCTGACCGGCCGTACCGATCCAGAGCTGGCCGTCTGATGCCTGCGCAATGGCTTTAACTTCGGTACTTACCGTCACATGGTACCGGGTTTCTACGTTAAACCGTTCGAACTCTTGCCGCTCCTCGTTGTATACATACGCGCCCTGATTCGTGCCTACCCACAGTCGTCCCCATTGATCTTCACAAAGCGCATGCACCGAATTGCCTCCGAGGTAGATCTCTTCGCCGAATCGCTTGAAGTCAATGAATGAATAGCCATCGAAGCGGTTGAGCCCATTTTGGGTACCCACCCAAAGGAAACCCCGGCTATCCTGCAAGAAACACTGTACGGTATTGTGCAGCAGTCCGTCTTCCACCTGGTATTTTCGGAAATGGTACGACTGGCCGTGTCCGGCTATCGGAACTAACAGGAGGGCCGACTTTAATGCTAAAACGATTAAACTAACAGAAATACGGGAGGCACAGGTAAGGGTCAATTTCATTTTAGTTGCTATAATCGGTTATCCGGGCAGTGCCCGAAACGCAAAGAAACTGAATATAATCGGTTTATAGCAACTCTCGTTCTAAAAAAAACCGCGTGCGGATAAATAAAAGTCTTCTTTCTCGGTCATCAGTGCCTTTTCTTCCTTCTTTTTATCCCCGTAGCCGCATAGGTGGAGGATTCCGTGGATGATAACGCGGTGCAGTTCATCCTGTTCGGTTGCATTAAATTCAGCCGCATTCTCCCGAACGCGGTCGATGCTGATAAAAATGTCCCCGGCGATGACACCTTCCCGGTCACTGGTGTCGAAGGTAACGATATCCGTGAAGGTGTCGTGTTGAAGGTATTGCTTATTGATCCCAAGCAGGTATGTATCGCTGCACAAAATAATGTTGATCTCGCCTGTTTTGTAACCCTCGGCCTTTGCGGTCTCGTTGATCCAGCCCCTCAGGGCAGTCTTCTTTGCAGGTTTATAGTCGGTATCCTCCGAAAAAAAATGGATGTTGCGCATGCTTTCGTATTAATCGCGGTAAAATTAGCAAGTTATCCCTGAAATTCCCGCCTTTCGAGGTACGACTGCAAAATCAGAACCGCCGATACACTGTCGATCAGTCCCTTCTCTTGCCTCCTTTTCCTGGACAGGCCGCTTTCTGCAATGGTGGCTGAAGCCATTTTCGATGTAAAGCGTTCGTCGATGGTTTCGACCGTTATGCCCGGGAATTTCCGGCGAAGGGAGCGGACGAAGCCCTTTACATGCTGGGCTGATTCCGAATCGGTCCCGTCTACCTGACGGGGCATCCCGACAACAAAGGTAGTCACTGGCTCGCGGCTCACGTATGCCTCCACATACGACAACACCTCCCGGGCGTGGACGGTATCCAGCGCCGTGGCGATCAGCTGCAACGGGTCGGTCACCGCCATGCCGACCCGTTTTGTACCGTAATCAAAAGCCATGATGCGCATCGTATCGCAAAGGTACGCTATTTCACATTCACGAGCACTTTGATTTTGCTTACCCCGTCGCTGTTATATTCTTGCAGCGCTTTGCCGATCACCTGGCCGACCTTCACTTGGTCGGGGTCGCCTCTCATCGCCACGCCCGGCCGTGAAGAGGTAACCAGGAGGTCCCCCCTTTTGATCGCACCGCCCTCAAGGCATACCTTGGTGGGGATAACGCCGACGACACCCATCGGCACCTTGTCCGAAATATCCGCATCGATCGTTTCCTCGGTGAGCAGTACGCCCGGTTTAGTGGCATACACGCCGACAACCAGCGTTGAGTACGGCTCGCTCGATTTTTCCACGGTGCGGTCTTCATCGGTAGCGATAACCAATACATCGCCCGGTTCGTACGCGTCCAAGCCGCCCATCACGTCAAAGGCTTCGGCGACGTCGGCCCCGCTTGTTTGGGTGCCGCCATTGAAGAAACCCCGTCCCGCTTTGTTGATCCGCGCCACGTTG
>Ga0079224_100005590_pt1 | contig 16529 bp, 15 predicted proteins | sample Stecom2015_FD_80414 | JGI IMG/M metagenome (GOLD analysis project Ga0079224, IMG submission 80414) | Agricultural soil microbial communities from Utah to study Nitrogen management - Steer compost 2015 | ecosystem: Environmental > Terrestrial > Soil > Agricultural land | place: USA: Utah... | reverse complement strand
CCTTTGATGATTGTACCTGGTTCAATTGTTAGCGTTGCGCCATTCGTTACAGCAATTCTGCTAGTCAAAATGTAGATTTTATCATTTTGCCATGTCGTATTGTTTGTGATGTTTGATGAAATGTAAATCACATTTTCGTCATCTGCATTGGTATACTTACAGTTTCCATCATTTTTTTTTGCTTTTTCATTGTAGTTAACAGCGTTTGGATCTGTACAACCTTCTTTTTTGCATGATACAGTTCCAAATAATAATGCTGTACCAATTAACAACGTCCCGATTTTAAATTTTGTTGTTTTCATATATTTAATTTTTAATTGGGACAAAGTTCTTTCAATTCAAAGAGAATGGGGTTTGGAAGAATTTATCAGTTGATGAAATTTCGGTTAAGGAATTTTAATATTTACTTAACATTGAATAGATTATTTTGTATGTTTATACTTGTCGATTAATCTTAATGTTAACTTAATGCGTTATCAATCGATTAAGAAATTCGTCTTGCTACATTTGTGCCTAAAGTTTTATGAAACAAAAAAACTCACATATTGTTTTGTTCTTTTGCCTAATCTTATGTTTTGTTGGATTAGGGAATAATGATAAGCAACCTGTTTCTTCTGGTTGTAATACCGATGAGCTGTTTACATTTGTAAAAACAACAGCATCTTCTGATGAAATAACAGTGCGATGGTCAATGCAATATGACTGTTATAATATCTTTAAAGATGAAGTTAATAATCTTTTTATTCAGTATAAACTAAAAGATGCAGTAGCAGATAAATGGGAGAGAATTGAAAACATTCCATTGAGTTTGACTGAATACACAATTCAAGGTGTTCGACACAATGAGAATTATTTGATACAAGTTGGATTTACCAAAGAAGATCAGACCGTTTTATCGGAGATACACCCAGTTCATACTAAATTGCCTTGGGGATTATTTTATTTCATCGTATTAATCGGTTCACTTGGATTATTCGTATATGGAATGAAAGTCATGTCCGAGGGATTACAACAGGCTTTAGGAGCAAAAATTAGATATCATATCCGTTCGATTGGTAAGAATCAATTAAAAGGAACGTTTGTAGGATTTAGTATCAGTGCAATTTTACAATCTATCATTGTTTCAGTGGTGATGATTGTCTCATTCGCCAATGCTGGATTAATTTCACTTACACATTCGACGTGGTTAATGTTGGGAGCAAATATCGGTACGATTGTCACTACTTGGTTTATTAATCTACTTGCATTTGAGTTCGATCTGTCAGTTTACGCATTGTTTATTTTGGCCTTTATAGCTCCATTACTATTTTTTGGTAGAAAACATTGGAAATCGTGGATAAATACTTTTTTTGGATTTGTCTTCCTAATCATGGGATTGAGTTTTATGATTATCAATATGCCTGAAAATGTGGAAGATGTTCCTTATCTTATGAATATTATTCATTTTTTTGAAACGCCGTTTATAGGTAATCTTTTATTGGTTGTAGTTGGAATTTTCTTTTCATTGTTCTTGCAGTCAACTGTTGCAACGATTGCCTTTACAATGGTGATGGTGTATTGCGGAATTATTTCTTTTGAATTTGCTGCTCCTATTGTGCTAGGTTCAAGTGTTGGAACGGCATTTAATGTTGAGATTGCTTCATGGGCTGGAAATGTACATGCAAAACGTTCAGCTCGCATTTACACATTAATCTCAGCTACAGGGCTTGTTTGGGGTATTTTGGCATTGCCATTGTTAATTCGTTTGACACAATCACTTATGTTACGATTCAATTTGGGTGATCCAGTTGCACAATCTGCAGATTTTGGTAATACAGGAATTGCAATTTTTCACACCTTATTTTATGGAATTAATTTCATTCTCTTTTCTTTTCTAGTACCACAATTGGTTGGTTTATCCGAAAGACTTGTGAAATCAAAAGGTAGGTCGGATGAGGTGCATCATTTGGAATATATCGGAACAGGATTATTAAACACAGCTGATTTATCGATTCTAGAGGTTAAAAAGGAAATTGAAAAGTTTGGGAAACTGATACAACGTATGTCTGGAATGACTCGCTCTTTGTTGTTTGAACAAAACCCTCGTACGTTTTATCGTACCATGCAACGTATTAAGAAATACGAAGATATTACAGACCGTATTGAGATTGAGGTTATAACGTATCTCAAAAATCTGTCAGAAGGAGATTTAACCTATCAAACTGCATCACGTATTCATGAAATGAATAGTATGGTAAACGATATGGAGCGAATTGGAGATATTTTCTATCAAATGTCACTGACAATCGAGCGAAAAGTTGATGAGAAATTGTGGTTCACTCCTGAACAGCGAAATAATTTGGTAGCGCTCTTTGATTTGGTTGATAATGCCTTACTAATTATGAGTGAAAACCTAAGTGAACATCAAGATAAAGTTACCATTGACAAAGCAGTTCTTGCAGAATCTAAAATTAATGACATGCGTGATGAATTGCGTAAAGATTATTTAGAATCGCTTTCTCAACCAGACTACAACTACAAATCTGGAATGATTTACAGTGATTTATTTGCCTCTTTAGAAAAAGTTGGTGATCATATAATCAATGTATCTGAGGCTGTTGTTGGGAAGGTTTAAGCTTACTTCAAACACTTAAAATAATCAAACGGTTCTAAGCAATCATTACATTGATATTGTGCTTTGCAGGCAGTACTTCCAAATTGTGAAACCATACGTGTATTGAATGAATGACACAATGGACATTCAATTTTTGGTTGTTCTGCAAAGAGAACGCTCTTATCCACTTCATCAGCAGGAGGAGCAATGCCGTATTCTTTGAGCTTTTGTCGACCGTTTTCAGAAATCCAGTCGGTAGTCCAAGCAGGTGAAAGTACGAGTTGCACTTCCACCTCTTGAATATTTTTTGATTTTAAAAGCTTGATGATATCTTCTTCGATAACCTGCATTGCAGGGCATCCAGAATAAGTTGGTGTAATTGTTACTTTAACTTTTGTATCGATTAATTCAACTTTGCGAACTACACCTAAATCGACTATTGTAAGAACAGGTATTTCTGGATCTGAAACCTCTTCCAGCCACTTCCATATTTGTCCTTCTGTAATCATTTTCTTACCACTTATTTCCAGGGTATGCACGCTGCATGTACTGCAATTCTGCAAGAATGTAACCTAAGTTTTCTGAATGGCGACCAATTCTACCTCCATCTTGTTTCCAACCATTTTGAGGGATAGTTAACGTTGCCTCTTCGATTACATCTTGAACTGTTTTCACCCATTCTTTTTTGATTGGAGCTAATGAAGGAACAATACCTTCAGCTTGTAAAGCTTGATCAACTTCATTTTCAAAGAATAGTTCATCAGTATATCTCCACAATGTGTCCAGAGCATATTGTGCACGTTTGTGAGATTCTTCTGTACCATCTCCTAAGCGGATAACCCATTCAGATGAATGTTTTAAATGGTATCTTGTTTCTTTTAATGATTTCTCTGCAATAGCTGCCAATTGTTTGTCAGTGCTTTTTGTTAATGCTTCAAACAATGGTTTTCTAAATGCATCGAACAGGAATTGACGCATCATTGTTACTCCGAAATCTTCGTTTGGTTGTTCAACCAATAACAAATTGCGGTATTCTCTTTCATAACGTAAGAAAGCTAAAGCATCTCCGTCACGATCTTTTCCTTCAACCTGACCAGCATAATTTAAGATAGAAGTAGCTTGTCCGATAAAGTCCAACGCTAAGTTTGTCATCGCGATATCTTCTTCCAAAATTGGACCATGACCACACCACTCAGACAAACGGTGTCCAATGATTAAACTATCATCTCCTAAGCGAAGTAAATATTCAAATAAATTATTGTTCATTGTTTTTGGCTTGTGAGATTACATGTGAGAAATTCCTTCAGGTACTTCGTAAAACGTTGGGTGACGATATACTTTTGAATCTGCTGGTTCAAACAATTCTTCAGCTTCAGATGGATCAGAAGCATAAACATCATTTGATTTTACAACCCAGATACTGATTCCTTCAGATCTTCTAGTATAAACATCACGTGCATTTGTTACAGCCATTTCTGCATCTGCAGCGCGCAAACTTCCAACATGTTTATGACTCAAACCTTGTTTGCTTCGGATAAACACCTCCCATAGAGGCCAATTTGCATTTGACATAGTATTTAGAATAGTTTAATTTTATTAAGCTCTTTGTTCTTTTTCTCTTTTTGCACGTTTTTCAGCATAAGCAGCGGCAGCTTCACGCACCCACATACCATTTTCTTTTGCTTTTCTACGTGCATCAATACGTGCTTTGTTGCACGGACCGTTTCCTTTTACAACTTCCCAGAATTCATCCCAATTGATTTTACCGAATTCGTAATTACCTGTTTCAGGATTGAACTTCAAATCTGGATCTGGAATTGTCAAACCAATTAGTTCAGCTTGAGGAACAGTTACATTCACAAACAATTGACGTAATTCATCATTTGTTTGACGTTTGATTTTCCATTTCATTGATTGAGCAGTATGCTTAGAATCTGCATCATTTGGACCAAACATCATTAATGCAGGCCACCAAAAACGATTCAATGCATCTTGTGCCATCGCTTTTTGTTCAGGTGAACCTGTCGCGAGCGTTGTCATAATTTCGTACCCTTGACGTTGGTGGAAAGATTCTTCCTTACATACTCTCACCATTGCTCTTGCATAAGGTCCGTAAGAACAACGACATAAAGGTACTTGGTTCATAATTGCTGCTCCATCCACTAACCAACCAATTGCACCCATATCAGCCCACGTTAAAGTTGGATAGTTAAAAATCGAAGAATATTTTGCCTTTCCAGAATGCAAATCATCAATTGTTTCTTCTCTATCAACACCTAAGGTTTCTGCTGCACTATACAAGTACAAACCGTGACCAGCTTCATCTTGCACTTTGGCTAATAAAACGGCTTTTCTTCTAAGGTTCGGAGCACGGGTAATCCAGTTACCTTCAGGCAACATTCCTACAATTTCAGAGTGAGCATGCTGAGAAATTTGACGAATCAACGTTTCTCTGTATGCATCTGGCATCCAATCACGAGGTTCAATCTTAATATCTTTATCGATTTTTTCTTGAAACTGTCTCTCTAATTCTGTTATATTCTTTTCTTCCATAATCGTTTGAGTACATTACAAATTTAATGAAAATTGTTCGACTTTGATGTATATTTTTAAATCACTTGTTTTTTCCTTAACACAAACAACGGGTCGAAACGATTAAATGCACATATGTATTAATGAAAGTTTAAATTTTTTTTGAATAGTTGTATTCTGTAATTTATAACAGAATCGGTAATAAGAATTAATTTATTAGTTGAGAAAAATCAATACTTTCATTGAAAGTACAAATTTGAAATGTATTATATCAAAAAATATATTAAGTTTCTGTATTATGACAGATCATTTTGCTAATCATTTTCTTTTAGAATATTGACAATCTGTGCTTCTGTAAATCTTGACTTTTTCATACTATAAAACAATTTAAATTTAATAATTTTAAATTGTCTGAAAAACGGGGAAGTTTACCATCGGATATAAGATACCTTTGAAGAAAAACGGATTGATTGTGAGATCTTATTACCATCACTCTATTTGGAATAAGGGTGTTATCAATTTATCTTTTGGGTATCGTATTATTAAATAGTTTTTAGATTTTTATTATTTAGTAGAAAATGAATTATTAACTTATAAATCAACTCATTTTGAAAATTAAATCTGCCATATTTGTTTTTCTGATGTTTCTTTCGTTGAACGCCTACGGCCAAAAACAAACTGTTGGATTTTTAGGTGGATACAATGTTAGTAGACTAGTCAATTTTAGAATTGATAATGATTATACGTTTCAACATTATAACTTTAAAAGCGGTTTTTCTGTTGCTTCGTTTTACGAAACAAGTAATCTATCAAATATTGGTATGCGCGTAGGTTTACAATACAGTTTTCAGAATGCGGATTTGGAAATTGAATATCACCAAGGTCATACTTCATATTATAAAAATATAGATTATACTTTCCATAAGCTAGACTTACAATTTGATCTTGTTTTTTCAATATTAAAGGAAGAAAAATTGAAAATAAATTTTGTTGTTGGTCCCGAAATAGATTTTATGGTGAAAACGATTTCTCGTGGATATGGATGGGATTATTATTCTTCGGGACTTTCAGGTATGAAAGATTGGGAGGTAGTTAATCGAAATTCTAAAGATTTTTCGGTAATTAATTTAGGTGTAGGTCTTGGCATTGAATTTCTCATTCCTTTTAATAATCGATTAGAATTTTTAATTCAACACAAGAATGTATTGATGGTGCCGTTTCATCAAAAATTACTTTCTGCATGTATTCGTTTTGGCTGTCGCCTCAATTTACAGAAATAGTTTCTGAAGCCATAATTTTCTGTTTGGTTCTATAATTTTGTTTGAATAATACAATTTCACGCAAACTACTGCCTCTTGTTGTTTTTTTAACTAACACTTTCAATCCAAATGATTATTTTTGCCGACAAATCATGTAGTTGAACGAATTATGACGCCTAAATTTCATACACTCAAAGTTAAAGAAGTAAGAAGAGAAACGAAAGATGCTGTGTCTATTGCATTTGATGTTCCAGAATCACTTCAAGCGGATTATCAGTTTATTCCAGGTCAGTACCTTACATTAAGGACTGTTATCGATGGAGAAGACATTCGTCGATCGTATTCGTTGTGTTCTGCTCCATTTGAGAATGAGTGGCGCGTAGCGGTTAAACAAGTTGAAGGAGGTAAGTTCTCAACGTATGTTAATACGGAATTGAAAGCAGGTGATGAGTTACAAGTGATGACTCCAATGGGTAACTTCCAATTAAAAGCCAATCCAACTGCTCAAAAATCGTATGTGCTTTTCGCTGGAGGGTCTGGTGTTACGCCAATTTTATCAGTTTTGAAAGAAATTTTGATGTTTGAACCGTTGAGTGATGTTACGTTCTTCTACGGTAATCGTGATTTTGCATCAATTATATTTAGAGAAGAAATAGAAGCACTTAAAAACAAATACATGAATCGTTTGAGAGTTATTCATGTGTTATCGTTTGAGAGCTTAGGAAATAAAATCCAAAAAGGATTGATGGACAAACAAAAATGTGAGGACTTATATAATGCTTTCTTGAAAGGAACGAATGTATCGGAAGTTTATGTTTGTGGACCAGAAGTTATGATGTTGGCAGTAAGAGATAGTTTCGAAGGACTTGGCTTTCCAAGAGAAAAAATCTTCTTCGAATTGTTTACATCATCTACACCTGTGAAGAAAAAAGAAGTTGATACTACGTTGCCGAAAATCAATGCGAATGTGCAGGTTATTTTGGATGGTGATACATATGACATTGCAATGGATGCAAGTGAAACGGTATTGGATGCAGCATATAAAGCTGGTGCAGATTTACCATTTGCATGTAAAGGAGGTGTTTGTTGTACATGTAAAGCGAAAATTTTAGAAGGGGAGGCGACGATGGATGTGAATTACGCTTTAGAGCCAGATGAAGTGGCTGCAGGGTATATCCTTACTTGTCAAGCGCGTCCTACTACAGAGAAGTTGGTTGTTTCATTTGATGATTAAGTAAATGAGTTTATTCGGCAAATTATTTAAAAAGGAAGTTAAAACGAAAGTTCCAAGAGGATTTTTCGAAGTTCAAATCAAACAGATAAATAGATTGACTTCCAATGCTGTTGAGGTGGTGTTTTTGATTCCAAAAGAATTAAAAGAAGAATTTAAATTTACTCCTGGTCAATATGTAAATGTATGCATTAATATTGACGGAAAGGAGGAAAGAAGATCTTATTCAATTTGTAGCGATTCATCAAAAGATGAAATTGCAATTGGAGTTAAAGAAATTGATAAGGGAACTGTTTCAAAATGGTTTAATCAACAAGCAAAAGAAAATCAAACAATTCTCATTTCAAAACCCGAAGGTAGATTTACATTAATAGGTAAAAATGTTGTGGCAATTGCTGCTGGATCTGGGATTACACCGATTTTGAGTATGGCTCATGAAATTGAAAAGTCGGAGGGTAGCTCGATGACCTTGTTGTATGCGAATCGTACTGAACAGGACATTCTTTTCCGTTCAAAATTAGATGGATTTTCAAATGTTATAAAGCATTATTATTTAACACAAGAAACGAAAGAGCAATTCAGATCTGGTCGAATCACTAAAGAATCATTTATTGATTTCATCAAAGAAGATTTATCAGTTTTAAAAGCAGATGGATTTTACATTTGTGGTCCTGAACAAATGATTTTTGCAGTTAAGGAAGCATTGGAAATGTTTGGTGTTTCTGCTGATAAAATTCATTTTGAGTTGTTTAATCCATCAACTGAAACGAAAGAAGTTAAAAAGGAGATTGGAAATAAATTTAATGGTGTTTCAAAAGTTCAAATTATCCTTGATGATGAAGTTCATCGTTTCGAAATGAAATCTAGCAAACACATTTTAGATGCAGCGATTTCTCAAGATATTGATGCGCCATATTCGTGTAGAGGAGGAGTTTGTTCAACTTGTAGAGCAAAAGTTATCAAGGGAACTGTTGAAATGAATTTGAACTATACGTTAACTGATAAAGAAGTGGCTGATGGTTATATTTTAACTTGTCAATCACATCCTACTAGTGAAGAATTAATCATTTCTTACGATGAGTGATAAAGTTATTGTTGTGGTAGGAGCATCACGTGGAATAGGAAAAGCTGTTGTTGACCTATTCGCACAAGATAAATCAAACAAGATTTATGCTTTATCTCGTGATGAAGAAAAGATGCGAAAGCAGTTTGTCCAACATGTAAATGTTGTATGCAAAGGTTTTGATTTGTCTTCAAACGACATTACTGACAAGCTGGAACATATTTTTGCTTCTGTTGAAAAAATCGACATCTTGATAAACAACGCAGGTTATTTGGTGAATAAACCTTTTGAAGAGTTAAGTCACCGTGATTTTGATCGTTCATATCAAGTGAATGTTATTGGAGTGATGGAGACAGTTCAAACCTTGTTACCAAAATTGGAAGGAGGTTCTCATGTTGTAAACATCAGTTCGATGGGTGGATTCCAAGGTACTGTGAAATTCCCTGGATTGGTTGCTTAATCTACTTCAAACGCTGCATTGGTGAGTTTCACTGAGATGTTTGCTGAAGAATACAAGCATTCTAATATCAAAATGAATTGTTTGTGTTTAGGAGCAGTTCAAACGGAGATGTTACACGAAGCCTTTCCAGGATACGAAGCATTAGTTTCACCAGATCAAATGTCTGAATACATTTGTCAATTTGCATTAGAGGCACATAAGTGGATGCATGGAAGAATCATTCCAGTTTCACTTACAACGCCATAAGACAAAAAAAAGGAAGAACTTAGTTCTTCCTTTTTTATTTAATCCAATATCATTTCTGGTACTACATCCGGAACAATTAGTTCTCCTTCAGTCTTTGAAACAATTTCTTCAACAGAAACTCCTGGAGCTCTTTCTACCAAGTGGAATTTTCCATCTTTGACTTCAAGAACAGCCAAATCAGTAACAATTTTCTTTACACATTTCACACCTGTCAAAGGAAGTGAACATTTCTTTAATATTTTGCTTTCTCCTTTGGGATTGGTGTGCATCATTGCAACAATGATGTTTTCTGCAGAAGCAACCAAATCCATTGCTCCACCCATTCCTTTAACCATTTTTCCTGGAATTTTCCAATTGGCAATATCCCCATCCTGCGATACTTCCATTGCACCTAAAACAGTCAATTGAACGTGTTGCCCGCGAATCATTGCGAAAGAAGTTGCAGAATCAAAATAAACAGCACCTTTTCTCGCTGTGATTGTTTGTTTTCCCGCGTTGATGAGGTCTGCGTCCTCTTCTCCTTCAAATGGGAATGGACCCATCCCTAATATTCCGTTTTCAGATTGAAATTCTACTTCAATTCCTTCGGGAATATAGTTAGCAACCAATGTTGGGATACCAATCCCTAAGTTCACGTACCATCCATCTCTCAATTCTTGAGCGATACGTTTTGCAATTCCGTTTTTATCTAAAGCCATTCTGTTCTGTTTTAGAATAGTTATTAATCTCTTTTTCTTGTTGTTCTTTGCTCAATACGCTTTTCAAATTTTTCTCCTTTGAAAATACGTTGAACAAAAATACCTGGTGTGTGGATGAAGTTTGGGTCTAACTCACCTGCTGGAACCAATTCTTCAACTTCTGCAATGGTAATTTTTCCCGCCATAGCCATCATTGGGTTAAAATTACGTGCAGTTGCCTTGAAAATTAAGTTTCCTTCTGTATCACCTTTCCAAGCCTTAACGATTGCGAAGTCTGCAGTTAACGCTTCCTCTAAAATATGTGGTTTTCCGTTGAATACACGAACTTCTTTTCCTTCTGCTACTTCAGTGCCATAACCTGCAGGTGTGAAGAATGCAGGGATTCCAGCACCTCCAGCTCTACATCTTTCAGCTAACGTTCCTTGAGGAATTAATTCTACTTCTAATTCTCCTGAAAGCATTTGACGCTCAAACTCGGCATTTTCACCAACATATGAGCTAATCATTTTCTTGATCTGTTTTCCTTGTAGTAATAATCCTAATCCAAAATCGTCAACTCCAGCATTGTTTGATATACACGTCAAGTTTTTAACGCCCATTTTTACAAGTTGAGCGATGGAATTTTCAGGAATTCCACACAACCCAAAACCTCCTACCATCAAGGTCATTCCATCTTGAACACCTGCAAGAGCTTCTTCTACATTTTTTACAACTTTATTCATAATCTTTTACTTGAATGGATCCCAATTTGATTCTGTGTTATTAATTTCATTGCTACAAGCAAATGCATTCGGATCATAGTTGTCCGGTGCTTTAAAATCTGCTTGTGAGAAGTTGAGTTTTGTATCCTTGTACACTTTTTGCATGTAGTAACCAAATATTGGTAATGCCATGCGGGCTCCTTGCCCCCAATCCATCGATTGAAAACGTACTTGCTTATCTTCAGCACCAACCCAAATTCCAGTCACTAAGTCAGGAGTTAATCCTATATACCAACCATCGGCATTCCCTTGTGTTGTACCTGTTTTACCAGCCATTGGAGCAGTTAATCCTCCCCAAGGTCTCCATGACGCACGTAATGAACCAGCAGTACCTCCGTTCACTACCCCTTTCATCATTTTCAGTGTTTCGTAAGCAACATTTTCATTCATTACCTCTTTTGAGTAACCTTCTTCACTATAAATGACATTTCCGTTTCTATCTTCTATGCGAAGTACAGAGATTGGTCGGTTGTAGATACCGTTGTTTGCCCACATTGCTTGAGCCCCTGTCATTTCGAAAAGAGATAAATCCATAACCCCTAAACACATCGAAGGAACTTCGTCTTCAGGTCTTAAAGTTATATCTAAATCTTTCAATAATTTAGAAATTGTTTTAGGTCCAGCATAACCTCCCATCATAGACATAACAGCTACAGTTGCGGGGTTGTTAGATTGAGCCAAACCGTAAGCTACAGTTTTTCCTCCTGGTGCATTTCCTGCTGGACACCATTTTCCTGTTATTCTACCATGTCCGTCTTCTAAATCTACACAATACGACATATCTTGGAATACGGTACAAGGTTTTACAACACCCATCGCCAATGCCGTCCCATAAACGAAGGGTTTGATTGTCGAACCAACTTGACGTTTTCCTTGTTTAACGTGGTCATATGCAAAATGTGCAATGTCTGCTCCACCAACCCATGCTTTGATAAACCCAGATTGTGGTTCGATGGAAATTAGTCCAGCATGTAAGAAACCTTTGTAGTACCTGATAGAATCATTCGGTGTCATGATTGTATCTTTTGGCCCGTTCCATGTAAATACAGTCATTGGAGTCTTTGTATCAAATGATGCCAGAATTTCACTTTCACTATACCCCTCAGCCGACATGTTTAAATAGCGATCGCTTCCTTTGCGTGCACGCTGCATGATATTGTCAATTTGCTTGTCGGTAATTGGTTCACCGTTATATGTTTCGGCAAATGGAAAACGTTTTCTACGTTTGTTATTACGATCAAATTCCGGTTGTAAATCTGTTTTCAGGTGGTGTACTAAAGCTTCTTCAGCGTATTGTTGCAAAGTTGCGTTAATTGTTGTGTAGATACGTAAACCATCTTGATACAAATCGTATGGAGTTCCATCTTTCTTTTTATAGATGAATTCTCCTTTTTCGTTTTTCGAACGCAATAAGTCAGTCAGTTCTTTTCTTAAAGATTCACGAAAATAAGGAGCAATTCCTTCTTTGTGATCAACGATTTGATAATCCAAAACGATGGGTTCATTTTTAAATTTGTCGTATTCTTCTTGAGTCAAATGTTCGCTCAAGGCTTCATTTCCTTTTTTAGAGTTTTTGAGCCATTGCATCAGGACTTGATTTCTTCTCTGATGAATCAAAAGACTATCTGTTTCGCGAGCTTTCTTAACATCCTCTTCAGATACAGCTTCTTTGTCGATACCTTTCTTAATTGCAATTCTTGAACGATAATCTTTGACTTGATATGTTCTCGGATTGTATAAAGATGGATTTTTGACCATGCCAACTAAACAAGCTGCTTCACTTTTAGTAAGCTCAATAGGTTTTTTATTGAAATATACTTTAGCAGCATTTTCAATACCAACGGCATTGTATAGGAAGTCAAATTGATTCAGATACATCGTAATGATTTCTTCCTTTGTAAAGCGTTTTTCTAGACGTACGGCAATGATATTTTCTTGAGCTTTTTCATTGATTCGACCTAATATTCCCCCGCGACGCTTAATTGGTTCTCCAGAAATTCTAGCTTGACGCTCCTCTTCACGTTTTTGTAATGTGAATAGAAGTTTTGCAAGTTGCTGTGTAATTGTCGAAGCACCTCCTTTTCTTCCTAAGTTTACAATTGCACGTGTCAATCCTTTGAAATCAACTCCAGAATGTTCCATGAAGCGCTCATCTTCTGTCGAAATCAATGCGTTGATGACATTAGGAGAGATATCTTTGTACTCAACAGATGTTCTGTTTACTTGCCAGTATCTTCCAAGTTCTGTTTTCCCATCATCTCCGTAAATGATTGAAGCAAGCATTTCAGGTGGATTATCTAACATCTGTACAGATGGAAGTTCATCCTCAGATTGAAATAAAAGTAATCCAGATATGACTAACAATGGAGAGAGAAATCCCAACCATAGCAACCAATATATTCGTTTGCTTGTTTTATCACTAAATGTTTCTTGATTCTGTGTGGAGGACATATTGCACTTATTTTGTTGTAAAAATAATAAAAATCATAATCTTACCATTGGACAGATATTTTACCAATGGAATTTCCAGATTCTAATAGTTTGTGAGCTTCATTTAATTGATCAATCGAAAAAACTCCACCAACTTGAATTTTAATTTGCCCCGTTTTGTATAGATGAAGTACTTCTGACAAGCAGACTACAAGTATTTCTGGACGGTGAAGAGCAATACGCAACATATTTACACCAATAGTTCCTTTTGATTGCATCATTGCAAAAATAGGAAGTTCGATTCCCATTTTCTTTAAGAAGTTTATTTGAGAGAGCTTTCCCCATTTGCCATTTGAAAGTTCAGAGCCTCCAAATATAAAAATGCGAGAACCTGCGCCTAGCAATTGCTTATCTTGTTTATAAGTACTACCACCAACGGGATTAAAAGAAACATCAAGTTGCTTTTCTCCGATTTTTGAATTGATGAATGTAACGTAATCAGTTGTCTTATAGTTCACAAAGTAATCAGCTCCAAGATCCAGACATTTTTTACCTTTTTCATTAGAGCTAACCTTTGCAAATACGTTCGCTCCTGCTAATTTCGCTAGTTGAATTAATAAACTTCCAACCCCACCTGCAGCTGCATGGATAAGAACATTTTCTCCTTTCCTAATTGGAGAGGCATAATTAGCCATGTAATAAGCTGTTACTCCTTGTGTTGCCAATGCCATTGCTTCTGAAGCAGGAATGTTATCAATAACGATAAGTGCTTTGATTTTTGTAATCGCATGTTTCGCATAACCGCCAAAGTGTGTGATGGCTACAACGCGCTTTCCCAGTAAGTCGGCATGTGACTCATGACCAACTTGACAAACTTTTCCAATTACTTCATAACCGATTACACAAGGTAGAGGAGGAGTTTCTCTGTATAATCCTAGTCTAGCCATAACATCTGCATAATTCAATCCAAAAGACTCAACCTCAATCAATACTTCGTCTTCACGTGGAACATTTACTTCAATGTCAGCTAGTTTGAATGCTGCTTCTGGACTTCCCTGTTGTACTAATAATATTCCTTGCGTTTTCATCATTTTTTCCCTTCAACGATTACAACAATTTCACCTTTTGGAGGATTTTTTTCATAGTACTGTTTGACATCAGTTACTAATCCACGTTTGAATTCTTCATAAATCTTTGTCAACTCTCTAACAACACATACGTGTCGATCTACACCGATGAATTCTTCAATTTGCCCAAGTAATTTCACAAGTCTATGTGGTGATTCATAAAAAATGATTGTTCTTTCTTCTGAAGCTAACAACTGCAATCTTGATTGCCTTCCTTTTTTGTGTGGTAAGAATCCTTCGAATACGAACTTATCACAAGGTAATCCACTTGCAACCAAAGCAGGAGTAAATGCTGTTGGTCCAGGTAAACATTCTATTTGAATATTGTGTTTGATGCATTCTCTTACCAGTAAAAAACCAGGGTCAGAAACCCCAGGAGTTCCCGCGTCTGACACTAAAGCAACCGTTGATGAACTGCTAATTTTGTCAACAACAGTTTCAAGTAACTTATGTTCGTTATGTGCATGAAATGGATATACCGTTTTTTGTATTTCGAGATGAGCCAACAATTTTTTTGTAACACGTGTATCTTCCGCTAAGATGTAGTCTACATCACGAAGCGTTTTGATAGCTCTAAGTGTGATATCTTCCAGATTGCCAATTGGAGTTGGTACTAAAATTAGTTTCGACATTTTTTTATTGCAATATTACCAAATATTAAAATTTTTACGTCAGTAAACTAACCTTTTATTCTTTTTAATCGTTATTAATATAGACCAGAATTGGTTGTTCGAAAAAAATGATTTATTTTTGGCTTATATTATTAATGAAATAATTTGAATTATGAAAAAAGTTTACTTAGGGGCGTTCGTTTTGTTCGCTGGGATGACCGTTTCCGCACAACAAAACCTAGCACCATCAAAATTTTCAAATTTCTTTCCTGTTGAAAAGAAGAAAGTCGTTGTAGCTAACAATGAGAAAGCTGATGTTCTTTGGGAAAGTACAATGGATAACCAAGCTGATTGGGTTTCTGAATCTATTAGTTCAAATTCAAGTGTTACTTGGGTGTGGAAGGACAACCCTTCAGGAATTCCTAATGCAGCTCCAGATTTGCATCCATTTGCATCTGCAACGGCAAGTAATGGATTCTTTGTAATTGATTCTGATGGAAACAATAATGCAGATTTCAATGGAACTCAAATCACAGCTACATTGACTTCACCTACAATCGATTTGACTGGTGAGGATTATGTAAGATTACAGTTTCAACATAACTTCCGTTGGTGGAAAGAAACTAGAAAAGTTAGAATTTCTATCGACAACGGAACAACTTGGCAAGATCTTCATATTTTCTCTGATAATGCTGAATATTATACAGCTGCTCAAAACACTGCAAATCCAGAAATTACAACTATTGATATTTCTGCAATTGCAGGTGGTCAAAGTGACGTAAAAGTTCAGTTTTTCTTTGATGACCATGATTATTGGGGATGGTATTGGGTAGTAGATGATGTTAAAATCTTAAGAAATGAAGAATATGACTTGTCTGGTAACTATAAGCACAATCATTTCAACGGATATGAGTATTCTCAAATTCCAGCTACTCAAGTTTCACCTTTGACATTTGAGGCAAATGCTAAAAATGCAGGTATCGAGCAATTGACAGGTATTCAAATGACTGTAGATGTAAACAGTGGAGCTTCTACTCTTACTTCTAATGTATTGACATTGGATGCTAACCAAGAGGATACATTGTCTGTAACTTATAACGTACCTTCAACTGCTGGTACTTATACTTTCTCACAATCTATCTCTATGGATCAAACAGATTTAGATATGTCAAACAATTTGACATTCACTCCATCAACTTTAACTGTTGGTGAATTTATTTATGCTACTGACTTAGGTGCTCCTTATGCTGCAGCTAATTATTCTACTATTACTTTGAATGGTGTTGGTGTTGGTTACGATATCTACAACAATGCTACATTGTATGGTATTGATTTCGTTTTAACAACTGGAACGGCTACTGATGGAAGTGTTGAAGTTTATGGTGAATTGAGAGAATACAATACTGAAGCTTCTAGTCAGTCAGAACTTTGGAATTTCGTTGCTGAGACAGATCCAGTTATCATCGCTTCTGCTTCTGATTTAGATGCTGTTAAAACATTGAGCTTCCCTACACCTGT
>Ga0079224_100005589_pt1 | contig 16529 bp, 9 predicted proteins | sample Stecom2015_FD_80414 | JGI IMG/M metagenome (GOLD analysis project Ga0079224, IMG submission 80414) | Agricultural soil microbial communities from Utah to study Nitrogen management - Steer compost 2015 | ecosystem: Environmental > Terrestrial > Soil > Agricultural land | place: USA: Utah... | reverse complement strand
GGCTACGCGATGGAACAGGCGCGCGGCATGCTCGCCCGCAACCTGCAGTCCCGCGTGGTCAACCTGACCAACGTCCGCGAGACCGAGGCGACCAGCGCGATCACCTCGGAGACCCTGGTGAGCAGCGATTACGTGCTGCAGAACGCCGAACTGGTGGCGACCTGGATCGACCGCGAGGGCCATACGGGACGGCCCGGCACGGTGTGGGTCATGATGCGCATCCCCCGCCGCTGACGCGGCGCGCGACGGCGGCACCGCGCCGGCGCGCGTGAGCCCGGCGGGTGCCATTCCGCGCGTTCGCCGCACCGGACCGGATGCCCGCGAACGCGGATCGCGCCGTGCCGCCGGTGCGGCAGCGGTCCCCTTGCACCGCGGTTCGTCCGCCTCGATCGTGACCGAAAGGATGCGGCAGACGCCGCGGCTCTCGCCATGACCCGATTCCGTTCCCGTGCGATTCCCTGCCTGCTGCTCGGCGTCGCCTCGCTCGTCGGGTGCCACGCCGCCGACCGTCGTGGCGGCGAGCCGGCGGCGCCCGACACCGCGTCCCCGCCGGTCGCGCGCGAGGCCCGCGCGGACGGACTCGACGTCCCGCTCACCTTGCGCCCGCTGGCCGGTGCGGCGATCGCGTCCTGCCAGGATCGCGGCGCGGTGCTGGTCGTCGCCGACCGCTACCACGCACGCCCTGCCGACGACCTGCCGCAGCTCGCCCTCGGCGTCGCCGCGCTGCGCGAGCAGCTCGTCACGTCGTGCGCGATCCCGGCGGCGAACATCGTCGAGAAGTCCGGGCCCGCCGCGATCCCGCAAGAGATCGAGGGCGCGATCCGCCGGTTCGGCGAGACGGCGACCGGCGCACCGGCGCTGCTCGTGGTGTTCTACGCCGGGCACGGCGCGATCGACGGCGACGGGCAGCTCCAGCTCTTCACGCACTACACGACGCGCGACGGCGGCGGATTCCGGCACACGCTGGCGCGTGCCCAGATCCTGCGCTGGCTGGACGCGGCGCGCGTGAGCGCGAAGGCGCGCGGCGTCGAGCTGCAGACCGTGCTGATCGTCGACGCCTGCCGCACGGCCACGCTGTCCGCGCCGCCGCGCGCCAGACTCGTGCGCCAGGAGACCTGGGAGCTGTACAGCACCGGCGAAGGCGAGCTGGCCGAGGCGCCGCGCGCGCGGGCCACGCCGTTCGTCGAGGCGCTGTGCACGAGCCTCGCCGCACTCGCGCAGCGCGGCGAGGCCGACCTGCGCGCGGTGTTCCAGGAGTGCCGGCGCGCGCTCGCGGAGTCGGGCGTCGACCAGCGGCCACAGCTCGTCGCTCCGCGCGAGGACGCGGGCGGGCCGGCCCTGGTCATGCCCGGGCGCGTGCGGATCGGGCTGCGGGTCGTCGACGCGCTGGCCGACACGCTGGTCGACGTCGGCGACGACGGTCTGCGCGCCGACGGCAAGCCGCTGCCGCGCGAGGGCGAGTTCTTCGTCCTGCAGACCTCGGCCGGCCGCAACGTGCAGGTGACCGTGCAGGCGCCGGGCTATCGACCGTTCGATCGGAGCCTGCCGGTGCACGCGCACGACAACGGCAGCGCGTTCGCGGTGCCGATCGCGCCGCTGGTCACGCGCGTGCGCGGACGGGTGTCGCCGCCGGTCACGGTGGCGGTCGCCGCCGAACTGGACGACGAGCGCGCGGTGCCGCGCGACGGCTACCACCGCATGCTCTTCCACACCGCGGTGAACGACCCCGAGTTCGAGCTGCTGCTACCGCCCGCAGCCGAGGGGTCGCGTGCGCGCATCGTGGTCAAGCAGTACGGCCGCGAGCTGGCCGCCGTGCCCGTCGACCTCGCCGCGAGCCAGCCGGATCCGCGCCTGCCCGGCGTGCGCGTCCTCGACGTGGGCAGCATCGACCTGCCCGGGGCGGACGTGTCGGCGTTGCCCGCCGGGCCGGATCCCGACGCGGTCGCGCGCCTCGCCGCCGCGGCGTTCGCGCAGGACGACCTCGGCGGCATCCGCCTGCCGCCGCAGTTCGCCGAGCCGATCCTGGTCCCGCCGACGTTCTCCGACTCCGCGCAGCGCATCATCTGGGACGAGGCGCTGACCGCCTACCAGGACGGCAACCTCGAGCTGGCGCGCGTGCACCTGCAGAGCCTGGCGAACAGCCTGCGCGGCACGCCGGACCTCACGGTCGGCAACCTCCTCGGGCACGTCGAGCTGCGCCTCGCGACGCGAGCGGCCTCCGACGCCGACGTCGCCGCTCGGATCGCGGCCGTGCAGCAGTCCGACGGGCTGCTGGCGATGTCCCTGCGCGTCGTGCTCGCGGCGCGCAAGCTGCGCCAGGCGAACCAGCTCGTCGAGAAGGGCGACCGCGGCGGCGCGGTCGCCGCCTTGCGCGAGGCGGTGATGCTCGAGCCCGACGACGACACGCCGTACGCGAGCGAGGCGCGCCGCCGCCTGCGCGAGCTACGCTGGTCGATCGCCGCGACCCTGTACCGCAAGCTCGGCGAGGACGAGGCGCGCCTGGTCGCCGAAGAGCTGCGCGCGGACGACCCCGAGACGTGGAACGACCCCGACTGGCACCGCCGCGAGCCACCGCTCCCGACCGGGCCGACCGTCCAGCTCCTGCGCGAGGGCCTCGCACGCGGCCGGGCGAACGACGGCTGGGCGGGCGCCGCCGCCGCGCTGTGGCAGCGCCGGCACGTGTTCGGCAACGATCCGCCGCAGCTCATCGCCGACCTGGAAGCGCAGATCGCGCGCGAGCGCGTGCCGCGCGCGGTGCGCGAGCGCTACGAGGCCGCGAAGGTCGCCGAGGCCGAGGGCCGGCTCGACGACGCGATGGCGCTGCTCGCCGAGGCGCGGCCGGACGCAAACCCGCACTACCGCGGATTGATCGACCAGCGCCTGGCGCAGGTCCGCGAGCAGATCGTGCGCATCGAGCTGCGCCGCGCCGGCACGGCTGCCGATCCCGAGCGCAGGCTCGAGGCCCTGCTGCGTGCCGGCCTGGCGATGGGCCGGCCGAGCCCGGGGCTCAACGACCTGCTGCGCGAGCATCCCGACCTCGCCACGCGCCCGGACGTGCGCGAGAAGGTGCGCGAGATCGACGCCCTGCACCTCGCGGCGGCGCGCGCCGCGCGCACCCGGCAGGCGTGGTTGCAGTACCGCGCCGACCACCCCGACGGGCAGGGCGTCGCCGAGGCCGACGCGATCCTGTCGCGCATGGAGCGGCCCTGGCAGCAGGTCGCCCCCGACCGCGCCGAGCTGGCGCGCTTCGGCCACGCGCTCGCCTACGACGAGGCACGCGGCGTCACTCTGCTCTTCGGCGGGACGGCGGACGGCGTCACGGCGAAGGACGACACCTGGGCGTGGGACGGCAGCACGTGGCAGCAACTCGCGCCCGCGAGCCGGCCGCCGGCGCGTGCGTTCCATGCGATGGCCTACGACGCCGCGCGGCGCACGGTCGTGGTGTTCGGCGGCACGGCCGACGGCGGTCGCACCGCGCTCGACGACACGTGGTTGTGGGACGGCAGCACCTGGCGCGCGGTGGAAAGCACGCCGCGTCCGCCGGCGCGCTGCAAGCACGCGCTCGCGTTCGACGCCGTGCGCAACCGCGTCGTGCTCTACGGCGGCGAACCGAAGGACACGTGGGAATGGGACGGCGACCGCTGGCACGACGTCAGCCCGCGCAAGGGTCACGCCGGCAGCCGCAGCGCGCCGGGGCTCGCCTTCCTGCGCAGCGAAAACCGCACCGTGCTGTTCGGCGGCGACGGGCGCAGCCAGGTCGCCTGGTTCTGGAACGGCTCGGGCTGGGTGAGTCAGAAGCGCACCGGCGCCGAGGGCAGCAACGGCGGCACGCTGGTGGCGGCCGGCGACCGGCTGCTCTACTTCGGCGGCATCGCGCGCGGCGCGACCGACCGCCTCCTGTGCTACGCGAAGGGGGTCTGGTCGACGCTGCCGGTCGGCGACCCCCCGCCGGCACGCGCGTTCCACGGCGCGGCGTTCGACACCAGGCGCGGCATGCTCGTCGTGCACGGCGGCATGCGCGGCCCGGAGCCGAACCCGCGGCGCCGGCCCGAGCAGGTGTTCGGCGACACCTGGGAGTTCGTCGTCGAGCCGTAGGCGCGCGGACGCGCGCCGCGTGCCCGAGCCACGGCACGCCGGCCCGCGCGCGTCGGACCACTCGCCGGCCGGCCCGCTCAGCGCGCGCCGCGCTCGACCGGCACCACCGCGGCGACCGCGCTGCTGTTGCGCAACCCGACGACGAGGTCGCGGAGCTGCAGGCGTTGCTGCTCGTCGGCCCGGTCGAGGTCGATCTCGACGTTCTTCCACGCGACCAGCCGCGGCCACAGCTCGCTGTCGAGCGGCAGCGACCAGAACAGGATCTTCGCCGGCGGCGCGTCATCCGGCAGCGTGAACCGCACGCCGCCGTCGCGCGCCGAGGGGCGCGGCTCGTCGGTCTCGTCCTCCGCCCACCACGCCGGGGTCAACGTGTCGTCGAGCCACATCTTGAGCACGCGCCGGTCCAGTTCGCCGCGCAGCTCCCAGCGCACCTCCCACTCCACCCCGCCCGGCGCGGGCCGGCGGTCGAACACCGAGGCCGCAAACCGCGTGCGGTCCTGCTTCGACTCGGCGACCTGCAGGAGCTGGGCGACGAGTTGCTCGCTGGTCTCGATCCGCCGGCGCAGCTCCTCGCCGCGGCTCGCGGCCTCGGCGCCAATCGGCGTCCCCGGCGCGTCGCGCGCCGCGACGTCGCACCAGCGCAGCGCGTCGGCGTAGAGCGCACGCCGGCCGAAGTGCTTGGCCAGCGCGAGCGCGGCCTCGGCGCCGCCGCCGCGGTCGTACGCCCAGCGCAGCGCCTGCTCCGCCAATCCCGCCTGCCCTTCGGTCTCGTACTCCGCCGCCAGCTCCAGCAGCATGGCGGGCGTGGCGTCCATCCGCTGCACGAGGGTCTGGAGGCGGCGGGTCGGGAACAGCACGCGCTCGGGACAGGCCACGACCGCGGTGCCGAGGTAGACGCCGTCGGCCCCGGGGCGAGCCGACGCCTCGAGCACCCGGCAGCGCTGCAGTTCGCCCTCGGTGCGCGCCACGAGCACGCTCTCGAACTCCTCGCGGTAGCGCGAGCGCGTCGCGCCGTTCTCGCCCGCGGCTTCCTCGCGCACGAAGTCGCGCACGTCCTGGCGGATGCGCTGCCGCTGGAGAGCGAGCAGAGCGGCGCGCGCCGCGGCGATCGCGCGGTTGCGCGCGTCGTCGTAGGTCGCCGCCTCGGCGGTCGCGCCGACCACCTCCCACCACTCGCCGTCGATCATCCGGCGCTCGTTCGCACCCGACGAGCCGGTCTCCGCGACCGCGCGGTCAGCCTTGCCGGGCAACCGCGCCTCCGTGCCGACCAGGCCGCGCGTCTCGACTCCGGGGCCGCTGCACGCGACGGCGACGATCAGGACGAAACCGGGAACGAGCGGCGAGGCGTTCGTGGGGCGCACGACCCGCGGACCGTAGGGGAGCCCCGCGCCCGCCGCAACGACCCCGTGCCGGCGGCCGGCGTCGTGCGCGCGCACCGGGATCCGGTCGCGCGGCGCGGACGCGTCGCGGGCACCGCGCCGGGCGAGGACGACTCGCGCCCGCGGCATCGCCGCCTTCCCCGGATGGTCGGCCACGTCGGCGCGGATCGCGCGCCGGCGCGCTCCGCCTCAAAGGTACGAGCGCAGCCACATCCTGGCTGCCTTCCACGTCCAGCCGTCGCATGCGCGCGCCTCGGCGATCAAGCGACGCGCGCGCGCGCGTTCGCCCCGCTGCAGGCTGGCCCACGCCGCGTCGAGACGCGCCTCGGCGCGACGCGCGGCCGCCGCCGCCGCGATCTCGCGGTCGCCGGGGTGGCCCGCGGCGAGCTTCGCCATGACCCGGTCGATCCCGGCGACGAACCGGTCGCCGGCGGACAGCCCCGCACCGTGCACGCGGTAGCGGACCAGCGGCGCGTCGACGTACAGCAAGTGCGCCCCCGGCGCATCGAGCACGCGCAGCCAGAGGTCGTAGTCCTCGGTCGCGATCAGCACCGGATCCTCGTCGAACCCTCCGGCCGCCGCGAACGCGCTGCGCCGCAGCACGACGCTACTCGCGATCACCGGGTTGGCGTGGAGCAGGTCGCGCAGGCGCAGCACCGGGGGCAGGCGGCGCCCGGCGTTGCGGCGCGTGCCGTCGCGCGGCCCGCCGAGGACGAGCGCGTCGCTGCACGCGCCCGCGGCGTCCGGCGCCGAGGCGAGGGCCGCGACCTGACGGGCGAGCTTGTCCGGCTCGAACAGATCGTCCGCGTCGAGGAAGGCGATCAGCTCGCTCGTGCTCGCCGCCGCGCCGCGGTTGCGCGCGGCTCCCGGCCCGGCGTTCGCCTGCTGCAGGACGCGCGCCCCGGCGGCGCGCGCGACCGCGGCGCTGCGGTCGGTCGACCCGTCGTCGACCACGATCACCTCGGCGGCCGGCAGGGTCTGCGCGGCCACCGACGCGAGCGTCTCGGCGAGGAACGCCTCACCGTCGTGCACCGGGATGACGACCGCGACCGAGGCCTGCACGCTCACCGCCGGCCCCTCAGCTTGCGCCAGATCCCGGCGGCGATGTCGCGCACGTAGGCGCCGTCGCCACGGCGCGGGACGAGGCACTCCAGCATCCCGGCGCCGCCCGAGCGCGAGTACGCCCACAGGGTGAACCCGGCGGCCAGCAGGTACGCCAGGCTCGACGCCTGCGCGGCGCCGATCGCGCCGCCTTCGGGGATCCACAGCACGTCGAGCACGATCATCCCGACGAACGAGATCGCTCCCGAGGCCATGCACGCGTTCAGGTGGCCGCGCGCGGCGAGGTCGTTCTGCAGGATCTTGGCGACGGTGAACGCCGCGGTGCCCGGCGCGAGCCACAGGAACGCCGGCCACACGGTCGGCAGCCACTCCTGGTGGAACACGTCGGCGTTGCCCTTCATCCAGCCGCGGATCGCGCCGAGCAGCTCGAACAGCGGCCAGAAGCCGGCGATCAGCAGCATCATCCCCGCGACCGCGACCGACAGGCACAGGCGCGACAGCACCGGCGTCACCTTGCGCGCCTGCTCGTGCGTCTCGCCCGCGACCTTGCTGAAGAACAGGTCGCGCAGCGCCTCCGGGAAGTGCCAGACCAGTTCGGCGAGGGTGACCGCGAGGCTGTAGAACGCGACCTCGGCCTTGATCGCCTTCGCGATCCCCTCGTCGCCCGCCAGCCCGACCGGCAGGTACAGCAGCGGCAGGATCAGCAGGTCGAGCCGGTGGTTCAGGTACGTGAGCACCGACGTGACGTTCGCCTTCCACCCGAACGCGATGCCCTTGCGCAGGAAGTCGACGTGCAGGCGCAGCCGGAGGTCGACGACGCCGCGCAGCATCCACACCACCAGCGCGGCGACCATGACCGCCACCGCGAGCCGGCCGAGCGCGACCGCCTGGGCCGCCGCCGGCCCGCCGCCGCCGAGCCAGAAGAACAGCAGGAACAGCGGCAAGAACGCCGCCGAGGTGACGACGTGCACGACGTTGTAGTCGCGCACGCGGCCGGTCGCGAGCTGGATGCTGTTGAAGTAGCTCGCGAGCAGGAGGAACGGCACGCACGCACAGATCGGGATCCACAGCCCCGGGCGCGCGCTCCACTCCGGCTTGAGCAGCGGCAGCACGCCGAGCATGACCCCCATCCCGAGCAGGGCGACGAACGTGCCCCACACGACCGCCACGACGCTCGTCGTCTCGGCCACCTTCTGCACGTCGTACTGCTCGCGACGCACGAAGTAGACGAGCGACGTCGCCAGCCCGAGGTTGCCGACCGCCATCAGGATGAACGGCAGGTTGGTCAGCAGGTCCGCGTGGCCCTTGAAGTCGGCGTTCTCGGCGAGCAGCAGGGTCAGCACGAGGCCCGCGCCCTTGTCGAGCGCGATGACCAGCACGTGCATCGCGAAGCTGAAGACGACCCAGCGGCGGAAGTTCACGGTCCCGCCCCCCGGGTCCTGTCCGGCGCTCGCCGTCGCGCTGCCAACGGCGACCCTACGGCGGCCGCCGCCGCATCGGCTCGCCCGTCCGCGACCCGGCCGCACCGCGCGCAGGATCCTGCCGTACGAGGCGGGGCGTCGCAGGCGTGCGACCCCCGGCGCGGCGTCATCCGGCAGCCTCGCTCAGAACGGCAGTTCGGTCGCCTCGAACTCCTCGTGGATCTGCGCGAGGAGGTCCTCGGCGCGGCGCGGATCGAGCCCGACGCGGTCATACGCCTCCACGTCCAGCGCGGGCAGGGGACCACCGGGAGTCGACGGCTTGCCGGCGCTCCAGGCGAGGTGGTCGGCGATGTGGATCAGCGAGGAGAGCGACTGGTGGAACGGGTCCTTGGCCGGCGCGTGGTGATAGCGGATGGCGATGGTGAGGTCTTCGGGCAGGAACCACTTGATCGCGAGCACGCTGCCGACGTCGGCGTGGGTGAAGCCGAAGCACTCCAGCTCGGTGTCGATGTCCGGCCGCTGCGTCCGGCGCGCCTCGGCCAGCATCGCGAGGTACCGGTCGTGCAGCTTCTCCAGCAGAATGATCTTGCCGATGTCGTGCAGCAAGCCGCACATGTACAGATCTCCGCCATGCATGCGCCCCAGGGCGGAGCTCGCCTGGCCCAGCGTCCGCGCCGCGACCGCGGCAAACACGGCGTGCCGCCAGAACCCCTTGAAGTCGAAGCCGCGCTCGTCGTCCTTCTTCTTGCCGAACACGCTGAACACCGCGGCCTTGAGCGCGACCTTGCGGGTCATGTTGAACCCGAGGATCGACACGGCCAGGTCGATCGAGGAGACGCGCACCTGCAGCCCGTAGTACGGGGAGTTCACGATCCGCAGCATGTTGGTCGCCACGGCCGGATCCGCGGCGATCACCGCGGCGACGTCGCGCGCGGACGCGTCCTGGCTGGCGGTCACCTCGTTCAGCCGGGTGATCACCGCCGGGATGGTCGGCAGTTCTACGGTCTTGTTGACCAGTTCGACGATGCCCGTCGGCGCCTGGACTCCCATCGGACTCTCCTCTCTCCGCCCTCATCGAGCGGCCGCGGCCCGCGCCTTGACCGCGAGGCGAAAAGGCGGGCAGTTCGCCACGGTGCCACGCACCCGGCGCTGACGACGGACGGTTGACCGTGCGCGTCCTGTTCCTCGCGCAGCGCGTGCCGTACCCGCCCGACCGCGGCGACCGGATCACCACGCACCACTTCCTGCGGCACCTCCTCGCGCGCGGCGCGCGCGTGCGCGTCGGATGCTTCGCGGAGGACGCCGTCGACCTCGACGCCGCCGCCGTCCTGCGCCGCGACGTCGAGGCGGTGTGCGCCCCGCGCGTGTCGCGCCGCGTCCGCCGGTTCACCAGCCTGCGCGGCCTCCTTCGCGGGCAGCCGCTCACGCTGCCGTTCTTCGCGCACCGCGGTCTCGCGCGCACGCTGGCCGAGTGGACGCGCCGCGACCCGCCGGACCTCGTGTGGGTCTACTCCTCGGGCATGGCGCAGTTCGCGCTGGCGTTGCCGCCGGCGCCGGTGCGCCTCATGCAGTTCGCCGAGCTGGACTCGGACAAGTGGCGACAGTTCGCCGAGCGGTCGCGCGGGATCGCACGCGCGATCTACGCGCGCGAGGCCCGCCTGCTGCTCGAGTTCGAGCGCACGGTCGCGCGCGCGTTCACGATCAGCACGGTGGTCTCCGAGGTCGAGCGCGACCTGTTCCGCGCGCACATCCCGGACGTCGATCCGCTCGTGCTGCCGAACGGCGTCGACGTCGACCGCTTCCGCCCCGGCGACGACGCGCGGCGTGAGCCGCACGCCGCGATCTTCACCGGCGTGATGGACTACGAGCCGAACGTCGACGGGATCACGTGGTTCGTCGTGCACGCCTGGCCGAAAGTGCGCGCGCGCGTGCCCGACGCCCGACTGTTCGTCGTCGGCAGCCGGCCGGTCGCCGCGGTGCGCGCCCTGCACGGCAAGGACGGAGTCGAGGTGACCGGCCGGGTGCCCGAGGTGCCCCCGTGGCTCGATCGGGCGGCGGTCGCGGTCGCGCCCCTGCGCCTGGCGCGAGGGGTACAGAACAAGGTGCTGGAGGCGATGAGCGCGGGGCTCCCCGTGGTCGCGACGCCCGCCGCGGCGCAGGGCCTGGGCGCGGCGAGCGCGGGGCACGACGGGCTGCTCGTGGCCGACGATGCGGACGCGATCGCGCGGCACGTCGGCGACCTCATGCTCGACCCCGCGCAGGCGCGGCGCCGCGGGGCCGCCGCCGCCGCGTTCGTGCGTGCGGCGTTCCGCTGGGAGCACATGTTCGCGATCGCGGACCGGGCGATCGACGAAGCCCTCGCCCGCGCACGGAGCGCGGAGCCCCGCCCGACCGGACACCCGCACGGCGGCGCGGCCGCGCGATGAACCCGGCGCCGATTCCACCGTTCGGCCGCGACTCGCTCGCGCCCCCGGCGAGCCCTGCCATCGCCGATCGCCAGCGTCGTCCGCGGACGACCGGCACCTTCCTCCCACGTCATCCCCCGATGCTCCGATTTGCCGCGCTGCTCGCCCTCACTCCCGCCTTGCGAGCACAGGACCCTCCCGGCACGCCACCACCGCCGCCCGGCGCCGACCAGCCTCAGCAGCAGCAACAACAGCCGTTGCGCACGGTGGTCACCGCGACCCGCTCGGAGGGCGATCCCTTCGAGGTGCCCTACTCGACGACCCTGCTCGACCAGGTCGACCTGATCACGTTCCGTCAGGTGCGCACGATCCCGGAGGCGCTGCGCGAGCAGGCCGGCATCTCGGTGCAGAAGACCGCGCACGGCCAGGGCTCGCCGAAGTTCCGCGGCCAGACCGGGTTCCAGACCCTGCTGTTGGTCGACGGCATCCGGATCAACGACTCGACGTGGCGTTCGGGCAACGTCGAGTACTGGAACCACCTCGACCCGTACGCCTTCGAGCGCTTCGAGATCGTGCGCGGGCCCTCGGGGGTGCTGTGGGGCTCGGACGCGACGACCGGCGTCGGCCACGCGTTCAGCAAGCGGCGCCACGACTTCGCCCCCGGCGTGCACGTCAACGGCGGCGCCCTGTTCCGCTACGCGACCGCGGAGAAGTCCGCAGTAAGCCACTTCGAGCTCGACGGCAACGCGAGCGACTTCGGCTGGCACGTCGGCATCACCTACAAGGACTTCGACGACCTGAAGGCCGGGCGCGACGTCGGCGTGCTGCCGGACACCGGCTACACGGGAGCCGACGGCGACCTGAGCCTCGTGTGGCGGCTGAGCGAGCGGTCACGCCTGACGTTCGCCGCACAGCACGACACGCTGCGCGACGTGCCGCGCACGCACAGCACGACGGCGAACGTCGGCTGGCGCGGCATCACCGCCGGCAGCGACGTCATCCGCGAACACACCCACCGCCGCTGGCTGACCTACCTGAAGTACGAGGCCGAGGACACCGGCGGTCTGTTCGACGACTTCTGGGTGACGTTCGCCTTCAAGCAGCGCTACGAACGCGAGCATCGCCTGCGCAGCAACGGCCGGCGCACGTTCCAGACCTCGCAGGTCGACACGCCGGCGATCGTCGCGCAAGGCGTCCTCGACACGGCGTTCGGCGAGCTCACCGTCGGCGTCGACTGGTACCACGACATGGTCGACTCGGAGCAGCGCGAGCACGACGGGTCGGGCAACCTCCTGTCCGCCCTGCCGCGCGGTGTGGTCGCGGGCGACGCGCGCTACGACCTCGCCGGGATCTTCCTGCAGGACCGCATCGGGATCGGGGAGGACACCGAGCTGACCCTCGGCGCGCGCTACCAGTACGTGAACCTGAGCGCCGACGACGTCGCTGCGCCCGGGATCACCACTGTCGACCACGTCAGCGACCACTGGCACGCGGTCACCGGCAGCATGCGCCTGCTGCACCGACTGAACGAGCGCGTGCGCCTGTTCGGCGGCCTGACCCAGGGCTTCCGCGCGCCGAACCTGTCCGACACGACGCGCCTCGACGTGGCGCGCACGAACGAGCTGGAGATCCCGGCGACCGACCTGGATCCGGAGTACTCGCTCACCGCCGAACTCGGCGCGCGCTACCGCGATGACATCGTGCACGTGTCGGTGACCGGGTACCACTCGTGGGTGAAGGACCAGATCGGCCGCTTCCGCACCGGCGGGATGAGCGGCGGACAGTTCCTGGTGACCAAGGACAACGTCGGCGACGGCTGGTACACGGGCCTCGAACTGGAGGGCGGCATTGCCCTCGGCTGGCTGTGCGAGTGCCTGGAGAACTGGTCGCTGGTCGGCATGGTCGACTACGTCACCGGCCGGGTGGATCAGGTCGACTCCTCCGGCACACTGGTCCACAACCGTCCGGGCGCGATGCCGCCGGTGTCGGGGCGCATCGGGCTGCGCTGGGACGATCCGCGCGATCGCGCCGGGTTCGAGCTGTTCACGCTGCTCGCGCGGCACGTCGATCCCTCGCGCTACACGGAGTCCGACGCGCAGAACACCTCGCGCATCCCGCCCGATGGCCTGCCGGGCTACGCGGTCCTGGGAGTGCGCGGCTTCTACCGCGTGACGGACAAGACCACGGTGTCGGCGGCGGTCGAGAACCTGAACGACGTCGACTACCGCATCATGGACTCCGGCCTGAACGAGCCGGGCACGAACGCGGTGTTCACGGTCGAAACGCGGTTCTGAGCCGCGCGGCACGCCGCGGCTCAGTCGTCCGCGTCATCGCCGTGGCCCGGCTCGTCGGGCAGGCCGGCCTTCAGGCGCTCGATGCGCCGACGCAGCTTGGCGTTCTGCTTGCGCAGGCGCTTCGCGCTCTGCAGCACGCGCGGCAGCTCGCCGGCGATGGCTTCGGCGTGCTTGCGGGGGACGGCGACTTCCGCGGTGTCCGACGCGAGCGCGCGGCGCAGGGCCGCGAGCGCGGCTTCCAGCGGGACCAGATCGGATTCGTTCATGCGAGGGTTCTGCGCCGCCTTGGGCGCGGTGCGGAGCGGGCGGGCCGGCGTGCCGCCGACCGCGGGAGCACGTTGCGCCGGGCCGGCCACGGCGGCGCCTTCCGGAGCGCACACGGCGGACGACCCGGAAGGTGCCGGCGCGCGCCGCGGTGTGCAAGCCTTCGCTGCGCGCGGCGCGCATGCACGCAGGCGCTCACCGCAGCTCGTAGATGCGCCCGTCGAAGCACAGCAGCACCAGCTCGCCGTCCGGCAGCTCGGCGAACGATGCGACCTGCTTGCTGCCTGCTTCCGCGATCCGCCGCGTCTCGTGCCGGCCGCCCGCGCGATCCTCGCGCACCGCCCAGACGTGGCCGGTCACGAAGTCAGCGAACACATACCACCCGCGCAGGTGCTCGTGCCGGCTGCCGCGGTAGACGAAGCCGCCGGTCACCGAGTAGCCGTCCGGCCGCCCGTAGTAGGCGACCGGCTCGATGAAGTCGCCGTGTGCGGCGTCGCCGTCGTTCTCCTTCCGGCCGCGCGAGCACGGCTGGTGCGCCTCGCGCAGGTTCCAGCCGTAGTTGCCGCCCTTCACCAGCCGGTCGACTTCCTCGAAGCGGTCCTGCCCGACGTCGCCGCACCACAGGTCACCGGTCTCGCGGTCGAACGCGATGCGCCAGGGGTTGCGCAACCCGTACGCCCAGATCTCGCCGCGTGCGCCTTCGCGACCGACGAACGGATTGTCCTCGGGCACGCGGTACGGCTGCTCCGCCGTGGCGCCGCGGACGTCGATGCGCAGGACCTTGCCGAGCAGGGACGACAGGTTCTGCGCGTTGTCGAACGGGTCGCCGGCCGCGCCGCCGTCGCCGAGCGCCACGAACAGCATCCCGTCCGGACCGAACGTGATCGTGCCGCCGTTGTGGTTGCCCCACGGCTGCGGCACGACGAGCAGTTGCAGCTCGCTCTCGTCGGCGACCACGGGCCCGGCGATGCCGTCGACCGCCTGCAGGCGCGACACCACGCTGCGCTGCTTGTCGGGCGCGGGACGGTGCGAGTAATAGATATAGACGTACCGGTTGCGCTCGTAGTCGGGATCGAACGCGAGGCCGAGCAGCCCCTCCTCGTTGTGCCCGCCATTGTGCGGGTGCAGGGTCTTCGCCGTCCAGTCGAGGAACGTCCGGCGCGTCGACGTGCTGCCGTCGCGCGGGACCAGGTACACCGTGCCGAACTGCTCGACGACGTAGAAGTGGTCGGCGTCGGCGTCGGTCCACGTGAGCCACACCGGGCGGCGGAACGGCTTCTGCCCGGGAAACGCATCGACCAGCTCGAGCAGGCGGTTGTCGCCGGGCTCACGCTCGCCCTGGCACGACGCGGGCGCGGCGAGCACGACCGCGCCCAGCACGAGCGCGGCTCGTGAGGCGGGAAGGCGTGACCGCGACGACCGCGGTGGCGGAACGGGACGCTGCTCGTGCATCGTGGGACGGAATCGCTGGGGACCGCGGCGGGTGCGCGCGCGCGGCCGTCATCCGCGCCGCGCGGCGCAGGCTCCTTCTAGGAAGGGCGCGCGCAAACGCAACGCTCCGTCCTGCCTTCGAACGCGCGCCCGTGAACTCTCGGCGCCGCGAGGGTCAGCGCCCGGAAGCGTGTCCGCGAAGAACAGCAACAGCGCCAAGAGGCTGGCCAGTTCCACGGCAACTCGAAGAACTCGAAGCACGACGGCCGCAATTCACACTCGGGACACGCACCCAGACCGACAATCCGCCGGATCCGGGTTGCAGCCTTGTCCTCTGATCGCTCCTACTTGTACTCTTCGAGAGTCGCCGCGAGGTCCACGTCCCAGGTCACGACCTCGCCGTCGCGGATCGTGCGCGTGAACCGTCGCTCCGGCTTGCCCGGCTCGGTGACGACCAGCGTGTACGTGTCCGGCGGCACGTTGCCGACCTCGCGCCAGCCGGAGTCATCGAGCTTCTCGCGGTTCCCCATGAACCGGCGGAACAGCGAAGCCGCCGACATGCTGCGCGTCACCGGGCGCCCGGCGCCGTCGAGGATCTGCACCGACCCGGGGCGCACCATGCTGCCGTCGACGTTGCGCACGCGGAACTTCAGTGTCGCGCCGCGGATCAGGGTCAACGCGACCTGCACCTCGCCCTCTTCCACCACCTCGATGTCGCGCACGGGCTCGGACGTCCGGTCGTCGAGGTCGGCGTGGAACGTGTAGCGCCCCGGCGTGAGCCCCTCGATGCGGAACGTGCCGTCCGCCGCCGTGCGCACCGGACGGCGCTGCACGCCGAACAGGTCGGCGAGGTCGCGCTCGCCGCGCGCACGCCGGCCGTCGCGCGCGAGCACGTAGCCGATCTCCGCGCCCGCCACCGGCGCACCGTTGCCGTCGCGGACCACGCCGCGGACCACGCCGGCGCGCGGGAGGACGATGGTCACGTCGCCGACCGGCGTGCGCCCGTCGATCGGGAACGGGCCGGCCTCGGCTTCGCCGAACGCGCGCTGGTCGCGACCGCGGCCGCGCGCGGTCAGCCGGTAGGTGCCCTGCGGCAGGCGGTCGAGCTTGAAGCGCCCCTCGCCGTCGGTGCGCGCGCGGTTGACCCCGTTGCGCAGGAGCAGGCCCAGCAGGCCGGACGACTCGACGAGGCCGCCGTCCTCGACGCCCGCGTTCACCTCGACGCCGGCGACCGGCTGGCCGGCGCCGTCGACCACCCGCCCGGAGATCGAGCTCTGCGGCAGGTCGAGATCGACGCGGAACTCGGTGACGCCCTCGGGGATCTCCACTTCGAGGTTCACCTGGTCGGGGCGGCGGTTGAAGCGCACCACCTGGAAGAAGTAGCTGCCCGGCTGGAGGCCGATCAGCTCGTACTCCCCGCGCACATCGGTCGGCCGCGCGCGGATGCCGATGCCCAGCACGCCGTCGCTGTCCTGGCCGAGCGCGGTCACCATCGCGCGCGCCACCGGCTCGCTGCCGTCGCGCACGACGCCGAACACGCGCACGGTGCCTTCACCCTCGTCCTCGATGTCCTTGCGCGTGACCTTGCCCTCCTCCACGGAGACCGACCGCAGGCGCATGTTGCCGAGCAGGTCGTAGACCAGGTTGGTCGCGTTCTCCTCCAGCCGCGACTTGAACACGAAATAGCGGCCGGCGGGCAGCCCGTCGATGCGGTACGCGCCGTCGGGTCCGCTCGTCGTGCTCTTCAGCGCGCCGCTGCCCAGCGTCGCCGCCACGATCAGCGCGTTGGCGACCGGCAACCCCGACCGCCCGCGGATGAAGCCCTCGATCGCGCCGCCCGCGGTGAGGCGGATCTCGACCGACGGCGTCTCCTTGCCTTCGACGACCTCGACGTCGGTCGCCGACGCCTTGGCGCGGTCGGGATGGCGCGCGGTCAGCCGGTACTCGCCGGCTGCCAGGCCACCGAGCGTGAAACGACCGTGCGCGTCGGTCAGCACCGAGCGCCTTCCGCGCAGGCTGGACAGCCCGAGGAAGTCGAAGTCCTCCACGTCGCCGCGGAAGCGCAGCGGGCCGACGCCGCGATCGCGGCGCCCGTCGGACTCGCGGTACGCGGTCCCCTGCGCCTCGGGCTCCGGCCGGCTGGTCACCGCGGCGACGCCGACGCCGCGCACCGAGCGC
>Ga0079224_100005588_pt1 | contig 16531 bp, 14 predicted proteins | sample Stecom2015_FD_80414 | JGI IMG/M metagenome (GOLD analysis project Ga0079224, IMG submission 80414) | Agricultural soil microbial communities from Utah to study Nitrogen management - Steer compost 2015 | ecosystem: Environmental > Terrestrial > Soil > Agricultural land | place: USA: Utah... | reverse complement strand
GCTTCGCCTACTTTCTTTTTCCACTCAAGCAGGGACGCCTCTGAGATCGATTCGGAGAGCTGAGGAACTACAACGTCAATAATAGCCATTTTCGATAATCCGTAAAATTGTAATTAGACCGCTTACTTGGTCAGAATGAACCCTTTGAGCTTGGGTGCAAAAGCCTGTTCCACCAAGGCCTTTTGCTGCTCAATATGTTTGGCCATATAGCCAACCGCAGGCGAGGACGAAGCGGTACGTCCGGCGTAACCCAGACGCTGCCCGGAAGACATGTCTTCATACAGGTGGTGCTGGATATAGAACCATGGTCCCTGATTCTGGGGCTCGTCCTGTACCCAGACGACTTCCGTCGCATTCGGATACTTGGCCAGTTCACTGGCAAACGACTTGTGTGCAAACGGATACAGCTGCTCTACCCGCAGGATGGCAACATGACTGGCATCCCGTTCCTTGCGCGCGTTCATCAGATCATAGTAAACCTTGCCTGAACATACCAGCACCCGCTTGACTTTCTTGCCGTCAAGGTTGCTGTCGATTTCGCCCAGGATAGGATGGAACTCGCCGGACGCCAGATCGCTCAGCGGCGAAGTTGCGTCCTTGTTGCGCAACAGTGATTTCGGCGTAAAGATCACCAGCGGCTTGCGGAATGGCCGAATCATCTGACGACGCAGCAGATGGAAAATCTGTGCGGCATTCGTCGGCTGTACACACTGCATGTTATGGTCAGCGCACAGTTGCAGGAAGCGTTCAATGCGTGCCGACGAGTGTTCCGGTCCCTGGCCTTCGTAGCCATGCGGCAGCATCAGCGTCAGACCGGACTGGCGTCCCCATTTGGCTTCGCCTGAACTGATGAACTGGTCGATCACGACCTGCGCACCGTTGACGAAATCGCCGAACTGCGCTTCCCAGATAACCAGGGTATTGGGCTCGGAGCAGGAATAACCGTATTCAAAGCCGAGCACGGCCTCTTCAGACAGCACGGAATCGATAACAGTAAAAGGCGCCTGAGACTCGGAGATATTTTGCAATGGCACATAAGTACCGTCGTTCCAGCGCTCGCGCTTCTGATCGTGCAATACGGCATGACGGTGCGTAAACGTGCCGCGACCGGAGTCCTGACCGGTGATACGGATGGTATAGCCAGAGGAGAGCAATGTCGCAAATGCCAGGTGTTCGCCCATGCCCCAGTCCAGATTCTGCTCGCCCATGGCCATGGCGCGACGGTCGGCCAGCAGTTTTTTCACCAGATTGTGAGGCGTAAAGGAGTCGGGTATCGTGGTAATGCGCTCGCCGATGCGCTTGAGCTCGGCCAGCGGCACGGCCGTATCGGCACTGTCGGTCCATTTGGCGCCCAGAAATGGCGTCCAGTCGATGGAATATTTGTTCTTGTAGTCGGTAAGAACAGGCTCTACGGTTTTCTGGCCATCTTCCATCAACCGGCGGTAGTTCTTGACGAACTCTTCGCCTTCGCCTTCCGCCAACACACCCTGCGCTGTCAGCTTGTCTGCATAGATCTTGCGTGTGCCAGGGTGCGCGCCGATGCTCTTGTACATGAGCGGCTGCGTCAGCGACGGCGTATCCTGCTCGTTATGCCCCAGCTTACGATAACAGATAATGTCCACGACCACATCGTGGTTGAACTCCATGCGGTAGTCCAGCGCCAGGCGCGTTGCAAACACAACGGCTTCGGGGTCATCGGCATTCACGTGGAAAACCGGCGCTTCGATCATTTTGACCACATCTGTGCAATACAGCGTTGAACGGGAGTCGCGCGGATCAGAGGTTGTAAAGCCGATCTGGTTGTTGATCACGATATGCAGCGTACCACCGGTCCCATAGCCGCGTGTCTGCGCCATGTTGAGCGTTTCCATGACCACGCCCTGGCCGGCAAAGGCCGCATCGCCGTGTACCAGCACGGGCAACACCTGTTGCCCCAGCGGATCGGCACGGCGTTCCTGGCGGGCCCGCACGCTGCCTTCCACAACCGGGTTAACAATTTCCAGGTGCGACGGGTTAAACGCCAGGGAAAGGTGAACCGGGCCACCGCGGGTAGACAGGTCACTGGAAAAACCGTTGTGATATTTCACATCGCCATCTGTCAGACCTTCGGCATGCTTGCCTTCGAATTCGGCGAACAGATCACCGGGCATTTTGCCCATGATGTTGACCAGCATGTTCAGACGACCACGGTGAGCCATGCCCACGATAATTTCCTGAACGCCCAGATCGCCCGCGTGATTGACGACCTCATCCATGGCGGCGATAAAGCTTTCTCCGCCCTCAAGTGAAAAGCGCTTCTGCCCCACATATTTCGTGTGCAGGAAACGCTCCAGCCCTTCGGCTTCGGTCAATTGCTGCAGAATGCGCTTTTTGGTGTCGTCATCGAAAGAACCGTTGGCATGGGTGGACTCCAGCCGTTCCTGAACCCAGCGCTTGGCCTTGGGATCGGACATATGCATGAATTCGGCGCCAACCGCGCCGCAATACGTATCGCGCAGGGAATTGAGGATTTCGCGCAGGGTCATCGTGCCCTGTTTCGTGAAATAAGTATTGGTGGCGGAGTACACCTGGTCCAGATCCGCTTCGGTCAGGCCGTAAAAGGCGGGATCAAGCTCTGGAATTTCGGGACGCTCGCGGCGTTTCAACGGATCAAGCTGGGCCCAGCGCACCCCCAGGGTACGATAGGCGGCGATTAATGACTGGACATGAAGCTGTTTGCTGGCCACCTCCAGGGTGGGCGCGCCGCCCCTTGCGGCCTGGGCAAAGGCGTTCGCCTTGGCGCGCTGGGCAAAGGAGGTCACAACAGAATAATGACTCTGGTCCCGGGTGCTTTGGGATCCGTCTGTGGCGGGTGCATGCTGAAGCTGATCGAAATAGTCGCGCCAGTGGTCACCTACGGCAGCCGGGTTGACCAGGTACTCTTCGTACAGTTCTTCAACGTAGGGAGCATTACTCCCAAATAAATAAGAGGTAGATTTTTTTTCAGTTTCCGTTGTCATAAATCGCTTCACCGTTGTGGGTGTTTCACCCTTTGAGATGCAGGTATACCTTCCGGGTTACGGCTAGACCGAGTTGCGGATAGCGGGCAGAAGGCACATAACATAGCCTTGATAGCCAATGCATTCAAGTATAACCATCGGGAAGGGTTAATCCAAGGAACTTTTTCGATTATGAAAGAAATAACCGGTTTCAATCGATTGTGCTTGGTATATTTCGATATTTCGTTGCTAACGACCCACGCCATGAGAGTCGCACAGGAAGGCGACAACCGGGTTGTACCGCAAACCTCCGTTGACGCGAAAAAGACAAACCGGTCGACAAACCGGCCGCTGAGCGTGCGGGTCGAACCGGTCTTTATCGCCGAACCGGCCGGCGCATGGCGGCTGCAGCCAGCCGCCTGATGCTCGTCAGCACCCTGCCCCTGGCCATGGGCAACGTCAAAGCCGGTGGTCAGGCCTGCGCAATCGCTTACCCCCGAAACATGGGCGGCGTCGGAGCCGGGGTCGGGGTCGGGGTCGGGGTCGGGGTCGGGAGCCGAGTCGCCTGCAGTCGCAAAGGCCAAGTTGCCGCCGGAACGCCGGCAACGGCGTTATCATATCGAAACTGCGATTCAAGCATAGCAATGAGCATAACAATATTATTGAACCTTAAGGACAAAAACCATGAGTCACGACCGTAACAAGCTTGCCCTGGATTACCACGCCTATCCGACACCGGGCAAAATTTCCGTTACTCCGACCAAACCGCTGGCTAACCAGGATGACCTGTCGCTGGCCTATTCGCCCGGCGTCGCGGCGGCGTGCATGGCCATTTTTGCCGATGGCGATATGGCCGCATCCAAATACACTTCGCGCGCCAATCTGGTCGGCGTCATCACCAATGGCACCGCGGTGCTGGGATTGGGCAATATCGGCCCGCTGGCCTCCAAGCCAGTCATGGAAGGCAAAGGATGCCTGTTCAAGAAATTTGCCGGCGTTGATGTATTCGATATCGAATTGGCCGAAAACGACCCCGACAAGCTGGTGGACATTATCGCCGCGCTGGAACCGACGCTGGGCGGCGTCAACCTGGAAGACATCAAGGCGCCGGAGTGCTTCTATATCGAGAAGAAACTGCGCGAACGCATGAAAATCCCGGTTTTTCACGATGACCAGCATGGTACGGCCATTATTTCCTCGGCCGCCATTCTCAATGGCCTGAAAATTGTCGGCAAGGATATCGGCAAGATCAAACTGGTCTGCTCCGGCGCCGGCGCCGCCGCGATTGCATGCCTGGACTTGCTGGTCAATCTGGGCGTTGCACGCCAGAATATCTATGTCGTAGACTCCCGCGGCGTGATCTGGGAAGGACGCGACCAGAACATGGAGCCGAACAAGGCGCGTTACGCACAGAAAACAGAGGACAGGACCCTGGCCGATGTGATGCGCGACACCGACGTATTCCTGGGCTGCTCGGCCAAGGATGTATTGAAACAGGACATGGTCGCCAGCATGGCGCCCTCGCCCCTGATTCTGGCCCTGGCCAACCCCGACCCGGAGATCCGTCCGGAGGACGCCAAAGCGGTACGCCCGGATTGCATTATCGCGACCGGCCGTTCCGACTATCCTAACCAGGTCAATAACGTGCTTTGCTTCCCCTTCATTTTCCGCGGCGCGCTGGATGTGGGCGCCACCCGCATCACAGAGGAAATGAAAATGGCCTGCGTGCAGGCCATTGCCGAGCTGGCGCAGGCCGAACCTAGCGATGAGGTGGCGCTGGCATACGAAGGACAGGATCTGAGCTTTGGCCCCGAATACATCATTCCGAAGCCTTTTGACCCCCGGTTGATCGTGCAGATCGCCCCGGCCATTGCCAAGGCGGCCATGGACTCAGGCGTCGCAACCCGTCCGATCGAAGACATGGATGCCTACCGCCAGCAACTGCTGGGCTTTGTATACCGTTCAGGCCCGTTGATGCGTCCGCTGTTCAAACAGGCCCGCACCACCCCGCCAAAACGCGTAGTCTATGCCGATGGCGAAGACGAGCGCGTATTGCGCGCCGCCCAGACGGTGATCGACGAACAGCTGGCCTATCCGATTCTGATCGGTCGCCCTGCCGTGATCGAGATGCGCGTCAAGAAACTGGGGCTGCGCCTGGCGGCCGGCACCAACATGGAAGTCGTTAACCCTGAAGACGACGATCGCTTTACCGAAACCTGGACGGCTTACTACAAGCTCAAGGGTCGCGACGGCATCACACCCAATGTGGCCAAAGCCATGGTGCGCAAGCACAATACACTGATCGGCGTTCTGCTTATCGAGCGAGGCGATGCCGACGCCATGATCTGCGGGGTCAGCAGCCGCTTTGATAACCAGCTTAAGTATGTATCCGAAGTCATTGGCCTGAAGCCAGGCGTTACCACCTACGCAGCCATGAATGTGCTGCTTCTGCCCGATCAGACACTGTTTATCTGCGACACGCACGTCAACGAAAATCCGACCGACGAACAAATCGCCGACATCACGATTCAGGCGGCAGATGAAATGATCCGTTTTGGCATCCAGCCCAAGATCGCCCTGCTGTCGCATTCCAATTTCGGCAGCAGCCCATCCGAGTCGTCAAGCAAAATGCGCTCGGCCCGTCGCCTGATCGCGGCCCGCCGCCCCGACCTTGAAGTGGACGGCGAAATGCACGCCGACGCGGCCCTGTCCGAGCGCATCCGCCTTGATGCCTATCCAGACTCCACCCTGACCGGTCGCGCCAATCTGCTGATCATGCCGAATCTGGATACCGGCAATATCACCTACAACATGTTGAAAATGACCGGCAGCCATGGTATTGCCATGGGTCCGATCCTGCTGGGCGCAGCCAAGCCGGTTCATATCCTGACCACCAGCACGACCACAAGGCGCATTGTCAATATGACCGCGCTGGCCGTCGTTGATACACTCGGGGAGTCCAAATAATGCGCTCGGATGATCTGTCAAAACTGGTATTGCGCCTGACGCTGGGCATTCTCCTGCTGATGCACGGCATCTTCAAGGTACAGCATGGCATCGGCGGCATCAGCAGTATGGTCGCCTCAAGCGGCCTGCCTGGCCTGCTGGCCTATGGGGTATATGTGGGCGAAGTCATTGCGCCGATCCTGCTTATTGTTGGACTGTACACCCGGGTGGCTGCGGTCCTGGTCATTATCAATATGGTGGTCGCCATCGCGCTCGCACACAGCGGCCAACTGGCCATGCTCACGGGCAACGGCGGCTTGCGGCTGGAAGCGCAGTACTTTTTCCTGTTTACCGCTGTGGCCGTGTTCCTGGGTGGCGCCGGGCGTTTCAGCATGAACAGCCCGTACAATAACTGATGCAAAGACGGCGCTGCTGCATCTCGCGGTAGCGCCGCCACGATCGCTACAGGCACAAAAAAAACCGCAGACTGTTAACAGTCTGCGGTTTTTTTTTGCCGGCAAGCCGTGCCGAAACTTATTTGCGAGTCTCGATCGTGCCAACTTCACGAGCCGAGTAGCCGGTATACAACTGGCGTGGGCGACCGATTTTGTAGTCAGGATCAGACAACATTTCATTCCACTGCGCGATCCAGCCCACTGTACGAGCCAGCGCGAAAATCGCGGTGAACAGCGACGTTGGAATACCAATGGCGCGCTGTACGATACCTGAGTAGAAGTCGACGTTCGGGTACAGCTTGCGCTCGACGAAGTAAGGATCTTCCAGGGCGATACGTTCCACTTCCATTGCCAGCTTGAACAATGGATCGTCTTCCAGACCCAGCGATTCGAGCACTTCCTTGCAGGTTTCCTGCATCAGTTTGGCGCGAGGATCGTAGTTCTTGTATACGCGATGACCAAAACCCATCAGGCGTACACCCGAGTTTTTGTCCTTCACTTTTTCCATGAACTCGCCAACTTTGTCGATACCGCCATTGGCTTGCAGATTTTCCAGCATGTTCAGGCAGGCTTCGTTGGCGCCGCCATGAGCAGGACCCCACAGGCAAGCTACGCCGGCAGCAATCGCCGCAAACGGATCGGTGCCTGAAGAACCGCAAAGCCGCACGGTCGATGTAGACGCATTCTGCTCGTGATCGGCATGCAGAATGAAAATGCGGTCAAGCGCACGCTCTACCACATCGTTGACTTTATATTCTTCGCAAGGCGTCGCGAACATCATGCGCAGGAAGTTACCCGTGTAGGACAGGTTGTTCTGCGGATAGATATAAGGCTGGCCCAAAGAGTATTTATAGGCCATCGCCACCAGCGTCGGCATTTTCGCAATCAGGCGAATCGCCGAAATGTGACGGTGCTCAGGATTGGTAATGTCCGTAGAATCGTGGTAGAACGCAGACAGCGCGCCAACCAGTCCGGTCAGCACAGCCATCGGATGGGCGTCACGGCGAAAGCCGCGCAGGAAAAAATGCAGCTGTTCGTTGACCATCGTGTGATGCGTTACTGTCTGGTCAAAGTCTTCTTTCTGCGCTGAGTTGGGCAATTCGCCATTCAGGATCAGATAGCAGATATCCAGGAAGCTGCAATTGACTGCCAATTGCTCTATAGGGTATCCACGGTACAGCAATTCGCCTTTTTCACCATCAATATAGGTGATCTTGGATTCGCAGGCCGCTGTAGACATGAAGCCGGGATCGTAGGTAAACATGTCGGTCTGGCTGTACAGCTTGCGGATGTCGATAACATCCGGTCCTACCGTGCCCTTGTAAATAGGCAGCTCAATCTTCGTAGAATCATCTGAAAAGCTCAGAATCGCTTTCTTGTCAGAGAGGTTCATTTAACATCCTTAAGAAAAAACCAGACACCGGTCTGCCTGCTATCCCTGCCGCATTAAGCCGATAAGGCGTTGTATATTAGGCGTATCATAGATACCTTCCGGATTGGCGCGATCAAGAAGAATATCAAGCAGACTGTTGTCATCAAGTTCAAAAAGCTGGGTGAGCGACGAGACGTCCTCGTCAGTCAACTCCTGTTCATAACGATCCAGAAATTTGGTAATAATCAGATCGTTTTCAAGCAGTCCCCGGCGGGCACGCCAGCGAAGGCGAGCCCGTTCCAGTTCAGTTAGCGTGGTCATCTTTGATCAGACCGCACGACGAACCATCAGTTCCTTGATCTTGCCAATTGCCTTGGTCGGATTCAATCCTTTCGGACATACGTCAGCGCAATTCATAATGGTATGGCAACGGAACAAACGGTACGGATCATTCAGATTATCAAGACGGGCATTGGTATCCTCATCGCGACTGTCTGCAATAAACCGATAAGCCTGAAGCAATCCGGCAGGACCGACAAACTTGTCAGGATTCCACCAGAATGAAGGACAGGAAGTTGAGCAGCACGCGCACAGAATGCACTCGTACAGGCCATCGAGTTCTTCGCGGGCTTCGGGCGATTGCAGGCGCTCTTTCTCCGGCGGCGGCGTATCGTTGACCAGATACGGGCGCACGGAATGATACTGGTTGAAGAAGTGCGTCATATCCACGATCAGATCGCGAATGACCGGCAGACCGGGCAATGGCCGCAGCACAATCGGCTCTTTGAGCTCGTTCAGATTGGTCGTGCATGCCAGACCGTTTCTGCCATTAATATTCATGGCGTCGGAGCCACATACCCCTTCGCGGCAGGAGCGGCGGATCGCCAGGCTGTCATCAACGTCATTCTTGATGCGGATAATGGCGTCGAGCAGCATCTTGTCTGTCGGCTGCAGTTCCACTTCCAGTTTCTGCATGTAGGGACGCTCGTCCTTATCAGGATCGTAGCGGTAAATCTCGAATTTCATGATACGTTTTGTGCTCATAATATCCTGCTTAGAATGTACGTGCTTTTGGAGGGAACGACTCGACGGTCAGCGGCTTCATATGCACCGGTTTGTACTCCAGGCGGTTATCGGCAGAGTGCCACAACGTATGCTTGAGCCAGTTCACGTCGTCACGCTCAGGATGATCATCCAGGGCATGCGCGCCGCGGCTTTCGGTACGGTTCGCTGCCGACCGGATCGTGGCACGCGCCACTTCGGTCATGTTGGCCAGTTCCAGGGCTTCGACACGCGCCGTGTTGAACACTTTGGATTTGTCATCAAATTTGACGTGCTTGGCCTGTTCAGCCAGTTCGTCGATCTGGCCGACGCCTTCTTTCAGCAATTCGAGCGTGCGGAACACGCCGCAGTGACGCTGCATGGAAGCGCGAATACTGTTGCCGACGTCTTGCACTTTTTCACCGGTCTTGCGCGACTCCAGCTCATTGATGCGTGACAGCGAGAAGTCCAGCGATTCCTTGGGCAGATCCTGATGCGACAGCTGGCGTTCCAGATGCGATTCCACAATCCGGTTACCGGCTGCACGACCAAACACCACCAGATCCAGCAGCGAATTGGTGCCCAGGCGGTTGGCGCCGTGCACAGAGACGGCTGCGCATTCACCGATAGCGTACAGGCCATTGACGATTTTCTCTTCGCCGTTTTCCCAGGTAACCACTTCGCCATGATAGTTGGCCGGAATACCGCCCATCTGATAATGGATGGTTGGCACCACAGGAATGGGCTCCTTGATGGGATCCACGTTGCCGAATTTGATGGCAATCTCGCGAATGGAGGGCAGCCGTTTGTTAATGACATCTGCGCCCAGGTGATCCAGCTTGAGCACCACGTAGCTGCCGTCAGGGCCGCAACCGCGACCTTCCTTGATTTCCTGATCCATGGAGCGGGAAACAAAATCGCGCGGCGCCAGATCTTTCAGCGTCGGCGCGTACCGCTCCATGAAACGCTCGCCATCCTTGTTCAGCAGGATACCGCCCTCTCCGCGCACGCCTTCTGTAATCAGCACGCCGGCACCGGCCACGCCGGTCGGGTGAAATTGCCAGAATTCCATATCCTGCAGGCAGATGCCCGCACGGGCGGCCATGCCCAGACCGTCGCCTGTGTTGATGTAAGCATTGGTGGAGGCCTGCCAGATACGACCGGCGCCGCCGGTCGCCAGTACGACGGCCTTGGCTTCCAGAATATAGACTTCGCCTGTTTCCATTTCGAGCGCGGTCACACCCACGACATCGCCGGCGTCGTTGCGCAACAGATCCAGCGCCATCCATTCCACGAAGAACTGGGTGCGCGCGGCGACGTTGCGCTGATATAAAGTATGCAACAGCGCGTGTCCGGTACGGTCAGCCGCAGCACAGGCGCGCTGCACAGGCTTTTCGCCGAAGTTGGCGGTGTGCCCGCCGAAAGGACGCTGGTAAATAGTGCCATTGGCATTACGGTCGAACGGCATGCCAAAGTGTTCAAGTTCGTAGACGGCATGAGGCGCCTGACGGCACATGAATTCGATAGCGTCCTGATCGCCCAGCCAGTCTGATCCCTTGACGGTATCGTACATATGCCAGTACCAGTTGTCTTCGCTCATATTGCCCAGTGAAGCACCGATACCGCCCTGTGCGGCGACCGTATGGGAACGGGTTGGAAAAACCTTGGAAAGGACGGCGACGGATAATCCGGCCTGAGCCAATTGAAGGGAGCAGCGCATACCGGACCCGCCGGCACCTACAACCACTACATCAAACTGGCGGCGCGGTAATGATGAATTGATAGCGACCACGGCTTATAAACTCCAGACAATTTTTGCGAAATACAGGACGGCGGCGATCAGCCACAGGATAGTGAGCACCTGCAGCGTCAGTCGTACACCTACGGGTTTGACGTAATCCATCCAGATATCGCGCACGCCGATCCACGCATGCCAGGCAAGCGAGAAAAAAGCCAGCGTTGCGGCAATCTGCCCGACGGGCAGGCCCCAACAGGAGAACGTGAAGAAACCCTTCCAGGATTCGTAGTTAATAGGGGTAAACAGCGCTGCAATCAGGAAAACGATTGAATACACAGCCAGGATGACGGCTGTAATACGCTGCACGATGAAATCCTTGATACCGTAGCCGGCACCCACAACCAGCCGCTTAGTACCTACCAGTTCCTTGGCCATCAGATCGCTCCAAACATTTTAACGGCGAACACCAGGGTCAGCGCCAGGCTGACTCCCAGCACCACGGCAGCACTTTTCTGTGCCGAGACCTTGTCGATTCCGATATGCAGGTCAAGAACCAGATAACGGATGCCGGCGCACAGGTGATGCATGAAACCCCACAGCAAAACCAGCAAAATCAGCTTGAGAAGGAAACCACCCGCCCCGCTGCCCAACGATGCAAAACTTTCCGGCGAAGCCACGCTGGCTGCGAAAAGCGGGATCAGGATGATGGGAAGACTGAGAAAAAGCAGAGCGCCACTGATTCGATGCAAAATAGACACTTTACCGGCGGCCGGCAGGTGGTATTTTGTAATCTGGGCAACATCGATATTACGATATTGCGGGCGCTGTTTTGACGGGGTGTCTGACATAACGGCCTCTAGGAAACAAACTACAACAAAATAAAAAATAAAAACGCACGTGAAAAGGCGAAGAACCGCTGTCCGGCTCTCGCGTTCTCCGATCGAATTAGTTTAAACCATTTCGATAATGATAATGTTCTGTAACATATAAACCGCGCCGAATCTCCATGGGTCTGTCCCCATAGGTGTAGGAAACGCGATTGACCTGCAGCAGCGGCGTACCCTGCCCGACTTTAAGAAGCCCGGCGGTTTCCGCGTCGCAGGCCACGGCCTTGAGTTTTTCATCGGCACGAACCATGTTCACACCGAATTCCGTCTCGAAAAAACCGTAAAGCGGACCGTTCATTGCCTGGAGCTTTTCTATGCTCAGACCTTTGAACGCATCGCCCGGAAGCCAGATTTCATCGAGCACCGTGGGCACCGCGCCAAAAGACATGATGCGCCGGATATAAATCACCGAGTCGCTGCCGCGCAGCAGAAGCACCCGGGCCACATCCTGAGGTGCGCGCTGGCGAGTGCACTGCAAATAAACGCTTTGGGCACGCGCCGCATTTCCTTCGCTATCGGATTTTAACCTTAAAAAACGATAACGAACCTGCGCTTCATGGTGCGTAGCAACAAATGTTCCCTTGCCCTGACGGCGAATCAGCAGATTCTCCGCAGCCAGCTCGTCAATTGCCTTGCGCACGGTTCCCTGGCTGACCTGAAAGCGCGCCGCCAGTTCAAGTTCGCTGGGGATGCTTTCACCAGGCTTCCATTCACCTTCGTGCAGACTATGGACCAGCAGGTCTTTGATCTGTTTGTACAAAGGGCTGAATGCCGCAGCAGGCGATTTCAACGAAGGGGTTGGGATTTCAGACATGTTCGATGAACAAATTAAAACCTGTTTATTATCTCATATAGGGCGCGCAATTGTCTATTCTTATATAAGATATAAGTTATAAGACAATTTGACGATACCGCAGATTTCTACTAAGCTTTAGCGTTAAAATCACTTCAAATAGATTCGTTTTTTCCCCTCATTTTATTGGAGATCCCTATGTCCAAACCCGCCGTACGCGTCGCCGTTACGGGCGCCGCCGGTCAGATCGGCTACGCCCTGCTTTTCCGCATTGCATCAGGCGAAATGCTCGGTAAAGACCAGCCCGTTATTCTGCAACTGCTGGAAATCCCCGACGAAAAAGCGCAAAAGGCCCTCAAAGGGGTCATCATGGAACTGGATGACTGCGCCTTCCCATTGCTGCAGGAAATTACCGCACACAGCGACCCCAGGACCGCGTTCAAGGATGCCGATATCGCTCTGCTGGTTGGCGCCCGTCCGCGCGGCCCCGGCATGGAGCGCAAGGATCTGCTCAAGGTTAACGCACAGATTTTCACGGCTCAAGGCAAGGCGCTTAATGAAGTGGCCAGCCGCAATGTAAAAGTATTGGTCGTGGGCAACCCTGCCAACACCAACGCCTACATCGCCATGAAATCGGCGCCGGATCTGCCGGCGAAGAACTTCACCGCAATGCTGCGCCTGGATCACAATCGCGCGCTTACACAACTGGCGCAAAAATCCGGCAAAGCCGTCAAGGATATCGAAAAACTGGTGGTCTGGGGCAATCACTCTCCCACCATGTACCCCGACATCCGCTTTGCCACCGTGGGTGGAGAAGGTCTGGAAAAACTCATCAACGACGATGCGTGGAACAAAGACACCTTTATCCCTACCGTAGGCAAACGCGGTGCGGCCATCATTGAAGCGCGCGGCCTGTCGTCTGCCGCATCTGCAGCCAACGCGGCAATCGATCACGTGCGTGATTGGGTGCTGGGCAGCAACGGCAAATGGGTTACCATGGGCGTTCCGTCCGACGGTTCCTATGGCATTCCCGAAGGCATTATTTACGGCGTGCCGGTCATTACGGAAAACGGCGAATACACGGTGGTCAAAGACCTGGAAATCAACGCATTTTCCCGTGAACGCATGGACTTTACCCTGAAAGAGCTGCTCGAAGAGCGCGATGGCGTAGCCGATCTGCTGGGCTGATCCATTGATACACAAATAGCCACGGTACCGTGGCTATTTTTTTGCACTCCATATACACTAAAGCGATCCTGACACCGCAATGCGCCAGAGCCATTGAACACTTTCTTCTGAAGCGCAGTGTTCGCTCGCAATTGCACAAACAATACACGGCACGCCCTTTCTGCCCGGAGACGATATGACAACGAAGACGTGCGCAGATGGCCCGCTTCGGTCACGCCCTGTCCGAAGGAAAGATGCGACAGGTTATCGGCGCCGTCCAGGCCACCCAGGTCCTGCAGCGCAAACCTCCCTGCTGGACGCAGAAGAACCCGGCAGCATCGGCGCGGGTATGGTACTGTATCCACTGTCGGCTTTCCATGCCATGGACAAGGCAGCAGAGAACCTCTGCGCCGCTATGCGTCGCCGTGGCCACCCGATCAAAGCCGTCGGCCACATGCAAACGCGCGATAAGCTTTATGATCGCATTCGTTACCACGATTTCGAACAGCAGCTTGACGCCCTGTTCACCAGCAAAAAATAACACGTCAATTAGTTAGGAGATAACACCATGTCTACAAAAGCGACCAAGCCAGCACAAGCCAGCAAGACCGCCAGCGCCGCCGCAGCGGCTAGCGCAGACGCGCCTGCCGGTTTCAAACCGAAGAAATCCGTTGCCCTGTCCGGGGTGGTAGCCGGCAACACGGCGATCTGCACGGTGGGACGCAGTGGCAACGACCTGAACTACCGCGGCTATGACATTCTTGATCTGGCCGATTCCAGTGAATTTGAAGAAATAGCCTATTTGCTCATTCATGGCAAGCTACCCACGCAAGCGGAGCTGGCTGCCTACAAACAGAAGCTCAAACGGTATCGTGGCCTGCCGGCCAATCTGCAGACGGTGCTGGAATCGCTGCCTGCCCACAGCCATCCGATGGATGTGATGCGCACTGCGGTGTCGGTCCTGGGTTGCACCTTGCCGGAAAAGGACGATCACAATGTAGCCGATGCCCGCGACATCGCCGATCGATTGATGGCCAGCCTCGGTTCTGCCCTGCTCTACTGGTATCACTTCAGCCACAATGGTCGCATTATTGATGTGCAGACAGACGACGACAGCATCGGCGGCCATTTCCTGCACCTTCTGCACGGCGAGAAGCCCTCAAAAGAATGGGTTCGCGCAATGCACACCTCGCTCATTCTTTATGCCGAGCACGAATTCAATGCCTCGACCTTTACCGGTCGCGTGGTTGCCGGCACAGGCTCGGACATGTTCTCTGCCATCACCGGCGCCATCGGCGCGCTGCGCGGCCCGAAACATGGCGGCGCCAACGAAGTGGCTTTCGAAGTGCAAAAACGCTATGACACGCCAGACGAGGCCGAAGCCGATATTCGCAGGCGCGTGGAAAACAAGGAAGTCATTATCGGATTCGGTCATCCGGTGTACACCATATCCGACCCGCGCAATGTCGTGATCAAACGGGTTGCAAAAAAACTGTCCCAGGACGCGGGCACCACCAAAATGTTCGACATTGCGCAAAGGCTGGAAACAGTGATGATGGACATCAAAAAGATGTTCCCCAACCTGGACTGGTTCTCTGCTGTGTCCTATCACATGATGGGTGTTCCCACGTCAATGTTTACGCCGCTGTTTGTCATCGCGCGCACGGCAGGCTGGTCAGCCCACATTATTGAACAGCGCATCGACAACAAGATCATCCGCCCAACCGCCAATTACACCGGCCCGGACGATCGGAAATTCGTGGCGCTGTCCAAACGCAAATAAGCGCAATCATGTTATTGATATTGTGTTAAGGGGAGCGATATGTCCAGCCCTATTTCAAATATTCGCCCTGAACCCGACCAGGAGCTTGTGGATATTGTCGATTACGTTCTCGACTATGTCATCTCCAGCGAGGCGGCGTATGAAACAGCGCGCAATTGCCTGATCGATACATTGGGTTGCGGGCTGGAAGCGCTTGAATATCCGGCGTGCCGCAAGCTGCTGGGTCCCATCGTGCCCGGCACCACGGTTCCGAATGGCGCCAAGGTGCCGGGCACGCAATTCCAGCTGGATCCGGTTCAGGCGGCGTTCAATATCGGCGCCATGATTCGCTGGCTCGACTTTAATGACACCTGGCTTGCCGCCGAATGGGGACACCCGTCGGACAATCTGGGGGGCATTCTGGCCACGGCCGACTGGCTGTCACGCAATGCGGTGGCCGCCGGCAAGACGCCGCTGACCATGCGTGAAGTGCTCACAGGCATGATCAAGGCTCACGAGATCCAGGGGTGCATCGCGCTTGAGAATTCGTTCAACAAAGTGGGCCTGGACCATGTGGTGCTGGTCAAAGTGGCGTCCACTGCCGTGGTTGCGCAAATGCTCGGCCTGACCCGTGACGAAATCATCAACGCCGTATCACTGGCCTGGGTAGATGGCCAAAGCCTTCGCACCTACCGTCATGCTCCCAACGCAGGCAGCCGCAAATCGTGGGCCGCCGGCGACGCCACCAGCCGTGCGGTGCGCCTGGCATTGATCGCCAGAACAGGTGAGATGGGTTACCCATCGGTTCTGACGGCAAAAACCTGGGGCTTTTATGATGTGCTGTTCAATGGACAGCCGTTCAAGTTCCAGCGCTCCTACGGCAGCTACGTGATGGAAAACGTGCTGTTCAAGATCTCGTTCCCGGCCGAATTTCATGCGCAAACAGCCGTTGAATGCGCCATGCAGATTCATGCTCAGTTGCAGGCGGTTGGCAAAACCGCCGACGATATCAGGAAAATGACGATTCGCACCCATGAAGCGTGTATCCGTATCATCGACAAAAAAGGGCCGCTCAGTAATCCGGCCGACCGCGACCATTGCATTCAGTACATGGTAGCTGTGCCTGTATTATTCGGTCGCCTGACTGCCGGCGACTACGAAGACGCAATCGCGGCCGATCCACGCATCGATGCTTTGCGCGAGAAAATCGAGTGCATCGAGGACCCTGCCTTCACCCGTGATTATCATGATCCCGAACGTCGCTCTATTGCAAATGCACTGACGGTTCAATTCAGCGACGGCAGCAAACTGGATGAAGTCGTCTGCGAATATCCGATAGGCCACAAGCGCCGCCGTAAAGAGGGTATCCCGCTGCTGGAAGCCAAATTTCGC
>Ga0079224_100005587_pt1 | contig 16532 bp, 13 predicted proteins | sample Stecom2015_FD_80414 | JGI IMG/M metagenome (GOLD analysis project Ga0079224, IMG submission 80414) | Agricultural soil microbial communities from Utah to study Nitrogen management - Steer compost 2015 | ecosystem: Environmental > Terrestrial > Soil > Agricultural land | place: USA: Utah... | reverse complement strand
CCCGTCGCTGAGGAAGCCCAAGCGAAGGTGAAGATGGGATTCTACAATGACGCCGGATCCGATCAATCCAAAGAGACTTCCCTCGTGAAATACGAAAACACCTATTGGCCACACTCCGGAGTGGACTTTGCTAGAGAAGACGGCAAGAGCTTCGATGTAGTCGCAGTCATGGACGGGAAGGTGGTCCGGGTCGAAGAAAATCCCCTTGTCGGACATCTGGTGGAGATTCAACATGATAACGGCTTGCTCACCGTTTACCAGAGCTTGTCCGACGTGAAAGTGAAAGAGGGGCAGACCGTTTCCAAGGGTGATCTGCTCGCCCGGGCCGGTGAGAGTAGTTTTGAGAAGGATGCCGGCGTGCACCTTCACTTTGAAGTCCGGAAGGATGGGCAGCCGCTCAATCCTGAACAATACCTCAAATGAAGACCGCCCCCCGGGGCGGTCTTCATCTCCATGGCAACGATCGAAGGGGTGTGGACGGTTGACTCCAAAAAGTCGCGGTTTTTGGCTTGTCACTGCTTGTAACATGCGAATAACCGCTTAAACGGCTCATATAATGTACCAAACGTTCCGACGGAGGGAGGCGAGGGGGAGTGCATGATTATATCAAGGAGCGGACCATTAAGATCGGTCGTTACTTCGTTGAGACGCGAAATACGGTCCGCACCATCGCCAAGGAATTCGGGGTTTCCAAAAGCACGGTCCATAAAGATTTGACGGAACGTCTGCCGGAGATCAATCCTGAACTTGCCCATAAGGTGAAGGAAATTCTGGAATATCATAAATCGATCCGTCATCTCCGAGGGGGCGAAGCGACCCGCATCAAATACAAGCGACAGCGCCCGAAAGTGGAAGAGAAGAAACGGGAAACCACCACCATCTAACGGAAAGCGACGTGCTTCGGCAGGCCAAGGGGATACATATTCCACATCGGGTCCAGGAAACAGAAGGAAATGGGAAATGTCGTCCGATATGGGTGAAAGCCGTTGTACTGCAAAAAGCCGGCTACCCCCTTTCCATCCCCTTTCAACAGGAGTAGACTTGGGAAAGCAATTGCGTTATATTCTCTATAGATACGGTGTCGCAGGTGGAAACTGACATCTGGCGCCGAACCGCCTCGTTTTTTTAGATGGACGAGCTGTTCGGTCAGGAACCGCCGGCGCGAACCCTTTGATGGAGAGGATAACATGGTGGACCGTGAACAACGCATTCCATCCAACGCCGTGGTTCAGGAAGGTTCTAGTAGTAAAGTCAGTGAGGACGGCGGTATCACGACAGTTCCCAGGGAAATCGATCCGGTGTTGGATGATTCAGGAGATAAAGGGTTGAAAGGGAAATCTGCCCGCCCGAAGGACGAACCGAATGTGCGGAAGCCGGAGGCCGAAAAAGGGGAGGATCGGGGGCGCGGCGCTGTTCCGCCTCGGACGTCGGCGAAGGAATCCTCGACAGCTTCCCCTCGTTTGCCGGTCGGAAAGATGAAATGGAGCCAATTGGAGGAACAGGAACCGGTTAACGGTGGACATCCTCAGCCGGAGGGGGAATACCGGGCCGACGCCCTTGACGCTCCGGAAGGGAAGGAAAAAGCCGAGGAAAGGGCGGATCGGACATTTTCTCCTCCGAAGGCGGATCCCCCGGAGAAGGAGAGGAAGGCGCCCCGTTCTGATAAGGAATCCTTACTTCAAGGCGAAAAGAAGGAACCTTCCCGGGGAAGGAAGATACCCGTCGGTGTCCTGAAATGGCGAAAAGATGAGGAACTGGATGGGGAAAAGAAGGGGAATTTCCCGGGAAAAGGGTTCCGCTCACTCAAAATTTTTCCCCAAAAAGCCGAGAAATCGGATAAAGAGTTATCGGTGGCTCAACGCCGTCTGCGGAAGGCGGTCAAGGTGTTGTGGATTCCCTCACTGCTGTTCGGTTCGCTACTGATCGGACTGCTGATCGGCTATGCGGGATTGGGGGGGCAATCCCCACTGGAAGTGTTTGACCTCGATCTGTGGAAGCATATTTATCAGCAGGTCTACGGATGAAGAGAACCCGCCATGCCGGAGGGAGCGGCAGAGCGGGGTCTTTCACATTTCTCGCTTTTTCCAACCGGTGATTAGGGTATAATACAAAAGGGAATCCGTAAGGAGGGACCCCGCGTGAACCTGCCCAACACACTTACGCTGCTCCGATTTTTTTTCATTCCGCTGTACCTGTTTTTGTACTTTTCGGAGATCCCAGGGAGAGTTTATTGGGCATTCGGGGTATTGCTCCTGGCCGGCTTGACCGATGTGATCGACGGCTACTTGGCGCGACGCAATCGTCAGGTGACGCAACTCGGGATCATGCTAGACCCGTTGGCGGACAAACTGCTGATGCTGGCGGTCTTCCTGTCTCTGCTGATCTCCCAGCGGATCAGCCTGTGGGCGGCGTTGGCCGTCTTTGCCCGCGACCTGGGAATGATCTTCGGATCGGCCTTTTTTCACTTTCGCGGCAAAAGGACGGTACCTGCCAATTTTCTGGGCAAACTGACCACATTCCTGTTTTATGTGGCCCTCTACCTCCTCCTTTTCGACTATCCCAATGCCGAGCACTTCTTGTGGATCGTCATCGCCCTCTCCTTTATCACCTTCTTTATCTATCTATTCCAGTTCAAAATGCTGAATCAGCGGACCATGTGATAGCATAAAAAGGGTGCCGGCGGTCAGCCGGCCCCCTTTTATCTTAAACCCCCGCCCGAAAGGCGGGGGGCTTTTCTTAGTTTAAGGGAGATAGGTGAAAATCATACCCCACCCCTCAAATAGAAATTTCCGGACCCTTCCGTTATAATGGGAACTGCACCAGGAATTTGAGAAAGGGGCGACGAAATGGAACTAGATATCAAGGCGATTCAGGAGATCATTCCGCACCGATATCCCTTCTTGCTCGTCGATCGGATCGTCGAGTGGGAAGCGGGAAAGCGTGCGGTGGGAATTAAAAATGTTACCGTCAACGAACCCTTTTTTCAAGGGCATTTTCCCGAATATCCGGTGATGCCCGGCGTGTTGATCGTGGAGGCGTTGGCTCAAGTGGGAGCGGTGGCGGTGCTGGGCATGGAGGAAAATCGAGGAAAATTGGCGTTTTTTGCAGGAATCGACAAATTCCGTTTTCGCGGACAGGTAAAACCGGGGGATGTGCTCCGGCTGGAGGTGGAGCTTCTCCGCCTGAAGGGAAGCGTGGGGAAGGGAAAGGCAACCGCCAAGGTGGATGGTCGCACCGTCGCGGAAGGAGAGCTGATGTTTGCCGTCGGCCAGGGATAACGCGGTTCCAGGACAACCCTCCGTTCGGTTTCCGGACCACACCGGTGGCTAGGGATTGAAAGAGTTTGCAAATGGGTGGAATTCTGGAGGAAACTGGTCCTCTTGCGAAGAAATTTATGATAAACCCAGCAGCGATTCGGGGAAGGTGGTTCGCCGATATTTTTTTCGTTTTTCCATCCTTCATCGGAAGCAAGTTTCATTTGGGGGGATCCCGAATTGAAAGTGGTTACGATTGTCGGTGCCCGTCCCCAGTTTATCAAGGCGGCACCGGTGCACCGCCTTCTCCGGAGAAGGGCAGAGGAGATTCTCGTACATACGGGTCAACACTATGACCAACGATTGTCGGACGTGTTTTTTGACGAGCTGCACCTTCCGCATCCGGACTACCACCTGGGCGTCGGATCCAAAAATCACGGCGCCCAAACCGGGGAAATGCTCATGAAGGTGGAGGAAGTGCTGGAGAAGGTGCGGCCGGATGTAGTCTTGGTCTACGGTGACACCAACTCCACCCTGGCCGGGGCTTTGGCTGCGGCCAAGATGCACATCCCCGTCGCCCATGTGGAAGCGGGCCTGCGCAGTTTCAACCGGCGCATGCCCGAGGAGATCAACCGGATCCTGACGGATCACTTGTCCCGGTGGCTGTTCTGCCCGACGCAGACAGCGGTCCAAAACCTGCACCGGGAGGGAATTGCGAAGAATGTGCACCTGACGGGGGACGTCATGTTGGATGCGGTTTTGTATAACCGGAAGCTGGCGGAGGAGCGTTCCCGTATTCTGGAGCAGCTACAGCTAGACCCCCGCAGTTATTTGCTGGTCACCCTGCACCGGGCGGAGAACACCGACGACCCCCGGCGGTTGAAATCCATCGTGGCCGCCCTCAACGAATTATCCGTTTCCGCCGTTTTTCCCATGCACCCGCGGACGAGGGATCGACTGCGAAAAGTGGGGCTTTCCATTCAAAACCCCTTGGTGAAAGTGATCGAACCGGTGGGATACCTCGACATGCTCCAATTGGAGGCGAATGCGATGAAAATCTTGACGGATTCAGGGGGCGTTCAGAAAGAGGCCTTTTTTCTTCAGGTGCCGGTGATCACCCTGCGCGACGAAACCGAGTGGATCGAAACGGTGGAACAGGGCGCCAACCGCTTGACGGGGGCGAACAAGGAAGCCATTTTGGAAGCTGTGGAACGATTCGAGGTGGATTACACCCGGGTTTCTTCCGTTTTTGGGGATGGTCGGGCCGCTGAACGGATCGTGGATCACCTCATGCGCGATATAGAGCTCTGACCGCAGATGGAGGGCCAAAGCATGAGGCGAGGTGAAGAAAAGCGATGAGTTTAAAAGTGCTTGTGATATCCCACATGTATCCGAATCCGGCCAACCCCATGTCCGGTATATTCGTGCATAATCAGGTAAAAGCCCTCAAACAGGCCGGAGTGGAGTGTCGGGTACTTTCCCCCATTCCCCGTTTTCCCCTGTATCCCAAATGGCGGATGTATCGGCGGTTCCCGGCCCAGACGGTGATGGACGGGATTCCGATTCACTATGTCCCCACGTGGATGTTCCCCGGTGGGATGTTTTTTTCTTCATACGGCAGGTTGTATTACATGTCCCTGTCGACGATTCTGCCTTCGCTTCGGGAAAAGTTTCCCTTTGACCTGATTCATTGTCATACCATTTATCCGGATGGCTATGCCGGCGGAATGTTGAAGGAACGTTTTTCCGTCCCGGTGGTGAGCACGATCCACGGATCGGACATTCTTCTCTACCCCCATCGGAGTCGGGGCGTTCTCCGCAAAACGGAGCAAGCACTTCGAATGAACGACCATATCATTGCGGTGAGCCATTTGCTGATGAAGAAGTCGCAGCAAGTGGTGGCCGGAGTGGTCGGATCGACCATCTACAACGGCTTTGATCCGAGCCGGTTTTATCCTATCGATACGAAGGCGGCCCGGAAGAAGCTGGGTCAATCGCCGGAGGAAAAAGTGGTGCTGTTTGTCGGCAATTTGAAGTCCGTCAAGGGGCTTCAGGTGCTGCTGAAGGCGTTTTGCCGGGTGGTGAAACAGGTGCCGAAGGCCCGCCTGATCCTGGTGGGTGACGGTCCCCTCCGTTCGCTGTTGAAACGGCAAGCGAGGGAATTGGATTTGGAGGAGAAGGTGACTTTTGTCGGCCGGCGTCCCCATGATGAAATCCCTCTCTGGCTCAACAGCAGCGATGTGGTCGTTTTGCCCAGCTTGAGCGAAGGGTTTGGCGGTGTCGTCTTGGAGGCCATGGGTTGCGGGAAACCGGTGGTGGCGACCGATGTCGCGGGAGCCTCGGAGATTGTGCAGCATCGCAAGAGCGGCTATTTGGTGAAGCCGAAGGATGTGGATGGTCTTGCCCAGTACCTGACCATTCTGCTGAAGGACGAGAGCGGATTGATCGAGGACATGGGGGAGCGGGCCTATGTCGTCTCCGGCAACTACACCTGGAAGCAAAACGCCGCCCAGGTGATTGAAGTGTACCGCCGATTGTTAAGCCAATGATAAGGTTTTTTGGAGATTGTTAAAGGGGATACAAAATAGGAACCTTTTATGTTACAGTGAATGGTGGGGTTTGTAATCTTTCTGTAACATAAGAGCAACAAAAATGATCTTCCACGGCCGAAAGAGGGATCAGGGTGGTACGATACGGGATTGTGGGATGCGGCCACATCGCCAAAAAACATGTGGCTGCCATCTCAAAAACGGACGGAGCCGAGCTGGTTGCCGTCTGCGATAAGGATCCTGAACGGATGGATCCCTTTGCCCGTGAGGGTATCCGGGCTTACACCGATCCGGGGCAGATGCTGGACGACGGCGCCGTTGATGTGGTGTCCATCTGCACCCCCAGCGGCCTGCACGCGGAACTGGCCATCCGTGCGGCCCAGGCGGGAAAACACCTGGTGGTTGAGAAGCCGATGGCCATGAACCTGGACGAGGCAGATCGGATGATCGCCGCCTGTGAAAAGAGCGGCGTCTTGATGACGGTGGTTCATCCCAACCGCTTCCGACCTGCGCTGATCGAACTGAAACGGCGGATGGAAGAGGGGGCGTTCGGGACCATCGGCCATGCCAATGCCACCCTCCGCTGGAATCGGAATCAAGCCTACTATGACCAGGCCGCGTGGCGCGGGACCCGGGCTATGGACGGCGGCGTGCTGATGAACCAGGCCATTCACAACCTGGACCTGCTCCTGTGGCTCATGGGGGATGTGGAAGAAGTCGCCTCTTATCAGGCGACCCGAATTCGCCGGATCGAGGCGGAGGACACCTCCGTATCGGTGCTCCGTTTCAAGAGCGGGGCCCTCGGTGTTATCGAGGCGGCGGTCACCGTCTATCCCCGGAATCTGGAGGAGTCCCTGGCCATCTTCGGTGAAAAGGGAACGGCGGTGATCGGCGGTCCGACGGCCAACTGGATTAAATGCTGGCAGTTTGCCGATTTGACGGAGGAGGAGGCCCGGGCGACCGTCGCCCGGGTGGAAAAAGATCCGTACGGGGTTCCCGGTCACCAATGCATCATCGAGGATATGACCGAGGCGGTGCGGACCGGTCGGAAGCCGAAAATCACCGGGGAGGACGGGCGGCGCGCATTGGAGCTGGTGATCGCCTGCCAACGGGCTGCCGAAACCGGCCGCCCCGTACGGCTGGACGCACTCAAAACCTAATTCCCAAAAAAGGCGGGTGGCAACCACCGATGAATATCCCCTTAATGGATCTGAAGGCACAATACCGGTCGATCCGTGATGAGGTGCTGAAAGCCGTGGAAGGGGTGTTGGAGGGCGGCCGGTACATCCTCGGTCCGGAAGTGAAGGCTCTGGAGGAGGAGGTGGCCGCCCTCTGCGGTGTGGATCACGGTGTCGGTGTCGCCAACGGGACCGATGCCCTGGTGCTGGTGCTGGACGCCCTGGGGATCGGTCCCGGGGACGAAGTGATCACGACCCCCTTCACCTTTTTCGCCACCGCCGAGTCGATTTCTCGGGTGGGAGCCACACCGGTGTTCGTCGATATCGATCCCGGCACCTTCAACCTGGACGCATCGGAGCTCCGGAGTCGGATCACCCCGCGCACCAAGGCGATCCTGCCGGTTCACATCTTCGGCCAGCCGGCCGACATGGACGAAGTGATGGAGGTGGCCAAGGAGTCCGGTCTGTGGGTCATCGAGGACGCCTGCCAGGCGATCGGGGCGGAGTACCGGGGGCGGAAAGTGGGCTCCCTGGGCCATGCCGCCTGTTTCTCCTTTTTTCCCACGAAAAATCTGGGAGGATACGGCGACGGCGGCATGATTGTCACCGATGATGAGTCCCTGGCCCGGAAATTGCGCAGCCTCCGGGTGCACGGCCGCACGCCGGAATCGAAATACATCAACGCCGCGATCGGCTATAACAGCCGGTTGGATGAGTTGCAGGCCGCTGTTCTGCGGGTCAAGCTGCGCCGACTGGAGCAGTGGAACGGGGATCGCCGGCGGAAGGCCCGCCTTTATGACGAATTGCTGCGGGACCTGCCGGTGCAAACCCCGGTGGAAGCGGCGGACCGCTCCCACATCTACCATCTGTATATCATCCAGACCGAAAAGCGGGATGAGCTGGTCGAGCACCTGAAGCGGCACGGCATCGCCTCCGGCGTTTATTATCCGATTCCCCTCCACCTGCAGCAGGTCTACCGATCCCTGGGTTACAGGGAAGGCAGTCTGCCCCGGGCGGAGCAGGTGGCGAAGCGGACCTTGGCACTTCCCCTCTATCCGGAGATTCCGGAGGAGTCGATTCGTCGAGTGGCGGAGACGGTGCACCGCTTTTTTGAGGGGAGCTGACGGACGGAAACTTTTCCCGCGGGGTTGCCGTTTGGTAAGGCGAACCGGGTATGGCACAAAAGGGATGAGTCGACATGAGCACCGAGCAGCTGTTGAGAAAAATCGAAGAAAAGACAGCGGTGATCGGGGTGATCGGCCTCGGCTATGTGGGACTTCCCCTGGCGGTGGAGAAGGCCAAGGCGGGATACCCGGTCATCGGATTCGACATCCAGCAGAAGCGGGTCGACATGGTGAATCAGGGGATCAACTATATCGGGGATGTGGTGGATGAAGACCTGGAGGAGCTGGTGCAGCGGGGACAGCTGCGGGCCACCAGCGATTACTCCCACATCCGGGACGTGGATGCCGTCGCCATCTGCGTCCCCACCCCGTTGGACAAATACCAGCAGCCCAACATCTCCTACGTCAAAGGATCGGCCCGGGAGATCGCCAAGTACCTCCACCCGGGCATGCTGGTGGTTCTCGAAAGCACGACCTACCCGGGGACAACCGAGGAGGTGGTCCGGCCGATCCTGGAGGAGACCGGTCTCGAGGTGGGGCGGGATATCCATCTCGCCTATTCCCCGGAGCGGGTGGATCCCGGCAACAAGGTGTACAACACGAAGAACACGCCCAAGGTGGTGGGGGGTGTCACTCCGGCCTGCACCCGGGTGGCGGCCATGCTGTACCGGCAGGTGCTGGAGGGGGAAGTCTTCGAGGTTTCCAGCCCATCCGTTGCGGAGATGGAGAAAATCTTCGAGAACACCTTCCGCAATATCAACATCGCCCTGGCGAATGAGATGGCCATCCTGTGTCACAAGATGGGGATCGATATCTGGGAAGTGATCGAAGCGGCCAAGACCAAACCCTACGGGTTCATGGCCTTTTATCCCGGCCCGGGGCTGGGCGGCCACTGCATTCCCATCGACCCCTTCTATCTTACCTGGAAGGCGCGGGAATACAATTATCACACCCGCCTGATCGAGCTGGCCGGCGAGATCAACAATTATATGCCGGAGTTCGTCGTTGAACGTTTGATGAAAATCCTGAACCGCCATCAAAAGGCGCTGAAGGGGTCCCGGGTGCTGCTCCTCGGCGTCGCCTATAAAAGGGATATCGATGATTTGCGGGAATCGCCGGTGCTGGAGATCATCCAGCTCCTCGAAGATTACGGAGCACGCGTCCAGGTTTCCGATCCCCACATCCCCACCTTTCGCATCGGGGATCGGGAGTACCGAAGTGTTCCGCTCACTCCGGACCTGCTCGAAGAGGCGGATGCGGTAGTGATCACCACCGACCACAGCGCGTTCGATTATCGGATGATCGCCGACTGCGCCCGGGTGATCTTCGACACGCGCAATGCGATGAAGGGGATCACCGACATTCGCGGCGATTATGAAAAGCTGTGAGGATGGTCTCTATGAATCGGATACACGATTCCGTACAGATGGGTGAAAACGTGCAGGTAGGATCCTTTGCCGTCGTCGAAGAGGGGGTGGTGCTCGGTTCCGATGTGAGGATCGGTCCCCATGTGGTGATCCATGCGGGAACGGTGGTCGGCTCCGGCGTCACCGTCAACGCCGGAGCCGTGCTGGGGCGTTGGCCGAGGCCGGCCAAAACCAGTACCGTCAAAGTGGATCCCGATTTACCTCCCCTTCGGATCGGGGACGGAGCGACGATCGGAGCCGGTGCGGTGCTCTACCGGGGCAGCCGGATCGGGCGAAATGTCATGATCGGCGATACGGCCACGGTCCGGGAGCAATGCGACATCGAGGAGGACGTCGTCATCGGACGGGGCGTGGCCCTGGAAAACCAGGTGGTCATCGGGCGTCGGACCAAGATCCAAACCAACGCCTATATCACCGCCTATACGGTTCTGGAGGATCACGTCTTCATCGCTCCGGGGGTGACCACCACCAATGATCATTTTATGGGCCGAACCGAGGAGCGCTTCAAATACATCTCGGGTCCGAGGGTGAAGCGGGGGGCCCGCGTCGGGGGAGGGGCGGTCCTCCTCCCGGGAGTGGTGGTGGCAGAAGAGAGTTTCATCGCCGCCGGTGCGGTGGTGACCCGGGACACAAAGCCCGGCATGGTGTACGTGGGCGTTCCGGCCCGCCCGCTGCGCAAAGTGCCGGATGAGGAGAAACTGGAGCATCAAGAATAGAAAGAAAGGTTCAGGGTGCGGGATATGCTGGCAAAATTGAAACAGCTGTTTTCCGATTCTGCCGCCTTCGCCATCGCCCAGATGGGCAACAAGCTGGTGGCGTTTCTGTTGATACCGGTCTACACGCGCTATCTGGATCCCGGCCAATATGCCGATTGGGGTTTGACCAACACGATCACGATGATCGTCTCCTACCTGTCCATTTTGGGGACGGATGCCGCCCTCGCCTTTTATTATTTTGACGCCAAGGAGAAGCAGGAGCGGCGGGCCTTTTTCACGGCGGCCACACTGTTTTCGGCGGGGATCTGTACCCTCTTTCTCATCGCGGCGCTGGGATTGGGTGCTCCCCTTGCGCAGATTTTGTACGGCCGCGAGATGGGCTACGAATACCTTCTGACACTGGCCATGTTGGCGACGGTGGCGGCGATCATCATCCAGATGAACCTGGCCTATGCCCGTTACAGCCGGAAGGTGTGGACCTTCAATGTGATGAGCATGAGCTACGTCATCGGATCGGCCCTGTTGAACGTGTTCTTTTTGAAATATACCGATTGGGGAGTCAACGGCATCTTCGTCGGGCAAGTGCTGGGGGGAGCCGTCGTCGCCCTCATCCTGGTTTGGATGTTCCGCAAGGAGTTCACCCGCCAGGTGCGGTGGGTCCATCTGAAACACCTGCTCCGCTATGGCGCACCGCTGTTGCCGACGCTCCTCGCCTTCTGGGTGATGAACATGTTGAACCGGCCGATGATCATTTATTTCGTCTCCCGGGAGGAGGCGGGGCTGTTTGAAACGGCGTTTCGCTTTGCCAGTGTCATCGCTCTGGTGACCGCCGCCTTTCAGCTCGCCTGGCGCCCCTTTGCCATGTCGATCAAAGAGCGGTCGGACGCGCCGGCAATCTACAGCCTGGTGGGGAGAGCTTTTATCGTCGTCGCCGCCCTGGCGATCATGTTTCTCAGCTTTGTGATCCAACCCTTGATGGAACTGGCCACCGGCCAGCCGGAGTTCGCCCAGGCCTATCCCTATGTGTGGATGCTCTCCCTGGCCACGGTGCTCAACACCTTCCACCTGATCGTCGGTGTCGGTCTGCTGATCCGCAAGCAGACCCAAGTGATCTCCAAGATCTTTATCATGGCGGCGGTCCTCTATGTGCTGGGCAATTTGGTGGCCATCCCCCTCTTCCATAACTGGGGGGCGGGAGCGATGGCGATGCTCGCTTACCTGTTCATCGTGATCGTCATCCATCGACGCTCCCGATCTGCGTATCCGATCAATTTCCGCATGGGATCCATCTTGGCCTTCTTGGTCGTCTATTTGGCTGTGATGGCGGGAATAACTTGGATCCAGGTGAATGACTGGTCGAACAAGTGGCTCTACTACTCCCTCGGCCTGGCGGTTGTGACGGTCGCGGTCTTTGTGACCGGCATTTTCCGGTTCCAAACCTTCTTCGGAACGCTTCAACGCTTGCCGGGGCTGTTGAAAGGGAGGTGAAAACCGATGGGTTTGTACCCCTATTCCGACAAAGGGCGGCTCCAGACCCTGTTCATGATCATGGTGGCTTTTGCCCTGTTGGGCCCCACGTTGGGGATTCCGCTGACGCCCAACTTTAAACTGACGTTGTTCCGGGTGACCTTTTTTGTGCTGTTGGCCCTCCTCGTGTTTCAATGGCGGGTTTATCGAAACAGCTTAGAAATCGCCCATATGGACCGAATTCGCTCTCATCTGGGCTTTTTCGGCTTTTGGCTGGTCTACAGCGCCTTCTCCCTGACCTGGGCTGCGGATCTCGGCATGGGGATCCGCTATACGGTTTTTCTCTTCATGATGGTCACCCTCTGTCTGGCCTTTCCCTTTTTCATCCGCTCGGAAGGGGCGTGGTGGAGAACTTCCAAGGCGGTATTTTGGACTTTCTTCGTGATTGTCGCCTACGGGGTTTTTGAATCGGTCACCCATATCCACCTGCCCTCCTCCCGTTATTGGGGGCAGGACTTTCCCTCGGTCACCTCCTTTTTCACCAACCAAAACGATCTGGCGACCGCCGTCAGCCTGCTGCTTCCTTACCTGGCGCTCTACCTGTACATGGTGCGGGGCAGCCTGTGGCGGAAGGGGTGGGTCTATCTAACCATCGTCTTCGCACTGTACTGCCTGTTGGTGACGGGATCCCGGGGGAACACCTTTTTCGCGCTGCCCTTGATGGTCATCGTCTGGATGATCACCCTTCCCTTCACCACGCCCCGGGAGGAGCTTTGGAACTGGCGGAACTGGCTGAAGGGCGCCGGAGTGATCATCTCCATTGCGCTCATCGTCGGTTGCATGTACATGTTCCTGTTTGACGGCGCCACGCGCGATAAACTGGCTACCGCGACCGGTATTCTCCTGGACATCCAGGGGACCACCTGGAATGTGGATGAATTGGAGGGAGAGCTGGAGGCCGGGGCCGGTACCCGGGGCATGAGCATCGTGATCCGCTGGTACCTGCTGCTGTACGGTTTGCGCTTTGTGAAGGAGAGCCACTTCATGGGAGTGGGAGCCGGCAATGTGGAAGCCCACATGGAGGCATACCGACACCAGTTGGAAAACATCGTTAACATTCACAACTGGTGGGCGGAGATCCTGGTCAACTTCGGCGTGATCGTCTTCGGCCTGTATGTGGTCTTTTACGGACTTCTCCTGTGGCGCCTGTGGAAGCTGGCGCGGCTGAAAAGTTCCCCCCGGGTCAGCCCCTTGGTCCGGTGGGGAGCCCTTTCCAGCATGTTGTCCCTGATCGGCTACCTGTTTGGAGGGATGGTTCCCAGCACGGCCATTCATTTTACCCCGATGTGGATTGTGTACGGGATCGCCTTGGCGATCGTGGTGGTGGGTGAGCGTCAGGCGCGTCAGAAAGGAACCGCTGATGGCCCGATAAGGTCTCCCGATGCCTGAGGAGGGGGCCCCTGAAAGGGGAGTGAAGGATGGTCCGAAAAGTGATGATATTGAGTTCCGTTCATCGGTATGACGATTCCCGGATCTTTCACAAACAGGCCGTTTCATTGGCCCGGGCGGGGTTTCGGGTGGAGCTTCACGCTGTCGCCGATTTCGATGAACGGATGGAAAACGGCGTTCGCATTGTCGGCCTTCCTTCCCACCGGAGTCGTCTGCGGCGGCTTTGGGCCGGGTGGCGATTATTTCGGCGTGCGCTCCGGTCGAAGGCGGATGTGTACCATTTTCACGATCCGGAACTGCTCCCCTGGGGGTTGCTGCTCCAATGGATAACCCGGCGGCCGGTGGTGTATGATGTCCACGAGGATTTGCCGAAGCAGGTCTATACGAAGCCCTGGATTCCGCTCCGGCTGCGCGGGGCTGTTTCCCGGGTCGTTCACTTTGTCGAAAAGGGGATGGCCCGCCGCCTTTCCGCCGTCATCACCGCCACGGAGTCGATCGGCGAACAGTTTTCCCGCGTGCGGAAAAGGGTTGTGATCAAGAATTACCCCCTTCCGATGCCCGAAGTCGACGGGACGGAGCGGGAAGGCAGCAACCGGATTCTGTATGTCGGGGGAATCTCCTATCTGCGGGGGTACCGGGAGATGATCGCCATGATGGATCACATCCCCCCGGAGTTGGGAGCCGAGCTGCACCTCATCGGACCGCTGCAATACATCGATGAGGAGGATCGGGATCCCGAGCGACTCAAGGAAAAGGGGATTCACCTTCACGGGGTCGTCCCCTTTCGGGAGATTCCCGAATGGCTAGCCAAGGGAAAGGTGGGTCTGGTCTGCCTTCATCCCGTGGACAACTACCGGGAGGCGCTCCCGATCAAGATGTTTGAGTACATGGCGGCGGGCCTTCCGGTGGTTGCCACCGATTTTCCCTTGTGGCGAAGGATTTTGGAGGAGAGCGGCTGCGGCGTGACCGTCGATCCCCTCAATCCCGCGGACATGGCGGAGAAAGTCACCGCTTTGCTCAAGGATGACCCGATGCGACAGCGCATGGGGAAAAACGGTCGGCGGGCTTTTTTGGAGAAGTACAATTGGCGGGCGGAGGAAACCAAGCTGCTGGATCTTTATCGGGAATTGACCGAGGAACGGGGGAATTCCATGGAACGAAAACCCTTCAAGATCTGGATTGCCAACCATTATGCCGTCCCGCCCAACATTGAAGGGATCACCCGTCACTTCGAACTGGCCCGGGAGTGGGTGACGAAGGAACATGCGGAGGTGACCCTGTGGCTGTCCCGGTTTCTTCACCCGCGGCGATCCTTTATCACCGAAGATGAAATGCGGCAGATCGAAAGGGTTCCGGGACTGGATCTGAATTGGCTGTGGTCATTTCCCCACCGGCGCAACGACATTTGGCGCATCATCAACATGATCAGCTTTTCCGCACTGTTTTTCTTGGCGGGCCTGTTCCGGAAGAAGCCCGATGTGTTGGTGGCCTCTTCCCCCCACCTGCTCACGGCCTTGGCCGGCTGGCTGCTTGCCCGTCTGAAGGGATGTTCCTTCGTGCTGGAGGTCCGCGATCTTTGGCCGGACTCCCTTCTGCACATGGGGAGGTTGAACAATTCGGTCGTGATCCGACTGCTCCGCTGGTTGGAATCCTTTCTGTACAACCACTCCGACCGAATTGTCGTGCTGACCGAATACCAGCGGAAATTTATCACCGCCAAGGGCATCGATCCCGACCGCATCACGCTGATTCCCAACGGGGTGATGGTCGGCTCCTGGAAGCCGGATCCGGCAAAGCGCAAGGAGATCCGCCGGCAGTGGGGGATTACGGAGGAGCAGTTTGTCGCCATCTACACCGGCGCCCACGGACCGGCCAATGCCCTGGAGGTGGTCGTAAAGGCCGGAGTGCACCTGGAGTCGGGCATCTCGATCGTCCTGATGGGGGATGGACCGGAGAAGGAGAAACTGATCCGGTTGAAGGAGGAGCTGGGGCTGGACCATGTGCATCTCATGCCTCCGGTTCCGAAACAGGAGGTGTACGATTACATCTACGCCGCCGACTGCAGCATCATCAGCCTCGCGGATAATGAGATCTTCCGCGGAGCCCGATCCAACAAGCTTTACGATTACATGTTTGTGGGCCTTCCGATCGTGACCACCGTGGACGGGGAACTCCGGGAAATCATCGAGGAAAACGGCGTCGGGCTGTTTGCCGGAGCGGAGAATCCGGAGGGATTGGCCCGGGCCATCGCCCGGATCCGACAAATGGCGCCGGAGGAGCGGGCGCGGATTGCCCAGCGGGGGATGGATTACATCCAACGGGAAGGAAACCGGAAGGTGTTGGCGCATCGGTATTTCCGCCTCTTGAAACAGTTGTGGGATCGGGAGCGGTTTGTCGACTCGTCGATCCCGGAACGGCGTTGAGACGGTGGAGAAGGTCGCTTTTGGACCCTGAGGACGGGGGTTTGAGAAGGATTTCCGTGTTCAGATGGCACCTCTTGCAGGCTTCGTGAAATCAGATGGCATCGGTTCGATACAGGGAGGATTTGCGATGAAGGTAATGGTAACGGGCGGCGCCGGTTTCATCGGTTCTCACATCGTGAACCGCTTGATCGCCCTCGGACATGACGTGGTCATTCTGGACAATCTCAGCACGGGAAAAAAGGCCTTCATCCACCCGGAGGCGTCTTTTTACCAGATGGATATTCGGGATCGGCGGCTCGGGGAAATCGTGAAGGTGGAGCGGCCGGATACCGTGATTCACCAGGCGGCGCAGAGTGAGGTGCCGACTTCCGTAAAGGATCCCTTATTCGATGCCGAGACGAACATTCTGGGGACTTTACGGTTGCTGGAGGCCTGTCGGCAATCGGGGGTGCAAAAGATCGTATACGCCTCCTCGGCGGCGGTTTACGGGGAACCGGCCTACCTTCCCATCGATGAGGAGCATCCGGTGGAACCCCTCTCCAATTACGGAATTTCCAAGTACACGCCGGAATCCTATCTGAAAATGTACAACCAATTGTACGGGCTGGATTACACGATTCTTCGCTATGCCAATGTGTATGGCATCCGCCAGGAACCGAGGGGAGAGGGAGGGGTGATCGCCATCTTCCTCGATCGGTTGCTTCGGGGGGAGGCGTTGACGATCTTCGGCGACGGAAAACAAACCCGGGACTTTGTCTATGTGGGGGATATCGCCGATGCCAACATCCGTGCCCTGTACCGGGGCAACGGCATGACCTTCAACCTGGGGACGGGAGTGCCCACGTCCCTGGAAAAACTGGTTCAGATCCTGGGGGAAGTGACGGAAAAAACGATCCGGGTCAAATATGAACCGGAACGGCCGGGTGACATCAAGCATAGCCACTT
>Ga0079224_100005586_pt1 | contig 16535 bp, 13 predicted proteins | sample Stecom2015_FD_80414 | JGI IMG/M metagenome (GOLD analysis project Ga0079224, IMG submission 80414) | Agricultural soil microbial communities from Utah to study Nitrogen management - Steer compost 2015 | ecosystem: Environmental > Terrestrial > Soil > Agricultural land | place: USA: Utah... | reverse complement strand
GCTGGATCCACCTTCACCGCCCGCGCGATCAGCGGCATGATCCCGCCGATCGTCGCGGCGACCGCGCAGATCCCCACCAGGGTCAGCCCGATCACCACGCCGATGTGCGGCTCGTAGACGAGCCCCGCGATCACCGCGCCGAGCACGCCCAGCATGAGCCCCATCAGCAGGCCCACCCGCAGCTCCCGGGTGAGGACGCGCAGCACGTCCCGCGGTCCCACATCGCCGAGCGCGAGCGCACGGGTGACGGTCGTCGCGGCCTGGTTGCCGGTGTTCCCGCCGGTGCCGATCAGCAGCGGCACGAACAGCGCGAGCACGGTGACCTGCTCGAGCGTCGCCTCGAAGGCATCGAGGACCTGCACGGTGAGGGTCGCGCCGACAGCCAGCACCAGCAGCCACACGATGCGGGAGCGCACCAGCGTCCGCACCGGGGTGGAGAGGTAAGGACGGCGCAGCGGCTCGGTACCGCCCTGGCGCGCCGCGTCCTCGTCCTCCTCGCGCTCGAGGATCCGAGCCGCGTCATCCAGGGTGAGGATCCCGACGAGCCGTCCCTCCGCATCCACGACGGGCAGCGCGGACAGGCGCAGCTCCGCACAGCGGCGGGCGGCGAGCTCCGCGGTCTCAGTCGCGGCCACGCTGTGCGGATCCGCCATCACGCCTGCGATCTCCTGCTGCGGCGCGGCGCGCAGCACGTCCCGCAGGCTGATCACGCCCAGCAGCTGCCGGGTGCCGTCCACCACCGGGATCGTGTAGATCGTCTCCACATCATCCAGCCGCGCATGCACCTTCTCGAGGGTGCTCGCCGCGGTGTCGCTGGGATGGACGGAGACGAAGGCGGGGCTCATGCGCCGCCCCACGGAGTCCTGCGGGTAGCCGAGCACCACCGCGGTCGCCGCCCGCTCCTCCTCCGGCAGGCCGCGCAGCAGGCGCGTGGCGAGCCCGGCGGGCAGCTCGTCCAGCAGCCAGACCCGGTCGTCGGGCTCGAGCGCGGCGAACAGCTCCGCGACCTCGCTGCTCTGGAGGTCGTGCAGCAGCTCGTGCTGCAGGGCGGGATCCAGGCGCTCGAACACGTCGATCGCCTGCCCCTTGGGCAGGAGGCGGAACACGACGGCGCGCTCGCGGTCCTCGAGCCGCCCGCTGAGTTCGAGGATCTCGGAGAGGTCGAGGGTGCCCAGCTGGCGGGCGAGGGAGACGAGGTCGTTCTCGGCGAGGGCCAGGCGGAGGGTCTGGTCGGTGACATCGATCTGGACGTCGGGGGTCATGGGGGTCATGGAGGTCATGGGACGCTCATTCCTGAAGGGACCGCGGCACCACGGGACCCCCTGCGCAGTCGGCGCGAGTCGTCACGGCTCATCCGGGGATGAGCCGTCAGGACCAGGCGGCGGGGTGAAGCGATGGGGCATCAGCGGGCCGGGCGGCGTATATCGGGCCGTGGGCTGGCCGGGTGCCGCGTCAGGGCGCGGCCCGCCACGCCAGGGCGCGCTCAAGCGCGGGGCAGGGCGGAGCACCGAGAGGGGGCATCCGGCATGGGAGACGGACTCGCACTGTCCATCGGACGCTCACCTCGCTCTCGTGCTCGGCGCGGACCGCACCGGGATGGCCGGTCTCGCTCCGGGCACCCTATCCCCGTTCCGACGCGGACGGCCAGGGCTGGCGTGGCGGCATGTGTCCGTGACCACCGAGTGAGGGCGACGGCACAGGATCGGGGTTCTAGGCTGGGGGCATGCACACCACCACCCTCCGCGTCGGCTTCGTGCCCGGGGTCGAGCCGGACCGCTTCCTGCGCCGCTGGAAGTCGGGCCGCCGCGCGGCCTGGCTCGAGCTCGTCCCCGTGCCCCTGTCCCGGCAGGCCGCCGCGCTCGCCGAGGGCGAGGTCGACATGTGCTTCGTGCGCCTCCCGCTGCCGCCCGCGACCGCGGCCGGAGAGCTGCACATGGTGCCGCTGTGGGAGGAGCGGGCCGCGGTCGTCGTGGGCGATAAGGATCTGCTCAGCCTCCACGAGGACCTCGCCGAGGAGGACCTCGAGGGCCACACCGAGATCCCACCGGTGCATGAGGATGATGCGGCGGACCGGATCGCCGTCGCCGCGACCGGCGCCGGGTACACCCGGGTCCCGCTGTCCCTCGCCCGCCTCCACCACCGCAAGGACGCCGTCGCGCTCCCGCTGCGCGACGGGGAGCCCACCCGCATCGGGCTCGTTTGGCCCCGCGCCGCCGACGACGAGATCCGTCAGGAGTTCGTGGGCGTCGTGCGCGGCCGCACCGCCCGCTCGAGCCGCTGACCTCCAGAGTCACCCTCACCCGCCGATCGCCCAGAAGGAGCCCCCATGACCGAGCAGCCCCGCATGAACGTCGAGAGCTTCAACCTCGACCACCGCACCGTCACCGCGCCCTACCTGCGCATCGCCGACCGCAAGGAGCTGAACGGCGGCGACGTGCTCACGAAGTTCGATGTCCGCTTCACCCAGCCGAACCACACCCACCTCGACTCCGAGGTGGTCCACTCCCTCGAGCACATGATGGCCGAGCACATGCGCAACCACTCCGGTGACGTCCTGGACGTCTCCCCGATGGGCTGCCGCACAGGCTTCTACGTCCTGCTCGTCGGCGACCACAGCGTCGACAGCTTCGCCCCGGTGCTCGAGGCGACCCTGCGCGACCTGCTCGCGGCCGACGAGGTCCCCGCGGCGAACGAGATCCAGTGCGGCTGGGGAGCCCACCACAGCCTCGAGGGCGCGCACGCCGCGGCTCGCGAGTTCCTCGACCGCCGCGCGGAGTGGGGGACGGTCAGCGCCGGCTGATCTCCTCGCGCACCGCGGCCAGGAGGCGCGCAGTGCGCGCATCGCGGGCGATGTCGTCCACGCTCACGCACCGCCCCTGCGCGTCCGCGAGCGGGATCCGCCAGTTCGGGTACTCCTCATCGGTGCCCGGCTGGTTCTGGATCCGACGCTCGCCCACGCAGTCCACGAGCGAGACCCCGAGCAGCATCGACGGCGTCCGCGCGAGATGCCGATGCAGCGCGATGACGGTGTCCTCGACGCGCTCTGCCGCTGTCGGGTCCCCCTCCGCGAGCAGTCCCTCCGCGCGCAGCACGTCCAGCACCCGTTCGCGCCCTGCGGCGTCGGCCGCGAGCTCGTCCTCGAGGCTCCGCTCCAGCAGGCCCAGCTCGTGCCGCAGCGCCACATGGTCACCCGCGAGATACCCGGCCGTCGGCGGCAGATCGTGCGTGTTCACCGAGGCCATGCACAGGGTGCGGTAGTCCGCGGGCGGCAGCGGCGCACCCTCCCCGTCGGCCTCGAACCACAGCACTGAGGTGCCGAGGATCCCGCGATCCACGAGCACCTCCCGCACCCACGGCTCGAAGGTGCCGAGGTCCTCGCCGATGATGAGTGTGCCCGCGCGCTGCGCCTCGAGCACGAGGATGCCGAGCATCGCCTCGTGGTCGTAGGCGACGTAGGCGCCATCGGACGCGGGATGCCCCTCCGGGATCCACCACAGCCGGAACAGGCCCAGCACATGGTCGATCCGCAGCGCACCGGCATGCCGAATGAGGGTGCGCAGCATGTCGCGCCAGGGCCGGTAGGACGCCTCGCGCAGACGCTCGGGATGCCAGGGCGGCTGGGACCAGTTCTTCCCCTGCTGGGAGTACTGATCCGCGGGGGCGCCGACGGTCGCGCCGTGCGCGAGCACGTCCCCGAGCGCCCACGCGTCGGCCCCGACCTGTTCGACGCCGACGGCGAGGTCGTGCATGATCCCGATCCGCATCCCGGCGGCGCGCGCAGCGGTCTGTGCGGCACCGAGCTGCTCGTCCAGCCACCACTGCACGCGCACATGGAACTCGATCCGGTCCGCAAGCTCGGCGCGGGCGTGGGCGAGGACGGCCTCGTCCAGGTCGCGCAGCACCACCTCATCCGGCGTACCATGCACGGACTCCGCGAACGCGGACCACAGCGCGAAGTCCTCGAGCCCCTGCCCCTCCCGGGCCCGGTAGGCGTCCAGCAGCGCCTGCCGCCCCTCGCTCAGCGGCACGGCGAACAGCTCCTCGAGCGCGGTCAGCTTCGCAGCGAGCACCTCATCGCGCTCGATCCGGTCCACCCGGTCGTTCCAGCCCTCGACCCCCTCGCGCAGCAGACGGATCCTCTGCCGGGCGATATCGGTGAGCATCCCGTGCTCGGGCACGTCCTCGATCCGCAGGTACAGCGGCGCGGTGAAGCGCCGGGTGACGGGCAGATAGGGGGAGGGCTCGACCGGCGGGGTCGGAGAGGCGGCGTGCAGCGGGTTGATCAGCAGGAAGTCCGCACCATGACGGGCGCCGAGGATCGCGGCGAGAGCACCGAGGTCCGCGAGGTCGCCCACGCCCCAGGACCGCTCGGAGCGGACCGAGTACAGCTGCGCCTGCACGCCGAGGGCGCGGCGCGCAGCGTACTGCTCATGGACGGTCAGGCGCGCCGGGGTGATCACGAGGTCCGCTGCGGCGGGACCGGTCGAGGTCTCGGCGACCAGGCGGTGCCAGCCGAGCGGCAGCCCCTCGGGCAGCAGGAACCGGGCACGGCCCCTCAGGGTGCCGTCGAGGTCGAAGGGCGGGGTGTGGTCCTCGCCCTGGACGAGGTCGAGCCGGCCGCCGTCCTCGAGCTCGACATGGACGCTCACTCCCGTGCCGTGCTCGACGTGGACGGGGACGCTCGAGGCGCGGTCCTCCCGCAGCACTGTCACGGGCGGGAGGGTGCGCCGCCACGGGGCGCGCTCCCGCTCGGCGCGCAGCGCCGCGATGTCGGTCTCGGTGGCGTCGGCGCCGAGGGGGGTGCCGAGCGCGGCGAGGATCGCGTGGAGGGTCTGCGTGGAGACGGCCCGCTCCGTGCCGTCCCACCCCCAGTACCGGGTCGAGACGCCGAGGTCGTGGGCGAGTTCTCGCAGCGCTGAGGAATCCGGGGCCATGGCGTCATCGTAACGGCGCAGGCGTGGCGTGGAGCACACAGTCCGGCGGGGCCTGCTCAGCCGTTCAGGACCAGGACGGCAGCCAGATCCGGTAGCGCCACTGCGTCACGTCGACGACCTGCCCGGTCCAGACGGGCCAGAAGAACGCCGAGACCAGCACGATGAGCACCAGCAGCGAGCCGACGAACAGCCCGCCCGCGAGGCGCCTGTCCCTATCCGCGTCCGCGGGGCCGATCACGAGGCTCATCACGTAGGCGAGGCAGAGGATCAGCCAGGGGGAGAAGGCGATGACGTAGAAGGTGAACACGGTGCGGTCGGTGTACATCAGCCACGGCAGATAGCCCGCCACGATGCCCGACAGCGCCGCCCAGGCCCGGCCGTCGCGGAACGCGATCCCGAGCACGAGCGCCACGACGATCGCGAGGGTGCCCAGCCACCAGATGACGGGGTTCCCCACCGAGAGGATCTGCGCGCCGCACTTCGCGACCTGGCAGCCCTGCTCCCCGTACTCGTAGGAGCGGTAGTAGAAGTTCGTGGGCCGCAGCTGCAGCAGCCAGCCCGCCGGATGGGACTGGGAGGGGTGCTCGGAGTGGAGGCCCACATGGAAGGTGTACGCCTGCACGTGGTAGAGCCACAGCGAATGCAGCGAGTCGATGATCGCATTGCCGGTGTCGACGTGCTTCGACGCGGCGAGATGGCGGTTGTAGCCGACCGAGCTCGCGAACCAGCCTGCGAAGGAGGCGACGTAGGTGACCAGTGCCGTGCCCACGATCGCGAAGAAGGCGGGGACGGCATCGCGCACGAACCCGCCGAGCAGCCAGTCCTTCTGCCCGACCGTCCGCCGCGCCCACCAGTCCCACAGCACCGTCATGATCCCGAAGACCGCCACGAAGTACAGCCCCGACCACTTCACCGCGCAGGCCATGCCGAGCAGCAGACCGGCGAGCAGCCGCCAGGGCCGGAGGCCTCCGCTCGGCCCGAGCGGCTGCGGGGCCTCAGCGGAGAGATGCATCTCCGTCGCAGCGAGCGCGAGGCGTTCCCGGAAGCGGTCGCGGTCCACGAGCAGCGCCCCGAAGGCCGCGAGCGCGAAGAGCATGAGGAAGGGGTCCAGCAGGCTCGTGCGCGAGTGGACGAGGCTCACCCCGTCGATCGCGAGGAGCAGCCCGGCGATCAGCCCGGCGGTGGTCGAGCGGAACAGGCGCCGACCGATCCGGGTCAGCAGCAGCACCGCGAGCGCCCCGCCGAGCGCGCTCGAGATCCGCCAGCCCCAGGGATTGTCTGGGCCGAGCACCAGCATCCCCGCGCCGATCAGCCACTTCCCGAGCGGTGGATGGACCACGTACGCGCCCTGGGGGAGATAGGAGTCCACGTCCCCGGCCTCGAAGGCGGGGTCCGGCTCGTCCGGCCAGGACATCTCCACGCCCTCCTGAGTGAGCGTGAAGCCGTCCTTGACGTAGTAGGTCTCGTCGAAGATCAGCTCGTGGATCGAGCCGAGCCCCCACAGTCGCAGCACGAGCGCGAGGCCGAACAGCGCCATCGTCGCGGCCCACGCGATCCGCGTCGGCGGCAGGTCCATCACCTGCAGACGCCGACGGAGCGCGGCGAGCAGCGCCGCGGACTCGTCGCTCTCAGCGGGGGACGGCTCGACGTCAGCGTGGGTGCGCGCGCCCGACGGGCCGGGTCCCTGCTCGTCCTGGATGTGCACGCCGACATGCTAGGTCATCGCCTCCCGCCCGCCCGGGAGTCCGGGCGCTGCGGGGGCCCGGCGGACTCGCGCCGGCCGGTGCCCGTCGGGCGCACCGCGGTCGATAGCATGGCGGGATGCTCGAGCCCGGAGTACTCACCCTCGCCGCCACCCCGATCGGCAATCCGCTGGACGCCTCTGTGCGCCTCATGCGGGCCCTCGGCGAGGCGGACCTCATCGCCGCGGAGGACACCCGCCGCCTCGCCCGCCTGGTGCGCGAGCTCGAGGTGACCACGCAGGGACGGATCCTCTCGTATCACGAGCACAACGAGGCCGAGCGCACCGGCGTCCTCCTCGAGGCGCTCGAGGCCGGCCAGCGGGTCCTGCTCGTCACCGACGCGGGCATGCCCGTCGTCTCCGATCCCGGCTTCCGCGCGGTGCGCGCCGCGGCTGAGGCGGGCATCCCGGTCACGGTCATCCCGGGCCCCTCCGCGGTGCTCACGGCGCTCGCCGCCTCGGGCATCGCGCCGGACCGCTTCACCTTCGAGGGCTTCCCGCCGCGCCGCGAGGGGAAGCGCTCCTCTGCGCTCTCACCGCTCGCTGGCGAGCAGCGCACGATGGTGTTCTTCGAGTCCCCGCGCCGCACCGCCGCGACCCTCGCTGCGATGGTGGAAGCCTTCGGCGCGGAGCGCCGCGGCGCCGTCGGCCGCGAACTGACCAAGACCCATGAGGAGATCCGGCGCGGCACTCTCGCCGATCTCGCCGCCTGGGCGGCCGACGGGGAGGTGCTCGGCGAGGTCGTCATCGTCGTCGCTGGCGCCGAGCCGGTCGCCACGAGCCCCGCGGACCTCGTCGGCGAGGTGCTCGCCCGCGCGGAGGTGGGGGAGCGGCTCAAGCAGGCGGCCAAGGAGGTCGCCCGCGCGCACGACGGGATCAGCGCGAACGAGCTGTACGAGCTCGCGCTCGCTGCGCGGTGACAGCACGACGAAGCCCCCGGCACCTGGTGCCGGGGGCTTCGTGAAGGTGGGGTGCTCGCCCCGAGGACTCAGTCCTCGATCTGGAGCAGACCGCGCTGGTAGGCCTTGGCCAGACGGCGAGGAACAGCCTTGGTGCGACCGCGGACCGTGACCTGCACGAGGTCAGTGGTGTTGGCCTTCCACTGCGAGCGACGCGAATGCGTGCGCGCACGGGACATCTTGAACTTGGGCACTGCCATGGGACGCTCCTTGACGGTCCGGAGGATGAACGGTCGTTGGGCATCCGTCCCGAGCAGCGACCCGAACCCGGTGCGGTGGACTCACAGCCATCGGGGCGCTCGGGTGCACGAAAGGACGCGCAACGACGACCTATCCTGCCACATCCAGGCTCTCAGCGCCCCCTTCAGCGCCGTGACCTAGCACACCGGGTCGCGTGAGCTGCCCCACCTCGGAGGGGCTGCTCCCATGGTCGGCGGCCTGCATCCTGCCCTTGCAGCGCCCACCGCGAGGAGTGGGACACGGGGATGGCCAGCCGGGGTGCAGGGGCCTCCTACGATGGTCGCATGTCGTCACCGCACGAGACCCACCCGGGCTCCACTCCCGGCGCCGCCGCGCCCTCTGTCGATTCGCTGTCGCCAGTGCGTGACCGCGAGGCCATCGACCCGCGGGGCAGCAAGCGCGATCGCTCCTGGCCGCCGATGCCGGATCCGCTGCCGTTCCCGGTGATCGACAACCACTGCCACCTCGACTTTGCCGACGGCGACGAGCAGCTCAGCGTCCGCGACCATGTCGAGCGCGCCGCGGCGGTCGGTGTGGACGCGCAGATCACGATCGGTTCGGATCTCGAGGCAGTGCGGTGGACCGCGGCGCTGCTCGCCTCCCCGGACTGCCCGGAGTCGTTGCGGGGCGGGGTGGCGATCCACCCGAACGAAGCCGCGCTGCACGCCCGCGGCCACGACCACGAGGGGCGCGAGCTCATCGGTCTCGACGAGGCGATCTCCGAGGTCTCCGAGCTCCTGCGCGGGCCGGGAATGGTCGTCGTGGGGGAGACGGGCCTGGACTGGTTCCGCAGCTCTCGCCGCGATGAGCAGGCCCGGCAGGCCCAGATCGACTCCTTCCGTGCCCACATCGCGCTCGCGAAGGAGCTGGACCTGCCGATGCAGATCCACGACCGCGACGCCCACCGCGACGTGCTCGAGATCCTCGACGCCGACGGCGCCCCCGAGCGCACCGTCTTCCACTGCTTCTCCGGCGACGCCGAATTCGCGCGCGAATGCGCCGACCGCGGCTGGTACCTCTCCTTCGCCGGCACCGTGACCTTCAAGAACGCCGCCGACCTGCGCGGTGCACTCGCCGAGGTGGGCCTCTCCCGCGTCATGGTCGAGACCGACGCGCCCTTCCTCACCCCGGTCCCGTACCGCGGCCGCCCGAACTCCTCCTACCTGATCCCGCTCACCATGGCGACGATCGCGGAAGTGACCGGCACTGATCTCGAGACCGCCTGCCGCGCCGTGCGCGCCACCACCCAGGACGTGTACCGCTGGCCCGGGACGGTCGCGGCATGAGCGCCGAGAAGAACAGCGCCGGGATGCTCCTGACCGCCCGGGATATCCGCGAGCTCGCTGAGGCGGCGGGCATCCGCCCCTCGAAGCAGCGCGGCCAGAACTTCGTCATGGACCCGAACACTGTCCGCACGATCGTCGGCCGCGCCGGTGTCGAGCCTGGTCAGGCCGTGCTCGAGGTCGGCCCCGGGCTCGGCTCGCTCACCCTGGGCCTGCTCGAGGCGGGCGCCGATGTCGTCGCGGTCGAGCTCGACCGAGGCCTCGCCGAGCTGCTTCCGCTCACCCTGCGCGCCCGCGGCGTCGAGGAGAGCCGCTACCGCCTCGTCCACGCCGACGCCCTCCAGGTCGCCGAGCTGCCCTCGCTCGCCGCCGGTCAGCCCACCGCGCTGGTCGCGAACCTGCCCTACAACGTCGCCACCCCGATCCTGCTCACGATGCTCGAGCGCTTCCCCTCCCTGCGCAGCGCCCTGGTGATGGTGCAGTCCGAGGTGGTCGAGCGCCTCACCGCCGGGCCCGGCTCCCGCATCTACGGCGCCCCGAGCGCGAAGGCCGCGTGGTACGGGCGCGCCGAGCACGCCGGGCGCATCTCCCGGCAGATCTTCTGGCCGGTCCCCAACGTCGACTCCGGCCTCGTCGAGCTGGTCCGCCACCCCGAACCGCTCGGCGACGAGGCTGAGCGCGCGGCCGTGTTCGCCGTCGTCGATGCCGCGTTCGCGCAGCGGCGCAAGACCCTTCGTGCCGCGCTCGCCGGCTGGGCCGGGTCCGCGAGCCGCTCCGAGGAGGTGCTGCGCGCCGCAGGCGTGGACCCGTCGGCGCGCGGCGAGACCCTCGACATCGACGCCTTCCGCGCGATCGCCCGCGCCGCGGAGACGATCGCCCGGTGACGGCGGCACTCCGCCGGGTGGTCGTGCGCGCCCCTGGCAAGATCAATCTGTCCCTCGGCGTCGGCGGCGTCGACGAGCACGGCTATCACGCCCTCGCTACCGTGTTCCAGGCCGTCGACCTGCATGAGACGATCACCGCCGAGCGGGCCGATGGGATGAGCCTCGAGATCAGCTCTGACGTGCCCGGCGAGATCCCGTTGAACGGCAGCAACCTCGTGCTCCGCGCCGCCGAGCTGCTGCGCACCGAGTGCGCGGTGACGGATGGCGCCGCACTCCACGTGCACAAGCAGGTCCCGATCGCGGGCGGTATGGGCGGTGGTTCGGCCGACGCGGCAGCCACGCTGGTCGCACTCGATCGTCTCTGGGGTCTGGACCTCGGAACGGAGCGACTGCGTCAGCTCGGCGGTCGCCTCGGCGCCGACGTCCCCTTCGCGATGCTCGGGCACACTGCGCTGGGCCGCGGCAACGGTGCGGATCTCACCCCGTTGCCGACGCGCGGCACCTGGACCTGGCTGCTCGCGGTGCCTGGCGGGCACCTCTCGACGCCGCAGGTGTTCCGCACCTTCGACGAGAGCGCCGAGCGTTCCGGCCGAATCCCCCCACACCTGCCGACGGTCGACGAGCGCCAGCTGGCAGCTCTCGCGAGGGGCGACCTCCCGCTCCTCGCGGAGACGCTCCACAACGACCTCCAAGCCGCGGCCTTCGCGCTCCATCCGGGACTCGAGCCCGTGGTGACGGCGGCGAAGCGGCTCGGTGCCCCGGCGGCGCTGGTCAGCGGCTCCGGGCCCACCATCGCTGTGCTCGTCGAGGACGAAGCGCAGGCACGGGAGATCGCTGCAGGGCTGCTGGGGGAGGGCCTGGTGGACTCCTGCCTCGTGGTGCGCGGAGCAGAGCCGGGCGCGAGAGTCCTCGTCGAGGAGTGAGCGCGGGCTCAACGTGACCTGCGAGCGCGGCGTGGAACGCTGCGCGTTGTCGAATCAGACTCGGGGACTGCTGAACATCCTGAAATCCTTTCACCTCGACAATGCTGTCGCCTCGACCTTGACTTTTAGGGTTATCCACAATGTTTGGAGATTGCGGAGGAAGGGGAATGTGGACTGAGGGGACTGTGGAGGGAGGGGTGGGTCCGGGGTTCTAGGCGTTCGCTCGGGAGCTCCCGGGGTCGGCTGTCGGATGCGATGCAGCGAAGCGTTCTTCCGGAAGACATAGTCGAGCGCGTGACCTGCAATGATGGCGAAATCGCCTCGTCCTTCCGGCCAGCCTCCGTTGGCGGCGACACACGCTGCGGCGCGGCGTGGCGCGCTGCGCGACAGTGCTTTCCTGCAGGTGGGATGGCACTTCTTCGTCTCGCGGGAAACTCGTTTGCCCACAACCTTCCTTTAGTCGAACAATGATGCGATACTAGGGTCATGTCAGAGCAGACACGCGATTCGAGCGCACCGTCCGGAGGGGCCCATGATGGCCCCGGACCGGAGCTCATCGCGCGGCTGCCTGCGAACCGGCTCACCGTCGGCGAGGACGAGCTGAGCGTCGACGGCGCAGACCTCGCCGCGGTGAAGGACGTGCTCGCCCTGCTCGGCGCGAGCGGGCTCCACCGGTTCGATCATCTCGACGTCAGCCAGTCCATCTCGCTCCTGCAGCACGTCCGAGAACTCACCGGCGCGCTCGCAGCCGTGCAGGCCAGCGCCCTCGTCCACCTCGAGGAGGCGGTGAAGGAGGACTGCCGCCGTCGCGGAGAGACGCCGAAGCAGGCTGCCCAGATCGCTCGCGCCGAGGCCTCGATGGCTCTGAAGAAGTCGAAAGCCTCCGCCGGACAGTCGATGTTCTCGAGCCGCAGGCTCGTGCGGTCCATGCCCGGCATGCTCACCGCCCTCGCGCAGGGCAGGGTCACGCCCGCCAGCGCGCATGCCGTCGGCCGCACCATGGGGCCGGCCGATCCCGCGCAGCGTCGCCTGGTCGACACGATCCTCACCGAAGCACTGCCGTATCTCGAGGGCTCCGGCACCAGGGAGTGGGCTGGTGAGGCGGAGAAGGTGTTGCACGGCCTCGACCCTGAGGGCGCCGCACGGCGGCACCAGGAAGCCAAGCGGGATCGAAGCGTCACCGTGCACCGTGGCGAACATGGCATGTGCACCGTCACCGCCCGCCTCACCGGCATCGACGGAGCCCGGATCCGCAAGGGGCTCTCGCTCGCGGCAGAGAGGGCGCGCGCAGGCGGAGACCGCCGCGGGCATCAGCAGATCATGGCGGACATGTTCGCGGATGCCCTGCTCGGCCGCAGTGACGGGCTGGATCCCGGCACGTTCGAGATCGGGCTCGTCATCACCGATCGCTCGCTGTTCGCGTCCGGCCATGAGGACGCGGCCACCGTAGAGGGCTACGGGCCGGTGCCCTTCGAGCACGCCCGAGAGCAGATGCTCGAGACCATCCAGCGCAGCCAGGACGATCCTGAGCTCGCCATGATGTTCCGGCAGATCCACATCGATGCCGAGGACGGGCGGGCCATGTCGCTGCAGTCCGTGGCGCGGCGCTTCCCGGCCTCCGCAGCCCGGTTCCTGCGCACCAGCCACCAGTCCTGCCGCGGCCCCTACTGCGATGCGCACATCCGGCAGATGGACCACATCCAACCCGTCGCTGAGGGCGGCCCCACCTCCCTCGAGAACGGCAACGGCCTCTGCGCGGGGGACAATCTCAAGGAGCTCGCCGGTCAGACGGCCCGCGTCATCAAGGACGAGGGCGGCATGCGCCGCACCGTGAAGTGGACGAGCCGCTACGGACAGAGCGCCAGCCGTGGCGCCGTGAACCTCGATCCGCTCGGCACCGCCGCGCGCACGATGCACGAGAAGTCCGAAGAGCGACTGACTCAGCGAGAGCTCAGGCGCGCAAAGACCGCGAGACTCCTGAAGCGGCGTCGCGCCCAGCAGGCCGCAGTGGCTGAGGAGATGCTGAGAGCACAACAGCCTCTGGAGCTGAACCCTGCGCCAACCCCCGACCTTACGCCCCTCGAAGCAGGCCTGCATCTCGCGATCACACATCACGACAGGCACGCGGCACGGCGGCGCCCTCACCAGCGCCCCACCGCATGGGTCATGGCGCCCGGCAACCGATGCGCAGCCCGAGCCGGGCGGCGGGACTTCATCCTCCGGCCCCCGCCCATGCTGGCTGTGGACGACGCCAGCTGACAGCTCACGGCTCGACGCGATGCCAGCTGGCGCCGCTGACTCCGCTGACTCCAGCTGCTCGAATCACTCCAGCTGCTCAGACAGCTCCAGCCACCGCTCCTCGAGCTCCTCCACCTCGGACTCGATGCCCCGCAGCTGCGCGGTGAGCTCCGCGAGACCTTCGTAGTCGGACTGGTCGTGCTCGGCGAGCTTCGTGTGCAGCTTCTCCGTGTCCTTCTCGAGTTTCCGCATCCGGCGCTCGATCGCGCCGACCTCCTTCTGCGCTGCATGCGCAGCAGCACCAGTCAGCACCGGGGCCGACGACGCTGAATCGTCGGCCGAACCGTCTGCGCCGCCCGCGGCGTTCCCTGCACCAGCGCCAGCACCACCCGTGCCAGCGCCGCCAGCACCCCCGGTTGCAGAGCCCGAGAACTCTGCCGACTCCGCCTCGGCGCGCAGCTGCAGGTACTGCTCAACCCCTCCGGGCAGATGCTGCACCTCGCCATCGAGCACCGCGTACTGCAGATCGGTGACGCGCTCGAGCAGGTACCGGTCATGCGAGACCACGATCAGCGGCCCAGGCCACGTATCCAGCAGGTCCTCCATCGCGGCGAGCATGTCGGTGTCCATGTCGTTCGTCGGCTCATCGAGCACCAGCACGTTCGGCTCATCCAGCAGTGTCAGCAGCAGATCCAGACGCCGCTGCTGCCCACCGGAGAGAGCCCCCACCAGCACCTTCTGATGCGCAGCGGTGAAGCCGAGCCGCTCCAGCAGCTGGCCGGGCGAGACCTCGTCCTTCCCCGCCCGGTACGAGCTGCGGTACTTCCCGACCACATCGCTGACCCGGGTGCGCAGGTGCTCCTGCAGGCCCTCCAGACGCTGTGACACCTGCCGCACCGTCACGGTCTTGCCCTTCTTCACCCGCCCGGCCTGCGGGGACAGGTCCCCGGTGATCAGTGCGAGGAGAGTCGACTTGCCCGCACCGTTCGGGCCCAGCACGCCGATGCGATCCGCGGGACCGATGTGCAGGGTGACGTCGTGCAGCACCGTGTGGTCGCCGTAGCCGGCGTCGACGCCGAGGATGTCGATCACGTCGCGGCCCAGGCGCGAGGTCGCGAGCTGCGTGAGCTCCACCGTGTCGCGCACCGGCGGCTCCCCGGCGATCAGCTCGTTCGCCGCATCGATGCGGAACTTCGGCTTCGAGGTCCGGGCCGGCGCGCCACGACGCAGCCAAGCCAGCTCCTTGCGCATGAGGTTCTGCCGCTTCGACTCGATCGCCGCCGCCTGCCGGTCACGCTCGACCCGCTGCAGCACGTACGCCGCATAGCCGCCCTCGAAGGGCTCGACGATCCCGTCGTGCACCTCCCACATGCGGGTGCAGACCGCGTCGAGGAACCAGCGGTCGTGGGTGATCACCACAAGGCCGCCGTCTTTCGGATTCCAGCGCCGGCGGAGATGCTCGGCGAGCCAGGCGATCCCCTCGACATCGAGGTGGTTCGTCGGCTCGTCCAGCAGCAGCACGTCCCAGTCGCCCACCAGCAGCTCGGCGAGGTGGACGCGGCGCAGCTGCCCGCCGGAGAGATCCTCGAGCTGCGCGTCCAGACCGATCCCGCCGAGCAGGCCCGCGAGCACATCCCGGATCCGCGGATCCGATGCCCACTCGTACTCCTCGCGGTCCCCGAGGACACGGTCGCGGACCGACGCCCCGGCAGTCGCCTCATCCTGCTGGGCGAGCACGCCCACGCGCACGCCGCCGCGCACCGTGACCCGGCCCGCGTCCGGCTCCTGGAGCCGGGCGAGCAGGCGCAGCAGGGTCGACTTGCCGTCGCCGTTGCGGCCGACGACACCGATCCGGTCGCCCTCGTCGATGCCGACGGTCACCTCCTCCAGCAGCACGCGATCGGGCAGTGCGACGTGGAGCGAGTTCGTGCCGAGCAGATGAGCCATCAGTGAAGTCCTCAGGGGAGTGGAAACGTCGAAGGGAGGGGGCGGCGCCGGCAGATGAGGGCGCCAGCCACGGGACAGCGCTGGCAGGAGGGGCGGCGCCCGCACCCTCACCGCTCGAGCGGCGTCTCCGTCTCGAAGGTGAGCAGCAGGGCGCGCAGCGTGTTCGCCAGCGCGGACTGTCCATCGGGAGGGAGCGGGTCGAGCAGCTCCCGCTCCGCCTCCAGCAGGCGCTCCATCGCCGCATCCACGCGGGCCACGCCCTCGCTGCGCAGTCGCACCTCCACCGCACGGCCGTCGTGCGGGCTGCGGTTCTTGCTCACGAGCCCGCGAGCGACCAGCTTGTCGATGCGCGTGGTCATGGTGCCGCTGGTCACGAGGGTCTCGTGCATGAGCGCCCCCGGCGACAGCGCGTCATCGCCGCTGCGGCGAAGGGCGGAGAGCATGTCGAACTCCCAGCCCTCGAGGCCGGCGTCGGTGAACGCGGAGCGGCGGGCGACCTCGAGATAGCGCGAGAGGCGCGAGATGCGCGAGAACACGGCCAGCGGGGTCACGTCCAGGTCGGGACGGGCGCGTCGCCAGCCCGCGACGATGCGATCGACCTCGTCGTGGCGGGGCACGGCGGGGTCCTCGGGCGTGGTGGGCATGGGCCGAGTCTAGGTGCCGCAGGCGGGGCGTGGCCTGCGAGAGTGATCTGTCCCGCCGAGGCCGCGAGTGCCTCAGTCTCCTGCGACCCCGCGCAGACCGGGCTTCTTCTGCAGCGCGCCGAGCCCGTACCAGGAGAGGTTCACCATGCGCGCGGCGACGACCTCCTTGGACGGCTTGCGCGTCTCGAGCCACCACTGGCCCGTGTACGCGACCATGCCCACCAGCATCTGCGCGTAGATCGTCGCGTCGCGGGCCGGGTAGGAGTGCAGGGACAGCTGTGCGGCGAGGATCTCCTCGACCCGGTGCGCGACATCGGTCAGCAGGGAGGAGAAGGTGCCCACGGAATGGCTGACGGGAGAGTCCCGCACCAGGATCCGGAAGCCGTCCTCGTTCTCGTCGATGTAGGAGAGGAACGCCAGCGCCGCCCGCTCCATGAGCACCCGCGGATGGGCGCGCTGCTCGGCGAGGGAGTGCTCGAGGGCGGAGAGCAGGGTGGAGACCTCCCGGTCCACGACCACCGCGTACAGCCCCTCCTTGCCGCCGAAGTGCTCGTAGACGATCGGCTTGGACACCTTCGCCCGGGCCGCGATCTCCTCGACCGTGGTCATGTCGAAGCCCTTCTCGGCGAAGACGCGGCGCCCCACCGCCACGAGCTGCTCTCGACGCTCCCTGCCCGACATGCGTGCCGCTCGACCCCTGGTCACTGCCTTCTCCGCCATGCTCGCGAGTCTCCCACACGGG
>Ga0079224_100005585_pt1 | contig 16536 bp, 15 predicted proteins | sample Stecom2015_FD_80414 | JGI IMG/M metagenome (GOLD analysis project Ga0079224, IMG submission 80414) | Agricultural soil microbial communities from Utah to study Nitrogen management - Steer compost 2015 | ecosystem: Environmental > Terrestrial > Soil > Agricultural land | place: USA: Utah... | reverse complement strand
CGGCTACGGACCTCTTCCGGCTGCGGTGGCGCGGGAGATCATGACCAACCGCGACAGCACCTGGCGGAAGGTGATCTGCGACCCGGCCACCGGCCAACCTCTGGATCTTGGCCGTAGTCGACGCCGGCCCAACGCGGTCATCCGGGAACTCGTCCGGGTGCGCGACCGGGAATGCGTGGTGCCCTGGTGCCGACGACCTGCCCGGCACTGCGACCTCGACCACCAGAAGGAGTGGGCCGCCGACAACGGGCCCACCTCCGCCACCAACACCGCGCCACGGTGTCGACGACATCATCGAATGAAGAACGCGCCCGGGTGGAACACCCGCCACGACCCACACCACGGCACCTCGGCCATCACCACACCCGGCGGAACCACCTACACCGGCAGACGCCGACCCATCCTCACCCCGAAACCCAGTGACACCAGCGAACCCGACGAACCGCCACCCTTCTAGGGACCGGTAGTGGCACGGAGTGCCGTTAATCGGCCAGGGCGGCGTTGATCCTGCGCACGACCTCGGCGGTCGGGGTCGACGTGGTGAACACGGTGACGACCGTCCCGTCGGCGGTCGTCGCCGTGTCGGTGGTGGCGGGTACGACGGTCGCCGAGGTGGCCGTCGAACCCGTGGCCGGCCCGGGTGTGGCGCTCGCCCGGCGAACCATGGCGAACGCGCGGTCGGCCAGGCCGTGTGCATCGACGGTGCCGCCGCTGTGCAACCACTGCCGCAACACGTGGTTGTGGGCGGCCGCCACGGCAGCGGCGACGATCGGCGCGCGCATGTCGGCCGCCGGATCACCCACGTCGTGGAACCGCTCACGCAGATAGCGCGTGAACACTCGCTGATAACGGTCGACGCTCGCGACCTCCTTGTCGCGCAACGACGTCACCGTGCGCGTCAACCGATATCGTTTCAACGATACGTCCGGATCGTCCAGATACGAGTCCAACACCAACCGCACCGCGCGGCACACCGCGTCAACGGGATCCTCGACACCCGGATCGGCCTCCGCCAACATCCGCTCGATGTTCGCGAGCAGATCGTCGTGATTCGGGAAAATCGAATCCTCTTTGGACCGAAAGTAGCGGAAGAACGTCCGCCTTCCCACTCCCGCCGCCGCGGCGATGTCGTCCACCGTCGTCGTGTCATAACCGTGCGACAGGAAAAGATCGATCGCCGCATGCGTCAACAACCGCCGCACCTTCCGGCGACCCGCCTCCGTCCGCCCCGCACGCGGGCGCGGAGACCCGTCCGACGACGACGCGACCGACACCGCCGCCGACCCGGACGACCCGGACGATGCCGCGGACGGCGGTACGGACGACGAACCCGACGGCGAACCCGACGGCGAGGAAGAGGCGGTCATGCGGCGAAACGTAGCAGAAAACCCTTGCTAACGGCACTGAGTGCCATTAGCGTAATGGTCCACCAAGGGAGACCAGGCTGGAGCAATGACGCGCCGCAGGAGGACCGCGATGACCCTGGAGCTGGACGCGCAGGACACCACCCGTCCCGACTACCGCGGCACGTTCGGTTGGCCGGTCGAACAGTACGCGGGCGGCTTCCGCCTGATCACCGGCTCGGGCGTCGCCGCCGTCGTCGTACCGCGCGCGCTCTCCGACGCGGTGCTGACCGACCTGCGCAAACTCGACTGCCTCGGTCCGGCGCTGGGACTGCCGACCCGGCGGGAACGCGTCACCGTCCTGCTCGCCGAGGCCGACGACTTCGGCGCCGCCCACCACCAGCCTCCCGACGGCGTGCGGGTGCTGCCGGCCGGATCCGTGGTCCCCCTGCCCGACGGACGACCCGACTGCGCCGCCCAGTGGCTCGTCGAACCCGACGCGTTCCGGCGATGGCTGCCCAGCCTCGGCTCCGTGCTCGCGGCGCTGGCCACCGTGCCGAACACCCGCGCCGGCCACGCCTCCGCACGCCGCGACATCCCGCGGGAACTGCTGACCTGGTGAACGAACGGGGTCGCGGCGCCCGCCCTGCCGGCCCGGCCGCCCGGACCGACAGCGGCGGTGCCGGTGCCGGCCGTCAGATGTCGACACCCTGACTGCGGAGCCAGGGGAGCGGGTCGATCTTGTTGCCGTTCTCGTGGATCTCGAAGTGCAGGTGCGGGCCGGTGGACTGGCCACGGTTGCCCATCGTCGCGATCTGCTGCCCCGCCGACACCTGCTGGCCGACCGACACCATCGACTGGTTGATGTGGCCGTACACCGAGACGATGCCGCCCTCGTGCTGGACGCGCACCCACAGGCCGAAACCGCTCGCGGGGCCCGAGTCGATCACCTCGCCGGGCAGCGTCGAATGGATGGGCGTGCCGATGCTGTTGGCGATGTCGATGCCGTAGTGGATCGTGCCCCACCGGGCACCGTAGGTCGACGTCAGCGTGCCCTCTGCGGGCTTGGCCGCTCCGCCGGGCACTGTGGGCGCCGCCGTCGACGAACTGCTCGCGAGCGTTTGCGTGCGGCTGACGAGCCGGTCGATCTCGGCCTTGGCCTCCTCCTGCTCGTCCTGCGCCGCGGTGTAGGCCTGTTCGGCCTCGGCCTTGGCCGACGCGGCCCTGCGCTCGTTGGACGTCGCCGTGCGCAGCGCCGTCGTGGCCTCGCGCTCGGATGCGCGTTTGGCGCCGAGCGCCCGTTGCATCCGCTCCAGGACGCTCAACTGGTCGTCGCTGATGGCATTGAGCAGGGATGAACGTTCCAGCATCTCCGTGGGACTGTCGGCACCGAGATAGGCCGACATCGAACCGATCGTGCTGCCCTGCCGGAAACTCGCCGAGGCGAACTTGTCCAGATCACCCTGCATGCCGTGGAAACGGCGGGCGGCCGACTCGGCGGCCGTGCGGGCCTTCTCGGCGCGTTCGCGCGCCTGGGTCGCGGCCTTCTGCGCCGCGTCGTGCTTGCGCTCGGCGTCGGTGAACGTCTGATAGCGCTGCGCCAGGCGGGCCTGCGCCTCGCGCAACTCGGTACGTGCGGTCTCGACGTCGTTCGTCGATTCCTGACCGTGGGCCGGGGTCATGGGGGCGACGACCAGCGCCAGCGCGGCCAGCGCAGCGGTCGTCACCCGTCTGAGCGCGTGGGGCGCACTCATGCGGGGTCTCCAATTGTGTTCCGGGCGTGTCGGGGGAAACACGCCACTCGGGTCGGGGTGTGGTGACTATGCGCAAAGTTCGGCCCGCGAAGCCAGCGCCTTTGAGAAGGACCACAACGATCCGATCACGCCCACGCCACGATCGGACGCTGAGTACTCGTGCCGGAACCCGGTGTGGTCATCCGCTCCCGTGCGCCTCGCCCGCGCCCACGAGCGGTTCGGTGTGCACCGACGCGGCCGTCAGCCGGGGCACCTCGGCCGTGAGTGCCCGTTCGACGTCGTGTGCGATGGCGTGCGCGGCGACGACGTCGAGCGTCCCGTCCACCGCGACGTCCAGCTCCGCGCGCATGCTGTGGCCCAGCCAGCGCAGCCGCACCTGACGCACCGCGTGGACCCCGTCGACCCCGGCCGCCGTGCGTTCGACGTGCTCGGTCAGGTCCGGTTCGACCGCGTCCATCAGCCGGCCCAGCACCTCGCGCGCCGCTCCGCGGAGCACCCCGAGGATGGCGACCGTGATGGCCAGGCCGACGATCGGGTCGGCGATCGGGAAACCGAGCATGCTGCCCGCCGCACCCGCGACGACCGCCAGCGACGTGAACCCGTCCGTCCTGGCGTGCAGGCCGTCCGCGACGAGCGCCGCCGAACCGATCTCCCTGCCGACCCGGATGCGGTACCGCGCCACCAGTTCGTTGCCCACGAATCCGGCGAAGCCCGCGAGCATCGCCACCCACGCGTGCGTCATCGGCACCGGATCGACCAGTCTGCGCACCGACTCGTAGCCCGCGAGCGCGGCCGACGCGGCGATCAACACCACGACGACGACCCCGGCCAGGTCCTCGGCCCTGCCGAAGCCGTAGGTGTAGCGCCGCGACGCCGCGCGCCTGCCCAGCACGAAGGCGATCGCCAACGGGATCGACGTCAACGCGTCGGCGAAGTTGTGGATCGTGTCGCTCAGCAACGCCACCGACCCGGTCACCAGCACGATCGCCAGCTGCGCGATCGCCGTGACCAGCAGCCCGACGAACGACCACGCCAGCGCGCGCAGTCCCTTCGCGCTCGTCTCCATGGCCGTGTCGACGCGGTCGGCCGAGTCGTGGCTGTGCGGGGTCACCAGGTGTTTCAGGCGGGCCACCAGGCTGCTCCCGTGCCCGTGCCCGTGCCCGTGCCCGTGCCCGTGCCCGTGGTCGGTGGGGTCGCCGGAGTGGTGGTGTTCGTGCTGACGTGTCACGGCATCACTATCTGCGTACTCATGCAGATAAGCAAGTGCGTATGTGCGTGAGAGTGATATTCGGTACGGACATCCAGTACGGTGACGGGCATGCACAGCTCGGTGCCCGACTTCGACATGCCGAACGACGAACAGGTCAACCTGGCCGCCGAGTCGTTCCGGCTGCTCGCCGATCCGACACGGATCAAGGTGCTGTGGGCGCTGCTGCAGGGCGAATCATCGGTGGCGTGCCTCGCGGAACTGGCGGGCGCCGCCCCGACCGCCGTCAGCCAGCACCTCGCGAAGCTGCGTCTGGCCGGCCTCGTGACCGGACGGCGCGAAGGCACGTTCGTCTACTACTCGGCCGCCAACAACCACGTCCGCGGGCTGCTCGCACAGGCGTTGTTCCACGCCGACCACATCGACCGCGACCTGCCACCCGCAGCCGACCCCGCGGCCGACAATGCCCACCACGAGGCTGCCCACCGCGAGAGCGCCCGCAACGAGAACGCACCGCACGGCGTGGCCTGACCGCCCGTGCCGGCACCCCGTGCCGGCCGCTCCGTGTGGGTCGTCAGTGGCCCGACATTCCTCCGTCGACGGCCAGGGTCGTGCCGGTGACGTACGAGGATGCAGGGCTCGCCAGGAACACGACCGCCGTGTCGAGTTCCCGCTGCTCGCCCAACCTGCCGAGGGTGGAGGTCTGCTCGACGAATGGAAGCAGCTTCTCGTCCGGGATCTCCGCCGTCATCTCGCTCGCGAAGTACCCCGGTGCGACGGCGTTGACCCGGATGCCCTTGCGCCCGGACCACTGCTGGGACAGATCGCGCGTCATTCCCATGACCCCGGCCTTGCTCGCCGCGTAGGCGGCCTGCGGGGCGAACGACTTGATCAGGCCCAGCACGCTCGCGATGTTGACGATGCTCGAGCCCGGTTCCATGCGCCGTGCGCACGCCTGCGCGGCGAGGAACGCGCCGTTGAGGTTGATGTCGACGACCCTGCGGAACTCGTCGGGATCCTCCCTGAGCGCCGGGACCGCCGTGCCGACCCCTGCGTTGTTGATCAGCACGTCGAGTCTGCCGAACTCGTCGACCGCGGCCTCGGCCATGGCCTCGCAGCTCGCGGCGTCGCCGACGTCGGTGGCGACCGCCAGTGCGCGCCGGCCGGTCGCACGGACCCGCTCGGCCGTCTCGGCCAGGCGATCCGCCCGCCGGGCAGCGAGCACCACGTCGGCCCCCGCCTCGGCGGGCGCGACGGCGAATCCCGCACCGAGGCCCGAACTGGCGCCCGTGACGACGGCGACCCGGTCGTCGAGCCGGAGCAGATCGAGCACGCCGGTCATGCGATGTCTCCCGTCAACGCCCGCAGCCCACCGGCGGCCAGCGGGGCGACGGCCTCGCCGACCCGGTCGAATCCCTCACCGCGGGTCATGCCCTGCTGATAGCGCGCGTGAATGCCCTCGGCGACCACGGCGATCTTGAAATAGCCCAGGCCGAGGTAGAACTCCAGGCGGCTCAGATCCCTGCCGCTCGTCTCGGCGTAACGCTGCGCCACCTCGCGCGCCGACGGCAACGCCGAGCTCGTCGACGCCGCCGAACCAGCGAGAACCGGGGCGAACGACGGGTCGGCATAAACCAGGTACAGACCCAGATCGGCGAGCGGATCACCCAGGGTCGCCATCTCCCAGTCGACCACCGCACGAATCCGTCCCGGATCGCCGGGATCGAGGATCGTGTTGTCGATGCGGTAGTCGCCGTGCACGATCGACGCCCCGCTCTCGGCGGGACAGAGCTCGGCGAGCCGGGCGTGCAGCGCGTCGATGTCCGGCAGCTCCCGGGTGCGCACCCGCTGCCACTGGTCGTACCAACGCCGCACCTGGCGCTCGAGATACCCCTCCGGCCTGCCGAAGTCGCCCAGTCCCACCGTGTGCGGATCGACCGCGTGCAGCGAGGCCAGCACGTCGACGAGAGCCTCCCCGCAGCGGCGGATGTCCGAGGAGGACAGTCGCCGCAGTTCCTCCTCGGTGCGCAGCACCGGACCCTCGACGTACTCGACGAGGGCGAACGGCACGTCGAGCACCGTGTCGTCGTAGGCCACGGCCTGTGCCACCGGAACGTCGGTGCCGCTGAGCGCGGCCACCACGCGGTACTCGCGCCACATGTCGTGGGCCGACGGCGTGAGGTTACCGAGCGGCGGCCTGCGCAGGACCCACCGGTGCTCGCCGTCGGTGAGCAGATACGTCAGGTTCGACTTGCCGCCGGCGAGCATCTGCGCGTGCAGCGTGCCGCCGAACCCGGGGACGGTGCGGGCGAAGAACTCCGTGAGGGCGGGCAGCTCCAGTCCGTCCGGTGTGGACTCGCTCATCGGGTGGACTCCTTGTCGTGCCTGCGCAGGACGCGGCGGGCGATCGACCACCGGTGCGTCTCGGAGGGACCGTCGTAGATGCGGAACGGACGGACCTCCCGCAGGAACCGGCTGAGCAGAATGTCGCCGGAGACGCCGAGCGAACCGCAGATCTGCAGTGCCCGATCGACACAGCGCCACACCGCCTCGGCGCAGAACGTCTTGGCGACCGATGTGGACTGTGCAGCCGACCGGCCCCGGTCGAGTTCCCAGCACGCCTGCGTGATGAGTCCGCGGGAGGCGGCGATGTCGATCTCGTTGTCGGCGATCATCTGCTGCACCATGCCCAGTTCGCCCAGCCGGGAGCCGAACACCTCGCGTTCGGAAGCCCGCGCCACGGCGATGTCCTGCGCGCGGCGTGCGATGCCGAGCCACCGCATGCAATGCGTCATCCGGGCGGGCCCGAGCCGGACCTGCGCGTACCGGAAACCCTCGTCGACCTCGCCGAGCACCGCCTCGTCGGGCACGAGGCAGTCCTCGAACACGACCTCCATGTGCCCGCCGTAGAGGCTTTCGTCGAGGGTGTCGATGTGCCGGACCAGCCGCATGCCCGGGTTGTCGGCGTCGACGAGGAACATCGTCGCGCCCTCGGTCCTGCCTGCGGAACCGGACGTACGGGCCATGCAGATCGCGAAGGCCGCCCCGTCGGCGCCGGTGATGAACCATTTGCGGCCGTTGATCCGCCAGCCGTCACCGTCGCGTACGGCGTGGGTCGTCAGGGCGGCCGGGTCCGACCCGGCACCCGGCGCGGGCTCGGTCATCGCGAAGCAGGAACGCACCTGTCCGTTCGCGAGCGGGCGGAGGTACCGCTGCTTCTGCTCCTCGGTCGCGATCGCCTCGAGCATGTGCATGTTGCCCTCGTCGGGCGCGGCGATGTTGAGCGCGAGGGGACCGAACAGCGAGTACCCCGCCTCCTCGAACACCGCGGCTCTGCCGCACATGTCCAGCCCGTGGCCGCCGTACTCGGGGGAGACGTGCGGCGCGAACACGCCCGCGTCCTTCGCCGCCCGTTGCAGCTCGGTGCGGACCTCCTCGGTGCGGGCGACACCGCCGTGCTGTTCCTCGAGCGGGACGACGACGTCACGGACGAAGGCCCTCGTGCGGTCGACGAGCTCGGCGACGTCCGGACTGTGGCTGAGGTCGACGGCCATGGCGACTCCGTTCGGCTAATGACGATTAGCCGAGACTGTAATGGTGCATCGCACTGAGAGGCAACCTCGTGAGTACTCGGGAAGTTCTCGGCTATGCTCTGTTAGCCGGATCGCGCGTGGTCCGGTGCCGTGCGACGTGGGAACGAGGGATGGGCGTGGACCGGTTCGACGACATCCGCAACGCCGCGCTCGCGTTGTTCACCGAGCAGGGGTACCGGGCGACGACGATGGCCGACATCGGTACGGCCGTCGGGATGCGGGCGCCCAGCCTCTACAAACACGTCGCGTCCAAACAGGACCTGCTGGCCCGCATCATGAGTTCGACCATGGAGGCACTGCTCGCGGGCTACCGAGGTGCCGTCGCGACCACCGACGACCCCGCGGAACGCCTGCGCAGGGCCACCGAGGTCCACGTGCGCTACCACGCGCGGCACCGTCTCGAGGCCTTCGTCGGCAACCGGGAGATCGGCAGCCTCGTCGAACCCAGCCGTACTCACGTCCTGGACCTGCGTGCCGACTACGAGCGCGGCTTCCGTGACCTCGTCGCCGCCGGTGTGGACGCGGGCGTGTTCCACGTCGACTCGGTGCGGTTGGCCTCGTACGCGGTGCTCGACCTGGGCATGGGCGTCTCGGCCTGGTACCGGGAGGACGGCGAGCTCAGCGAGGACGCCGTGGTGTGGCAGTACAGCCGGTTCGCGTTGCGCCTCGTCGGATATCAGGGGGTCGGATATCAGGGGTAGGCACCGACGTGCGTGCACGCCGGCTGCGCGGGTGACGACGACGAAGGCCGGTGCCCGCGTGCACGCGGACACCGGCCTGTCGTGGTCGGATCGGTGGGACCCGCCGGACCGGAGAACCGATCAGGAGGCCGACCGGGATGCCCCGGCGCCGCTCTGGCCGCCGAAGATCTCCTCGGCCCACTCGGGGTGATCGATGAACGGGTTGCGGTTCTGCTGGAACTGCTCGTAGATGACGTCGTTGCGCTTGCGCTCGAAGTCGTCGACGGGGTCGGCGTTGTGCCATTCGAGCAGGACCGACTGGCGTCCCATGAACGGCTGCTCGCCGTTGTCGACCTCGTCGTTGAGTTCGAGGTCCGGCGCACCGTCCTCGCCCTCGTACCGGACGGCCATGTAGAAGATCATGCGGGCGACGTCGCCCTTGACCTCGTCGCGGGGTTCGAACGAGTCGTCGTCGGTGAAGTTGCCGGGAGCGCCGTCGACCTCGTCGCCGCCGTTGTCGAAGTCCTTGTTGCCGCGGACGCTGTTCACCTGGACGTCCGTCGGCCGCAGGTGGTGGGCGTCCGCGCCGGGGCCCGAGGTGCCGAAGTCCCCGTGCGACTTGGCCCAGACGTGCTCGCGGTTCCAGTCGCCGCTGCCACCGCCGTTTGCGTCCTTGCTCCGGGACTCGCCGCTGTAGAGCAGAACGACGTTGTCCGGGTTGGCCGGATCCTCGTCGGCGGCCTTGATGGCGTCCCACACCTCGTCGTAGGACAGCTGGGTGCTTTCGCTGATGATGTCGTTGAGCGCCGACTTGAGTTCCTCGCCGGTCAACCCGTCGGTGCCGTCGTAGTAGCCGGCCGGTATGTCGGCCGGGGCGGTGTCGGCGGGCGCCGCGGTGCCTGCCGTCGCGGTGCCGTACGCCGTGCTGGTCGGTGCGTTCGCCGCAGCCGGAACCGGTGCGAGCATGCCCGCGGTGACCGCCAGGGTCGATACCGCCCCGACCGCCCACCGCGTCGTTCGTGTCCGCATCCCAGAACCTCGTTTCTGCCGTCGTCACAGAGGGCGGACGTCACTTTCACACGGTGTGGCGAAATGGCAGAACCGACGATCGTCGGCGAAAAGTGAACACCTCGTCACCGCGGCGTGATCACCGAACTTTCGTCGCATGAAATCCGCGAACGGATCAGTGGTCCTGCTCCGAACGGCGCAGTCAGAACGTCGTCACCCGGTTCGCGAATGTCTGCTATGCCGGTTATTGAGGGGCTTTCGGAAAATGTGTGAATGACTTTAGGCTGAGCCGAATCCGGTGGCATTACCGAACGTGATGCCCTCATCGCAACGAGTGGAGGAACGGCGCATGGTGGTACGGAGGACGGCGGCGGTCGCGGGTGCGGCCGCGCTGGCGTTGAGCGTGTCGGCACTGGTGCCGGCGCAGGCGGCGCCGGAGGCGGTGAGCACGCCGCCTGCGGTGGCTGGGCAGGCCACCGCAGGGCAGGCCGCGGGTGACGTCACGCCGCGGGGCGAGGTCACGCTGGACATCGAGTACCAGGTTCAGGAGACGAGCTACTGGTGCGGACCCGCGGCGACCCGCATCGCGTTGTCGGCGAAGGGGATCTCCCGCAGTCAGGCCGACCTCGCGGCCGAGCTCGGGACCCACACGGGCGGGACCGACCACATCAGCCAGGTCACGACCGTGCTGAACAACCACATCGGCGGTTACACCACCACGGAGATGCCGAACGATCCGCCCACACAGGAGGAGAAGGACCTGCTGTGGAACAACATCGTCGGTGCCATCGACGGGGGTGAGGCGGTCGTCGCGAACATCGTCGCGCCGCCCGGGAACCAGCCTCCCGGCTACCCGTCCGACCAGACGATCTACCACTACTTCACCGTGACCGGATACAACGACGTCGACGGCACCGTGCAGATCGCCGATCCGGCCTCGTTCGGAGGGAATCAGATCTACTGGCTGACGTTCGATCAGCTCGCGTCCCTCATTCCGCCGAAGGGTTACAGTTCCTGATCGTTGTCGATCGGCTGATTTCTCGGGCAGAAGCGGCGCCTCGGAGCAGGGTTCACCTGATCCGAGGTGCCGCGTCGCTGATTTCCGACGCAGTACGGAACCCGTTCATGATTCTTTTTCCATGCGAGCCGGCGTGTTTTCCTTGTCGACTATGACGCACGGTTTCCGCGCGGTTCCCCAGTGTATTTCCTCGGGTGTTCCGACGATTCTGCGGTAAACTGGAGGACCGTTTTCTTCGCTCGCCGGAGAGGTGGAGACCGTGTCCGCGATTCGAGTGGAAAGTCTCTACAAGGTATTCGGCCGCCGCGCACCCGAGGTGGTGCGATCACTCCTGTCCGGTGTGGAGGCCTCGGAGATCGACGTGCCCGGGACCACTGCTGCGGTCGTGGACGTGTCCTTCGAGGTCGACGCGGGCGAGATCTTCGTCGTGATGGGACTGTCGGGATCGGGCAAGTCCACGCTGCTGCGCATGCTCAACGGGATCCTTCCCGCCTCGTCGGGCAAGGTCTACGTCGACGACGTCGAGATCACGTCCATGACGGCCCGCGAGATCCGCGACCTGCGCAAGCGCCGGATGAGCATGGTCTTCCAGCACTTCGCGCTGTTTCCACATCGGACCGTGGAACAGAACGCCGCCTACGGGCTGCAGATCCAGGGTGAGCCGAGGCAGGTGCGGCTCGAGCGGGCGCGACGTGCGCTGGACATGGTCGGGCTCTCCGGCTGGGAGGACCGGCTGCCCGAACAGCTCTCCGGTGGCATGCAGCAGCGGGTCGGCCTGGCCAGAGCGCTCGCGGCCGATACCGACGTGCTGCTGATGGACGAGGCGTTCAGCGCGCTCGATCCGCTCATTCGCAGGGAGATGCAGGACCAGTTGCTGGGACTGCAACGCCAGCTGGGCAAGACGATCGTGTTCATCACGCACGACCTCAACGAGGCGATGCGCCTGGGCGACCGGATCGCGGTGATGCGCCGGGGCCGCATCGTGCAACTCGGTACGGCGGAGGCCATTCTCACCGACCCCGCCGACGAGTACGTCGCCCAGTTCGTGCGGGACGTCGACCGGGCGCGGGTGCTCACGGCGCGGTCCGTGATGGACAAACAGCTGCACGCCGTGCGGTCCGGTGCGTCCGCGACCGACGTCGTACGGGCGATGCACGACCATCACGTCTCCGCGGTCGTCCTCGTCGACGAGGCGGGACGTCCGGTCGGCGCCGTGGGGGAGCGGGCCGCCGAGGACGCGGTGCGCAACGGGCGGTCCGGCAGGCCCGTGGACGCCCGGCCGGTGGCGCGGGTGAGGGAAACGGCCACGGTCAACGAACTGTTCACCTCCGTGTCGGGACCGCTCCCATTGGCGGTCGTCGACGCCGACGGCGTGCTGGTGGGCGTGGTGCACCAGTCGTCCCTGTTGTCCGCGCTCGGCGACGTCGACCAGGCCGCGGCCACCGCGGAGACGTCGGCGGCCACCGCCGAGCCGGCCGGGGAGGCCGTGGCGGGTGGGAATCGGAGGACGACCATGCGTGAGCAGCCTGCCGTGACGCAGTGGGAAGTACCGAGGATTCCGCTCGGCGAGTGGTTCTCGGAGCTGGTCTCGTGGCTCAAGGACAACCTCGGCGACGTGTTCGACGCCGTCTCGGAGGGCCTGGATACCGCGGTGACGGCACTGGCCGACCTGCTCACGTGGGCCCCGACCTGGGTGATGATCCTGCTGTTCGCCGCGGGCGCACTGTGGTTGCGCGGCTGGAAGTTCGGCCTCGCCGCACTGATCGGATTCGCGGTCCTCGACGGGCTCGACTCGTTCGCCAGTGCCATGCAGACGCTCTCGCTCGTCGTCCTGGCCGGTGCCGTGGCGGTGGTCGTCGCGGTGCCGCTCGGGGTGCTCGCGGCACGCAGCGACGGAGCCAGTCGCGTGGTCAAACCCGTGATGGACTTCCTGCAGACCGTTCCGCAGTTCATCTACCTGATCCCGGCGGTCATCTTCTTCGGCATCGGGGTCGGTCCCGGTGTGGTGGCGACGGTGATGTTCGCGCTCGCGCCCGGTGTTCGCCTGACCGAACTGGGGATCCGCCAGGTCGACAAGGAGATGGTCGAGGCGGGGGAGGCGTTCGGCTCGTCGCCGGCACGCATCCTCACCGGCATCCAGATCCCGCTGGCCATGCCCTCGATCATGGCCGGGGTCAACCAGATCATCATGCTGTCGCTGTCGATGGTCGTCATCGCAGGCATGGTCGGCACCCCGGGACTGGGCGCCGACGTGTTCGAGGCGACCACGCGGCTCCAGCTCGGCGCCGGTTTCGAGTACGGCGTGAGCGTGGTGATCCTCGCCATCTACCTCGACCGCATCACCGCATCGTTGTCCGCGAAATCCGCGGTCAGCCGCGCGCGCAGGCTCGCGGGCGTGGCCTGAGAACCGGCGCGCGCGAACGGACGAAGGAGGACGGTATGCGCATCGGAAGGAATCGCGTGCTGGCCGCCGTGTTCGCGGGCCTGCTCGTGGCGGTCACGGCAGCCTGCGGTGGCGGAGGAGACGGGCAGGGCGGAGGCGGTGGCGGTGATGGCGGTGACCTCACCATCGGATACATCGCCTGGGACGAGAACATCGCGCTCGCCAACCTGTTCAAGGCCGAACTGGACCAGCGTGGTTTCAACGTGGAGCTGCGGCAGCTCGACGTCGCGCCGACGTGGCAGGCGGTCGCGCAGGGCGAGATCGACCTGTTCCAGGACGCGTGGCTGCCCACGACGCACTCCGACTACTGGGAGCAGTACCGGAGTCAGGTCGAGGATCTCGGCGTCTGGTACGACCAGGCGACGCTGAACATCGCCGTGCCGTCGTACGTGCGCGACGTCAACTCGATCGCCGATCTGAAACAGCACGCCGACCAGTTCGGCGGCACGATCACGGGCATCGAACCCGGCGCGGGGGAGACCCGGCTCGTGGAAACGCAGATGATGCCGGACTACGGCCTCGAGGGCAGCATGACGCTGCAGAAGTCGTCGACGACGGCGATGCTGTCGGCCCTCGACTCCGCGATCCAGAACCGCGAACCGATCGTCGTGACGCTATGGCATCCGCACTGGGCGTACTCGCGCTACGACCTGAAGGACCTCGAGGACCCGAAGGGGTCCATGGGAGAGGCCGAGAAGCTGCACATGATCGGCCGCGAGGGATTCGGCGAGGACTACCCCGAACTGCCCGAGGTCATCAAGAACTTCCGCATGGACGACAAGCAGCTCGGTGACCTCGAGGACGCGATCCAGCAAGCCGGTGCCGGCCAGGAGCTGCAGGCAGCCCAGCAGTGGGCCCGGCAGAACAAGGCCGCCATGGACGAGGCGTTCGGAGGTCTGTCGCAGGGCGGTTCGTCCGGCTACTGAGCGGCGGGCCGGGTTCGGGCCTTCGTCAGACGGCGAACACCTGGTCGTCGTCGGCGAAGGCCTTGAACTCGAGCGCGTTGCCGGCCGGGTCGCGCAGGAACATCGTCCACTGTTCACCCGGTTCGCCCTCGAAGCGGACGTAGGGCTCGATGACGAACGTCGCGCCCGCGGCGCGGAGCCGGTCGGCGAGGGTGTGGAAGGCCGGGATCGTCAGGATCAGCCCAAAGTGGGGGACGGGTACGTCGTGCCCGTCGACCGGGTTGTGGATGCCCTCCGAGCGGCCGGGGGCGAGGTGCGTGACGAACTGGTGGCCCTGGAGGTTCCAGTCGATCCACGACTCGGAGCTGCGGCCCTGTTCCAGGCCCAGCACCTCGCCGTAGAACCGGCGCGCGGCGTCGAGGTCGTCGACCGGCATCGCGAGGTGGAACCGGGGGATCGGCGAGTCGAGCACGGCCATGGGAGCGCCTCCTGAATCCTCGTGGACCGCATTCCTCAGCGAGTCCTTGTCCGAATGTTAACATTGAGACAAGAGGAGGTGGCATGGCCGAGCGATCGATCACACCCGCCCGTCGCCGCGGGCTCGCCGACGAGGTGGCCGACGCGGTGCGGGAGGCGATCTTCGACGGCACCTATCCGCCCGGGGCACAGCTGCGCGAGGTCGAGCTGGCGCGCGGACTCGACGTCAGCAGGGGGCCGATCCGGGAGGCGCTGCTGCGCCTGGAACGCGAAGGTCTGGTGCGGACGGCGTGGCATCGCGGCGCTTTCGTCGTCGAACTGTCCACGGCCGACATCGCCGAGCTCGACACCCTGCGTGGCGCGCTCGAGGAACTCGCGGTCCGGCAGGTCGTCGACCACGCCGACAAGGAGGATCTCGCCGCGATCGAGTCCGCCGCCGAGGAGCTCGCCCGTGCCCGGGACCCGCACGCCATGGTCCGCGCCGACATCGCCTTCCACGACGCGGTGTACGCCGCAGCGCGACACCACAGGCTGCAGGAGGCCTGGGGAGCAATCCGCTCCCAGGTGCACGTCTTCCTCCTGACCCGCATCGGTCTCGACGCGGACGTCGAGCACCTCCCGGGGGAACACCGTGAGCTGGCCGACGCGTTGCGGGCCCGCGACGCGGGACGGGCGGCCCGGCTGTTCGCCGATCATCGCGCGCACGCCCGTGCCGTGCTCGCAGGCGGTGACGCCGCCGAGTCCCGTTCGGATCCCGATCGGCAGTCCGAATAGGACTCGGCGGCGTACCGGCGCCCTTCGGCTCAGCGCCAGTCGAGTTCGCCGTCGATACGTTCCCCTGCGATCAGCACGTTGTCGAACGTCAGATCCTCGACGTTCTCGAGCACCATGGGGGTCTCCGACTCGGCGACCTCCACGTTGCGCAGCGTGACGTCCCGCAACGGCACGGCGTCCGGCCCGTGGATCTCCAGCGTGGTGTCCGCACTGTCGACCGTGACGTCCTCGAACACGAGGTCCCGATACACCGGCGGGAAGTTTCCGCCGAGTTCGCCGGGATAGTCCAACTGGAACCAGATCAGGTTCTCGAACTCCTCGACCTCGAAATCCCGCACCCGGATGTGTTCCACCGTTCCTCCGCGATCGAGGTTGCCCTTGAACCGCACCGCCGAGGCGCCCGAGCGCAGCGTGTTGTCGTCGAAGAAGACGTAGCGGATGTCGCCGGACATCTCGCTGCCCAGGGCGATTCCGTCCTCTCCGCCCATGTCGTTGCCGCGGACGACGACGCGTTCGCTGGGCCTGCCGATGTCCCTGCCGTCCTTGTCCCGGCCGGACTTCACGACCACGGCGTCGTCACCCGTGCGGAACGTGTTGTTCTCCACCAGCACGTTCGTGCTCGAGTCGACGTCGACGCCGTCGTTGTTGGCGTTGTGGCTGTCGACGGTCAGGTTCCGCACCGTGGCGTCGTCGGTGTAGACGAGGTGGTTGATCCAGAACGGCGAGTTGGTGACCGTGTAGTCGCTCAACAGCACCCGCTCGGCGCCGAAGAACTGGATCATGCTCGGCCGCAGGAAGTGGCCCTCCCCGAAGCGGCGCTTGTCGAGCGGTTTGCCGTCGAAACCCATGCGCCGGAGCTTCTGCATGTCCGCGTCCTGTTTGTCGTACCAGGACAGGAACTCGCTTGCCTCGTTGCCGTCGATCACGCCGGTTCCGGTGATCGAGACGTCGTGCACGTCCTTGGCATAGATGAGCGGCGAGTAGCCGTACATCTCGGTGCCCTCCCAGCGCGTGTGCACCACGGGCAGGTAGTCGGCGGGATCGGAGCCGAACAGCAGGCGCGATCCCTCGGCGACATGCAGGTCGATCCTGCTCTCGAGATGGATCGGGCCCTCGCTGAGCCAGGTCCCCTCGGGAAGGACCACCCGGCCGCCGCCCGCCTCGTGGGCGGCTCGGACGGTGGCCATGATCGCGTCGTGGTCGTCGGTGGTTCCGTCACCGACCGCGCCGAAGTCGGTGACCCGGAACTCGCGGTCGGGAATCGCCGGCTCCTCGACCGTGTCGACGATCCGGTCGGCCATCTTCCACAGCGGGTCCGCACCCGCCTGCGCCTG
>Ga0079224_100005584_pt1 | contig 16540 bp, 16 predicted proteins | sample Stecom2015_FD_80414 | JGI IMG/M metagenome (GOLD analysis project Ga0079224, IMG submission 80414) | Agricultural soil microbial communities from Utah to study Nitrogen management - Steer compost 2015 | ecosystem: Environmental > Terrestrial > Soil > Agricultural land | place: USA: Utah... | reverse complement strand
TTCGGAGCGGGGATGTATATCGCGTCCCGTCTGGGGGCCGGCCCCCGGGACGGACTGACGCTGGTCCTGTCGGAGCGGACGGGCTGGTCGATCAGCCGCATCCGGACGATCATGGAGGTGACGGTGATGGTGATCGGCTGGATGCTGGGCGGCCCGCTATCCGTCGGAACCTTTCTTTCTTCCGTTTTGATTGGACCCGTGATGCATGTTTCGATACAATTTTGGGAGAAGCGTTTGAAGTATGTCGCGGGAAGAGGTGTTGACCTTGAAGGTGTCCACCAAGGGACGGTACGGACTGACCATCATGATGGATTTGGCGACCCATTACGGGGAAGGGCCGGTGTCGCTGAAGCGGATTGCGGAACGGCACCAGCTGTCGGAACATTATCTGGAGCAGCTGATTGCTCCCCTGCGAAACGCCGGTCTGGTTAAAAGCATCCGGGGCGCATACGGAGGATACAAGCTGGCGAAAGCGCCGGAGGACATCACGGTGGGGGACGTGATCCGGGTATTGGAGGGGCCGATCATCCTGGTCGATGTGGAAGAGGAGGAGGATGACGCCCGCAGGAAGCTGTGGAAGCGCGTCCGGGATGCCATTGCCGGGGTGCTGGACAGCACGACGTTGTACGACCTCATCCAAGAGTCTTCCGAAGCGGAAGCGGATGGCTACATGTTTTATATATGACAGGTGATGCATCGATGGCGATCTATTTGGATCATGCTGCAACTACACCGGTTCACCCGGAGGTCCGGCAGGTGATGCTCCCTTTTTTGGATGCATACTTCGGAAATCCTTCGAGTATACACCAATTTGGTCGGTCCGTCCGGCAAGCGGTGGATGAAGCCCGGGACAAACTGGCCGGGGTATTGGGGGCGCAACCGGGGGAGATCGTTTTTACCAGCGGTGGCACCGAAGCGGATAATTTCGCGCTGATCGGCGCCGCGCTATCGGGACGAAAGCGCGGAAAGGACCATCTGATCACTTCCGCCGTGGAACACCACGCGGTTCTCGATACCTGCCGCCACCTGGAGCGAATCGGGTTTCGCGTAACCTATCTCCCCGTCGATGAGACCGGGGAGATCCGGTTGGATGCCCTTCGGGAGGCGATCGACGACCGGACCGCCCTGGTGAGCGTCATGTACGGAAACAATGAGGTGGGAACCCTGCAGCCGGTGGAAGCGATCGGGGCGTTGGCCCATGAGCACGGATGCCTGTTCCATACCGATGCCGTTCAAGCCTTTGGCTATGAACCGCTGGATGTCCGCCGACTGCCGGTGGATCTGCTGTCGGTTTCCGCCCACAAGATCAATGGACCCAAGGGGGTTGGCGCCCTCTATGTAGCCAGGGGGGTCTCCTTGACTCCCCATATGTTTGGCGGTTCCCAGGAGATGCGTCGGCGGGCGGGGACGGAAAATGTGCCGGGAATTGTCGGCTTCGGAAAGGCGGCGGAACTGGCGGCCGCTTCCCGCCGGGAGCATCTGGAACAGGCGCGGCGTTGCCGCGAGGCGATGATCCGGGTGTGGGAGCGGGAAGAAATCCCCTTTACCGTCAACGGTCATCCCCGGCGCCATTTGCCCCACATTCTGAATGTCAGCTTCCCGGGAACCGAGACGGAAACCCTGTTGATGAATCTGGACCTGGAGGGGATCGCCTGCTCCAGCGGGTCCGCCTGCACCTCGGGTACTCTGGAGGTTTCCCACGTGCTGAAGGCGATGAACTTACCCGACGAGATCCTCCGGTCGGCGGTGCGGTTCAGCTTCGGTCTGGGAAATACCGTGGAGGAAGTGACAAAGGCGGCGGAAACGGTGGCTCGCGTCGTCCGTCGGCTGACAGGCGGCGGGCGGTGAAAAGGTAATGGGATGTGCCGCGAAGGCATTTCGCGGGACATCCCTTGTTTTTTCACCCGTTGCGTTTTTCATCGGTCTCGGGGAAAGGGTCGATTTTTTGGTGCGATTGTGGGTAGAATGTGTGTTCTTTTCTTTCTATACTAATACTTAAAGATCACGGGCAATGAGGTGCGGTTTTCCATGAAACAGCCCCGCTTGGATCTCTTTTCGGAAGGATACATCAAGGGGTCCTTGATCCAGGAAATCTATTACAACGAAGAAAACGGGTTCGGCGTATACCTGATCCGGGTGGAGGAGTCGAACGAAACGCTGGATACCGATGAAGTGGTGATCGTCGGCCATTTTATCCGCCCCCATCCGGACGAGGTTCTGACCTGTTACGGGGAATGGGTGGATCATGCCCGATACGGCCTGCAGTACCACGTCCATCGGGTCAAGAAAGAGGTGCCCCGTTCCGCCGAGGCTGTGATCAAGTACTTGTCGAGCGGGCTTTTTCCCGGCGTCGGCAAGGTGACGGCCCAAAAAATTGTCGATCACCTGGGTCCGGACGCCCTGGACCAAATCGCCGCCAATCCGGACATTTTGTCCGATGTGCCGGGGCTGAGCGCATCCCGCGCCCAGGCCATCGCCGATCACCTGCGGGAGCATCACGCCATCGAACAGGCGCTGGTGTTTCTCTACGAATTCGGCATGGGTCCCACCCTCGCCCTGAAGGTGGTTCAGCAGTACAAGCAGGAGACGATCGAGCGCATCAAGGAAAATCCCTATCGGCTGATCGATGATGTGGAAGGGGTGGGCTTCCGGCGGGCCGATGAGATCGCCCGGCGAATCGGGATCGCATCCGAATCCCCGGAGCGGTTTCAGGCCGCCGCGCTCTATGCGGTGAAGGAGGCGGCCCTCTCCGGCGGCCATGTCTTCGTGACCGCGGAGGAGCTAAAGGAGTGGGTCGACCGGTTGCTCGATGACGACAATCCCTTTTCCCGGGAGGAGCGGGAAAGGTACCTTTCCCACATGGTGGAGGAGGGGCGATTGTTCGAAGAGGAAGGAAAATATTATCTTCCCTCCCTGTATTACGCAGAGCGGGGCGTGGCTTTGCGGATCAGGGCCCTCCTGGAGGAGGAAGTGGAGGAGATCCCCGTCCATGAACTGTACCGGGCCGTCGGAGAGGTGGAGGAGGAACTGGGCGTCGCCTATGCGGACAAGCAGCGGGAGGCGATGATGACCGCCGTCACCTCGCCGATGATGATCCTGACCGGGGGACCCGGCACGGGTAAGACGACGGTGATCCGGGGGATCTGCCATCTGTTTGCCCGGCTGAAGGGCTGGTCCCTCGACCCGAAAGCCTATGAAGGGACGGAACGCCCGTATCCGATCCGGCTGGTGGCTCCCACGGGTCGGGCGGCGAAACGGATGTCCGAGGCGACCGGGTTGCCGGCGATGACGATTCACCGGCTGTTGGGCTGGCGGGGGGAGTTTTTTGAGCACGATGCGGACCATCCCATCTCCGGCTCGGTGTTGATCGTCGACGAGGTTTCCATGATGGACATTTGGCTGGCCAACCAGCTGCTTCGTTCCGTACCCAAGGGGATGCAGGTGCTCTTTGTGGGGGATCAGGACCAGCTGCCCTCGGTGGGGCCCGGCAACGTGTTGCACCATCTTCTCCAGGTGGAGGCGATTCCCCGGGTGGAGCTGACGGAGATTTTTCGTCAGGAGAAAAATTCGTCGATTATTCACCTGGCCCATGCTTTGAAGCGGGGAGAACTGCCCGATGATCTGCTGGAGCCCCAGCCGGACCGGCGCTTTTTTCCCTGTAGCCGGGAGCAGGTATTGAAGGTGATTCTCCAAACGTACCAGCAGGCCCTGAATCGGGGATATACTCTTTTTGATGTACAGGTTCTGGCGCCCATCTATAAGGGGCCCGCCGGTGTGGACCGCATCAACCGGACCCTTCAGGAGGCGGTCAATCCGGGCCATCCGGACAAAAAGGAGATCGCCTGGGGGGATCACATTTTTCGTTTGGGGGACAAAGTGCTTCAGCTCGTCAATCATCCCGAGCACCCCATTTACAACGGCGACATGGGATTGGTGGTGGCCATCCAGGAAGAGGCCGGACCGGAGGACCCGGTTCTCTGGGTTCGCTTCGACCAGGTGGAGGTCCCCTACAAGCGAAATCAGCTCAACCAAATCGCGCTGTCCTATGCCTGTTCCGTTCACAAGGCCCAGGGCTCCGAATTTCCCATCGTCATTTTTCCCGTGTTGCACGCGTATCGGAGGATGCTCCAGCACAATCTGATTTACACGGGGATTACGCGGAGCAAATCGTACCTGATTTTGTGCGGCGAACTGAATGCCCTGTCCTTCGGGGTCCGAAGGCAGGACCGGCAGGAACGGAACAGCTGTCTCGTCGAACGGATCCGCTCGTCGACATGGTAACGATCCCCCAGCATGGCTTTCCCGGGGCGACCCATACTAAGGGTAGCGGAAGGAGGAGGATCCTTGCGCAAATCCCGGGACGTCATCGGCTTGCCGGTCATTGTCTCGGACACGGGTGAACAAATCGGCGTCGTTCGCGATTTGTTGTTTGACGGTCGGCAGCAACTGCGGGGGGTTTTGTTGGAAAAGGATGGCTGGGTGCGGCGCGGGCGGTTCATCGCCGTCGAAAACATCGCGTCCTTCGGCGCCGATGCCGTCATGATCGACAGCGAAGATGTCATTTCTCCCCTGGGCGATGAGCAGCGAGAATGGGTCGGGCTTCTCTCCGGGACCCGAAAACTGAAGGGACGGCCCGTCGTCATGGCAAACGGCCGGGAACTGGGCTGGGTGGAAGATGTCTATTTTCGGGAAGAATTGGGAACCCTGGTTGGATACGAACTGTCTGATGGATTCCTGGCCGATGTCTTGGGCGGCCGCAAGGTGCTGAGGCCGGGGAGGATGCATCTGACCTGGGGTAAAGATGTGATCATTACCCCGGATGAGAACATTCCACTGCAAGATGCCAATGGAAAGTAGGGGAAAACATGCTTCGCTGTCCAAATTGCAATTCCCATGATCTCGGGAAAGTGGGTACCCATCAGTATTATTGCTGGCATTGCTTCGTCGAGCTGTCCGTGACCAGCGGCCGGATCGAGGCGGTGTATCAAGTGGAGGAGGACGGGAGCCTCAGCTCCCTGAACGATCTGTTTTTGAACCCTCCGAATCAGGCGACCCTGTGAGTGACCCCGAGCGAGGAGGTTACCCGATGTACAAACGGTATATTGCGCGATTGGCAATGCTGTTGACCGCCGCGTTTTTGATCAAAAAGTGGAGGGACGGTCGGGGGGGAATGCATTTTTCTCCCCTGCGGCGCCGCGCGGGCTCCAATTGGTTCTCAAAGATGCGGATGAATATGGATTTCGGACGGACGATGTTCCAGGTCATGGGGAACCGGTTGATGCGCCGCATGGCCCGTTAAGACTCCCCGCGGCCGACCGGCTGACCTCCGGGTATGCCCCGGAGGTTTTTTCATAGCATATCCGCCAGTGTTGCGCCGTATTTTTTGGATGAGCCCTCGTAATGACCGAGACGGGCCCGAAGAAGTGCCGCACCGCGAGGAAAGGGCCGGAGCGGTACGCTTCGGCCGGTTTTCTCCAGGCAGGGTGGGTGATCCCGATGGAACCTTTTTACAATCGCAAGATTTATCCGGCGCTCATGACGCTGATTATTCTCGGCATCATCTTTATGCTGGTGCAGATCGCTCCACTTTTGAAGGAACTGTTTCATTTTTTGAAGGCGGTACTCATGCCCTATCTCCTCGCCGTCATCACTTCTTATGTGCTCCATCCCGTGGTGAATCTCTTCAGCGGGCGGGCGGTGCCCCGCTCGGTGGCGGTGCTGCTCATCTATACGCTGTTTATCGCGTCGATCGGTATCGTCTTTGTGAACATGTCTCCCCTGGTGAACACCCAGATGAAGGAGATGGCGGAGCACCTTCCCGAGTGGAACCTGCAGATGCAGTCATGGATTCAACAGTACAACGACAACAAGTACCTGTTGCCCGATAGTGTCCGGGCGGGGATTGAAAAATCCCTGGATCGGCTGGAACAGTGGGTTACCGATGGCATCGGAAATCTCTTGACGGGCCTGGGCACCACCCTCAATCAGGTGTTCCTGGCTTTGATCATCCCCTTCCTGGTGTATTACATGCTGAAGGATGCGCAGGTGATCGAACGTTCCTTTGTGACCCTCTTTCCCAGACATCGGCGGAAGGAGATCCTGCGCGTGCTGAGGGATATCGATGAAGCCCTGGGCAACTACGTCCGGGGACAGCTCCTGGTCTGTTTGGCGGTGGGGGGGTTGGCATATATCGGATATGTGGTGATTGGGCTCCCCTATGCGCTCCTTTTGGCGGGTATGGTGGCCCTATTTAACATCATCCCCTATCTGGGTCCCTTTTTCGGGGCAATTCCCGCCGTTCTGGTAGCAATGACCATCTCCGGTAAAATGGTCATCTCGGTCATCGTGGTCAATCTGGTGGTGCAGATGCTGGAAGGAAACGTCATATCGCCGCAAATCGTCGGACGCACCCTGCACATGCATCCCCTCTTGATCATCTTTGCGCTCCTGGTGGGCGGTGAAGTGGGGGGAATCCTGGGGATGATTCTGGCGGTCCCCTTTTTCGCCGTTGGCAAGGTGATCCTGGAACATGTGGCCCTCCATTATATCCACCGTTCGTAGCCGGCCGCCGCTTTCCAACCCCCTTCACAGGCCCTTCGCGCATGGAAAACCCGTTTTTTCGCAAGTTGAATTCCGATTTTTCAGTGATCCTGCGTTAAAAAAACGGCCACGGGGCCGTGGACACACTTATCGCCGTCTGAGTTTGGGCATGTCTGTCTGCAGGGTTTTATACAGCGAAATACCGATTCCGATCATGATAAAGGTGAAGGGGAAGGCGGCGATGATTGACGCGGTTTGAAGGCCCTCGAGTCCGCCGGAGGCGAGCAGCACCACCGCCGCTGCCGATTGGATAACTCCCCAGGTGAGCTTGATGGATTTGGTCGGATTCAGGCGTCCGCCCGTCGTCAGCATCCCCAGCACGAAGGTAGCGGAATCGGCGGAAGTGATGAAAAAGGAGCTGATCAGGAGGATGGCCAGGGTGATCAGGATGGGCGAAAGGGGATACTGCTCCAGGAATTTGAACAGGGCGATTTCCGTTCCCTTTTCGTTCATCACCTCGATGATCCCCGCCTGCTGGAACATTTCGGAATAGATGCCGCCGCCGCCGAGCGCAGCAAACCACAGGGCGCTGAAAATCGTCGGAACTGCCAATACGCCGATGACGAACTCCCGGATGGTCCGCCCGCGGGAGATGCGTGCGATAAAGGTGCCGACGAAGGGAGCCCAGGCGATCCACCAGGCCCAGTAGAAGATGGTCCAGTTCTGGGTCCATTTGGAGAGCTCCGACTCGGGAAAAGGTGTGACCCGGAGGCTGAGCTGGGGAAGTTCCTGCAGGTATGCGCCCAGGGTTGTGGTAAAGAAATTCATCATGAAGTTGGTAGGTCCGACGAAGAACAGGAAAAGCATCAGAAGGACCGCCAGCAGGACATTGGTGTTGCTCAAGTATTTGATCCCTTTGTCCAGGCCGGACAGGGCGGACAGGGTGAACAGGAACGTCACAATGATGATAATCACCAATTGGGTGCCGAAATCGTTTTCTATCCCCTTAAATAGAAAGGACAATCCACCGGAAATCTGGACGGCTCCAAACCCCAGGGATGTCGCCACTCCGAACACGGTGGCGAAGACGGCCAAAATGTCGATCGCTCTGCCGATCGGACCGTGGACGCGATCCCCGAGCAGCGGAGTAAAGATGGAACTGATCAGCCCCGGCGCATTTTTGCGAAACTTGAAATAGGCCAGTCCCAGTCCGATCAGCGTATAGATCCCCCAGGGGTGAAGGCCCCAGTGAAAGAGGGAGTATACCAAAGCCGCCTGGGCGGCCTGCGGCGTCCCTTCCTTCGCCAGGGGCGGGTCGGCGTAATGGCTCAGGGGTTCGGCCACTCCCCAGAACACCAGGCCGATGCCCATGCCGGCGCTGAAGAGCATGGCGAACCAGCTCAGATAGCTGTATTCCGGCTCCTCGTCATCTTTTCCCAGTTTGATATGGCCGAAGCGGGAAAAGATCATGGTCACCACAAAGACCAAAAAAGCGGTGGCCGAAAGCAGATAAAACCAACCGAACTTTTTCTGAAGGAAATCTTGAATATTCGATGTAATTTCGGTCAAATGTTTCGGTAAGAATGTTCCCCACAGGACGAAGACGACAGCAATGACCAAAGAAATGATTAGTACTCTTTTGGAGGATTTCACGCCATTCCACCTTTCATTTTGCGAAAATCAAAGTGCCTCGTGGACGGAAATCGATGTACCCCAGTGATAAATTACTTATATTTTGCGTGGAAAGCCTATAAAAAATACTTCTTCATCTTATCAAAACGCCTGAGCCCGGAGCAAGGAAGCAGAAGGCTCCTCTCATCCTCTCTGAAGACTTTTCTTCTGTTCGGCGATGGGATCTTTGGTTTTTTCCCGTTTTCCTGGGTCTCCTGTCGACAACAGGACCACCGTCGCGATGATACAGAGCGCACCGGTCCATTCGGGAACGCCGAAGGGGATTCCCAGCCAAAGGACGGTTGCCACCGTGGCGGTCAAGGGTTCCGCACTGGCCAGCAGGCCGGTTTCGGTGGGGAGGATATAGCGCAGGCTCTCCAAATAAAGAAAGAAGGGGAGCAGGGTGCCGAACAGGATCACGAACAGGATAAAAAGGGCGTTGATCGGTGTCCAAACCCCGCCGGAGGGCCAAGGGGGATGAACGGACGCCAAGCCGATTCCGCCGATCACCATGCCCCAGCCCACCACCGCGGCGGAGCCCCACCGCCTGAGCAATTCGGAGGGATACAGCGTGTAAAAGGCTAAAGCGGCGGCGGAGCCCAATCCCCAAAGGAGGGCGGCTCCCGAAATGGACAGGCTGTCCGTACGCCCCCCCGTGACTAACAAAAAGGTGCCCGTCAGGGCCAACAGAACGGAGACGATCTCCTTGGCCTTCGGCCATCGCCGCTCGGAAAGCGCCCAATAACCGGTAATCAGTACCGGCCCCAAGTACTGCAAAAGGGTGGCCGTAGCTGCGTTGCCGGCGGCGATGGCGGCGAAATAGGTATATTGGACGGACAGCATGCCCACCAGAGCGAAGAGGAGGAGGCGTAGCCGATCGCGGGGGTCCCTCCAGATCCCTCGAATTGCCGTGTCCTTTCGCCACAGCCAAGTTCCGGTCAACAGCAGGGAACCCGAGAGGATCAGGCGAACGGTCACCATCCATCCGGGATCGAAACCTTCATTTTGAAACAGATGTTGCGCGACCGTTCCGGACAATCCCCAACATACGGCGCCGGTGAGCACCATGGCAAACCCCTTCGGGCGGGCTCCCATCAGCTGACGGATGCGCATTTTTCAGCCCCCTTCGAAAAAAGGTGGTCCCGAGAGACGGTTGTGAATGATTCGAATACGCGATATAAAGAGAAGGTCCCTCCGCTGAAGGGGCCTTTACGTATCGACTCGACGGTTCTTTTTTCGCATTCGATCCGAGAGGGGGATCACTTTGGAAGACGGTTTTCCCGCAGGGGGTTGCTTCGATGAAGAGAAGGGTTCCCCGGGGTGAATCCTTTGGTTCAGGAGAAGGCGGGCCACCGCTTCCCGTTCCGCCGCCTTCCGGTTGATCGGCTCCTTCTTTTCCTCTTTGCGGATCCACCGGATAAACCAGTAGGTCAACACGCCGCCGAAAAGGAAGATCTGAACCAGCTTCATCCAGCCACCGGCGATTTTCTGTTCTGTGACCGGATCGAGGGCGAAGGGATTGGAAACCGTTTCGTACGTGCCGTAAAGGGAAACGTCGGCAAAGAGGAGCCAGAGGGAAACCGGTGTGAGCAGCACGGCGCTGACCGTGATATACACGATTTTTTTCCATTCATTGAGGCGATCCCATTCGGGATAAGGGCAGAACACCGGCCACCACATGAGGTAAGCCGTCAAGACCAGCAACACCTCTGCGAAGGGTCCCTGAAAGGGGCGGGAGAAGACCCCGTCGAATACCGGCGGATAGTAAAGGATGATAAAGGTGAAATGGAAGGAAATCAGGGCGATCAACGGATGGGTCAAATAGGAAAAAACCGCCCTTCGCCAGCGGCCTCTCCACAGGGGTCGCAACAATCTCGGGGGCAACCCCAACAGTATGAGGGGGGGTGCAAACCAGCAAATCAGGGACAAACGGAGCATCTGCATCGAAAAGGAGTGCTGGCCCATCGGCGCCAGAGGACTGCCCAGTGCCGCGAAGGAAAGGATCAGTCCCGAGAAAAAGGCGAGTCGTTGCTTATTCAGCTGGCACGCCTTTTGCGACGGAACCGGGAAGAATCGAAGTGCTCCTTCGTAAAGAAGAGCCAGGATGACGATGACACCCGCCCAGATCGGATCCCACCGCCACAGAAACGTATCCCACATAGATGCCTCCTCATTTCACGGGCAAGCCGTCCTTTGGTTTAGATTCTACCACAAAAGAGGGCCGGGCCTTCCTGCGGGCCGGCGGAAGCCGGCGAGATATTCAAAAAAACTGCAGAGGGATTGGTGATATATGGTTGCTCCAATGTACGAAACATTCAACGGACAAGATTCGTTATGAATAAATAGAAGAGCGGTCAATGACCCTTATATATTTTCATTTAAAACGGGATATCTTTTTTGAATCCTGTTTTTTTTATGCTTGGTTAGGGGGTATTTTCATCTTATGGAAAAAGGAGAGAACGAAGCACCACAGAAAACCGATCAGCGGGATCCGTTTTTTGACAACGCCAAATTTATTTTGATCACCCTGGTGGTGATTGGCCACACCTACACCAGCTTGATGGATCACAGCGAGTTGGTTTACACGGCTTATCTCCTCATCTATTCCTTTCACATGCCGCTTTTCATCCTGATATCCGGCTATTTTACCAAGAATTACAATAAGGAAGGATATTTTCAAAAAACCATCGCCACCATTTTGATTCCCTATCTGATTTTTGAGGTAATCTATTCCTTTTTCCACCACTTCCTCTACCAGACGGATGAAGTAAACCTGTCCATTCTGCTGCCCTATTGGAGCATGTGGTTTTTGCTAAGCCTGTTTTTGTGGCGCATGCTTCTTCCCTACTTCATTCAATTTCGATACCCGTTGCTGTTGTGCTTCCTGGTGGCGGTGCTGGCCGGGTATATCAGCGATGTCGATCGCTTTCTCAGTCTGCAGCGGACGCTGGCGTTTTTCCCCTTTTTCCTGTTGGGTTTCTATCTGCAGAAGCACCATATTGATGCCCTGTTAAATTGGTTCACCCCGCGGAGGCGGATCTTGCCGGCGGCGGGAATCATCCTGGTGTTCCTCCTGCTGTATTACGGGGAGTTCCGGTCCGGTTGGGACTTTCCGATCCGGGAATTCATGTTTTTCAATATGCCCTATGCCGAGCTGGGGCGTCCGGAATGGTATGCGGGGATTTACCGGATCGGTTTCATGGTGCTGGCGCTGATCATGTCCGTGTTCGTACTGAGCCTGGTTCCGCGGCGGAAAACCTTTTTCACGGAGATGGGAAGCCGATCCCTGTACGTGTATCTTCTTCACGGCTTTTTTATCCATCCCTTCCGGGCGCTGGCGCCGGAGGAGGCCTTTGCGGGGCCCGCGTTGTATATCCTCGCCACGCTGGGGGCTGTCGCACTCACGTTCTTCCTGTCGTCCCGTCTCGTCCAAAAAATCACCCAGCCCTTGGTACAGCCCAAGATTCGCTGGATTTTCCGCAATCGGCGCCTGAACCGGGTGATGTCCTCCTAGGAGCCGGGGGTTTCCTTGATGAATGGGGGAAGCGCTTACGGTGAAAAAGGGCGGTTTTTCTCTCATCGGATGTTTAAAACTGCGGCGGGTCGTTGTATAATAGGGGATACCAATAGACGGAGATGGTATGGATCCGATTTTCAAAGCGATGACGGAACCGAAGTAAACCGTTTCCTGCCGAAAAGAGAGGAAGACCCGCGGCTGAAAGGTCTTCCCGGACCAGGGCGGTTGAAGGCCAGTTCCCGAGTGCGGGCAAACCCCGCCGGCGCAACCCGCCGTTATCCGAGATCGAGGCGACCGTCCGTGTCGGGCGGTAATCGGGGTGGTACCGCGGGAGCCTTCCCGTCCCTGGGACGGGGAGGTTTTTTATTTGGAGTAACAGGAGGCGAAAACGGGATGAAAGCGAGTGAAATCCGGAGGAAATTTCTCGACTTCTTTGCGGAGAAGGGGCATCGGATCGAACCGAGCGCGTCGCTGGTTCCGGTGGATGATCCGTCGCTCCTTTGGATCAACAGCGGCGTCGCGACGCTGAAGAAATACTTCGACGGCCGTCTCAAACCGGAAAGTCCGCGCATCGTCAACGCCCAAAAGTCGATTCGGACCAACGACATTGAAAATGTGGGCTATACGGCGAGACATCACACCTTTTTCGAAATGCTGGGCAATTTCTCGATCGGCGATTATTTCAAAGAGGAGGCGATCCTCTGGGCTTGGGAGTTTTTGACCGAACCCAGGTGGATGGGACTGGATCCCGACCGGCTGTCGGTCACCATTCATCCGGAGGATGATGAAGCGTACCGCATCTGGCGCGAGAAGGTGGGCATTCCCGAGGAACGGATCGTCAGATTGGAGGATAATTTCTGGGATATCGGAGAGGGACCGAGCGGCCCCAATACCGAGATCTTCTACGACCGGGGAGAAGCGTTCGGGGATCCGGAGGATCCGGAGTGCTATCCGGGAGGGGAAAACGAGCGCTATCTGGAGATCTGGAACCTGGTGTTCTCCCAATACAATCACAACCCCGATGGAACCTACACCCCCCTGCCCAAGAAAAACATCGATACGGGGATGGGGTTGGAGCGCATGGCCTCCATCATGCAGAACGTGCCCACCAACTTCGACACCGACCTGTTCCAGCCGATCATACAGGAGACCTGCCGGGAGGCGGGGGTCACCTACGGCGAAAACCGCGAGACGGACATCGCCCTCAAGGTGATCGCCGATCATATCCGGACCCTGGTCTTTGCCGTAGGGGACGGCGTGCTGCCCTCCAACGAGGGGCGCGGGTATGTGCTTCGGCGCCTGCTGCGCCGCGCGGTCCGCTACGGTCGGGTGCTGGGGATCGAGCGGCCCTTCCTGTATAAACTGACGGGGGTGGTCGCCGAGATCATGCGCGATTACTACCCGGAGCCGGAGGAGAAAAAGGAATTTATCGAGCGGGTGATTCGCGGGGAAGAGGAGCGCTTCCTCGAAACCCTGAGCGAAGGCCTGGAGATCCTGGAAGAAGTGGTGAAGCGGGCCCAGGAGGAGGGGCGTTCCGTCATCACCGGCGAGGAAGCCTTTCGACTCTACGACACCTACGGCTTCCCCTTCGATCTGACGGAGGATTTCGCCCGGGAGCGAGGGCTTGGGGTCGATCGGGAAGGCTTTGAACGGGCCATGGAAGCGCAGCGGGAACGGGCCCGGTCCGCCCGGAAGGATATGGACAGCATGCAGGTTCAGAGCGACGTCCTATCCGAACTTCAAGTGGAATCCCGCTTCATCGGATATACGGAGACGACGGCCAGCACCCGGGTGGCTGCCATCCTTAGGGACGATCGGTCGGCGGAAGCAGTGGGAGAGGGTCAAACCTGCACGCTGATCCTGGAGGAAACCCCCTTCTACGCCGAGAGCGGCGGTCAGGTGGCGGACAAGGGGTGGATCGTCTCTCCGGAGGCCCGTCTGCGGGTGGAGGATGTGCAGAAGGGGCCGCGCGGGGAACATCTGCATACGGTCCGGGTGGAACAGGGCATCCTGCGTCTGGGAGACCCGGTGGAAGCGACCATCGATCCGGAGCGGGAGGATATACGGAAGAACCATACCGCCACCCACCTGCTCCACAAGGCGCTGAGAGAGGTGTTGGGCAACCACGTCACCCAGGCGGGCTCCCTGGTGGCGCCGGACCGCCTGCGCTTTGACTTTACTCACGTGGGATCCCTGTCGGAAGAAGAGCTCCGGGAGGTGGAAGACCGGGTCAACCGGCAGGTATGGGCCGGAACCGAAGTGGAGGTTCTGATCAAACCCCTGGAAGAGGCCAAAAGGATGGGAGCGATGGCCCTCTTCGGAGAAAAATATGGAGACATCGTCCGGGTGATCCGCATCGGCGATTACAGCCTGGAGCTCTGCGGGGGAACCCATGTCGATCGAACCAGTGAAATCGGGATGTTCAAGATCGTCAGCGAGGCCGGCATCGGTTCCGGGATTCGGCGGATCGAAGCGGTCACCGGTCGCCATGCCTTCCGCTATATGGACGACCATCTGGGTCATCTGAAGAAGGTGGCTTCCCTCCTCAAGGCGAATCCGACCGACGTGATGGACCGAGTGGAGCAACTCCAGGCCCGGATGAAGGAGCTGACCCGGGAGATCGAGTCCCTCCGGGACAAGCTGAGCCATCTGGAGGCCGTCCAATTGATCGACCAGGTGGAAGAAGTGGCGGGAGTGCCCCTGTTGACCGCCAAGGTGGAGGCCCACCATATGGATAGCCTGCGGCGGATGGTGGATGATGTGAAAGGCCGGATGAAGGAAGGGGTCATCGTCCTGGGCTCCGCCACCGGCGGCAAGGTGCAGCTGGTCGCGTTCGTCTCTCCGGGCTTGGTGGAGGCAGGCCTGCATGCGGGCCGTTTGGTGAAGGAAGTGGCCACCCGCTGCGGAGGAGGAGGCGGGGGGCGTCCGGATCTCGCCCAGGCGGGCGGAAAGCAACCGGAAAAGCTGGACGAAGCGCTGCGCGCCGTGCCCGATTGGATTCGGCGACATGTCCAGTGATGGATCATTTTTTTCGCAAACGGGGAATAAGAAAAGAGGAAAATAGAATTCCCATACGGAAAAGAGAATTGACAGTGGTAGAAGGGGGTTGTGCCGCGGGAGCTCGGCCTTCGACGGAGCGGCATAACCCCCTCCGCCCAAATTAGGGCACCGGTCTAAGCGGTCTCAATATCGAAAAGCGAGGTTGAGGGATCCATGGACGAGACGATGAAGTTTGACCTCCGCGGAGAGGAACAGGAAGTGTCTCCCAAAGAGGTGCTCATGCTCGTTTATGAAGCGCTGAAGGAGAAGGGGTACAACCCGATCAACCAGATCGTCGGATACCTGCTGTCGGGGGATCCCGCCTATATTCCCCGACATAACAATGCCCGGGCGATGATTCGAAAGGTGGAACGGGACGAGCTGATGGAGGAATTGGTAAGATTTTATCTGCAATCGCAGAAGTGAAAGGATGCATACTACATGTGTTCGAAAAAACGGGAATGGTCGGAGCCCCTCGCCTCCCGTTCCCGTATCATGGGATTAGATGTGGGCAAAAAGCGAATCGGGGTGGCGGTGAGCGACCGCTTGGTCTGGACCGCCCAAGGGGTGGGGGTGATCGATCGGACGCGCCCCGACTGGATGAAGCGCCTGGCGGAGCTGATCGAAGAGAATGAGGTAGGGGCCATCGTCGTCGGGCTGCCCCGCAACATGGACGGTTCGATCGGGCCCCGGGGAAAGGCGTGTCAGGAGCTGGCCCGGCGGTTGGAGGAACAATTTTCCCTCCCGGTGATCCTGTGGGATGAGCGCCTGTCCACGGTCGCCGCGGAACGCACGCTCCTTTCCGCCGATATGAGTCGCAAAAAGCGGCGAAAAGTGATCGATCAGATAGCAGCGTCCTGGATTCTGCAAGGATATTTGGACGCCCAAAGGAGGAAGCGAGAAACATGAAGGATCATGGGAGCGAACCCGAATACATCTATATTCCTGATGAAGAGGGTAACGAGGACCGCTTTGAGATCTTGTTCACCTTTGAACGGGACGACACGGGGAAAAAGTACATGCTCGTGACCCCGGCGGACGATGTCGCGGAAGAGGCGGAAGAGCAGGAGGTGTACGCCTTCCGTTATGAAGAGGATGGGGATAACCTCACGATCCATCTGATCGAAGACGAAGAAGAGTGGGACATGGTGGAGGAAATGTTCCACACCATCATGGAGGAGGCGGACGAAGAGTCTCCGCCGGCAAACGGATGATGACCGATGGACCGAAATGAACAGCGATTGGCCAAGGAAGTGACCCTCCTCCGCGACGCCTACGGCGAGAAAGTGATTCTCGTCGATGAAGAGGGAAGCGAGGAAGAGCGCGCTTACCACATCTTGCGCGAAATCGAGATGGATGGCCGTCACTACTGCGTCCTCCAGATGGAGGAAGGCGGGGAAGATGAGGCCTACATCTTCCGCGTCGGCGATGATCACAGAATCGAGCACGTGGAAGATGAGGATGAATGGGAAAGGGCGGCCGAAGCCGTCGACGAGCTGCTGTTTTATGACGAAAATTGACGAACAAACGGGGCCCGGCCCCGTTATTTTTTTAGGACAATTGTGCTAACATAAAAGGGCCGAGCCACTTAATTCCCGGTGAAAGTCCGAGGTGGAGGGGGATGGGCTGTTGCGACGGAGGGTCGCATCCCCCTCGGTATTTTTTCGCCGGGGCTCTGGATCAGGCGTTACATAAGGATTGTGCATGGGGGAAACGTGATGAAGTGGTTGATTCGGTTGGTTCTTACCTGTTTGCTCTTTGGAGCGTGGGCAG
>Ga0079224_100005582_pt1 | contig 16543 bp, 13 predicted proteins | sample Stecom2015_FD_80414 | JGI IMG/M metagenome (GOLD analysis project Ga0079224, IMG submission 80414) | Agricultural soil microbial communities from Utah to study Nitrogen management - Steer compost 2015 | ecosystem: Environmental > Terrestrial > Soil > Agricultural land | place: USA: Utah... | reverse complement strand
GTCTGGAAGATCCGGGTGCCGCGTGCTGGCGCGGGCGGGAGACGCTCCGACGCCGGAAGGCTCTGGAAGACCAGCATTGCCGTCGGGTGGATGACGAGCTCGAGCCAGACGATATGGACGGGCAGATACAGGAGCGGATGCCCGGCGAGCGGAATTGCCGCCGCGCTGACCACGAGCGGGATGTGAATCAGCAGCAGATAGACGAAGGCGAGTTGGAGGTTCAAGAAGAGCTGACGACCCTCGGCGATGGCGCGAACGATCGTGCGGAAGTTGTCATCGAGCAGCACGACCGCAGCAGCCTCGCGAGCGCTTTGCGTCCCTCGCTCGCCCATTGCGATGCCGACGTCGGCTGCCTTCAGCGCAGGTACGTCGTTGACGCCGTCGCCGGTCACGGCAACGATTTCGCCTGCCGACCGGAGCGCCTCGACGATCCGCAGCTTGTCGGTCGGCGCCGCGCGCGCGACCACGTCGATACCCGCGAACGGCCGGGGGCTCGACAGCTCCGACGGGTCGAGCGCTTCGGCGGTGATCACCGCTGGAGACTCGCCGAAGCCCGCCTCGCGCGCAACGGCTTCTGCGGTCGCCGGATGGTCACCGGTGATCATCAAAACGCTGATGCCTGTTTCTTTGCACGAGACGACGGCCTCGCGCACTCCTTCCCGTACCGGGTCCTCGAACGCGAGAAGGCCGCGGAACCTGTAGCCCTGCATCGGCTCGATGTCCGATGGGGCAGCAGGGGAGAGCTCCTGGGTGGCGACGGCGATCACCTTATGCCCGGTTTCCGCATAGGATTCGATCCGCTCCCGCCATGCGTCGAACGAAGTCGAAGAGCAGAGCGCGAGCACCGTTTCCGGTGCGCCCTTCAGCGCTGCGAGGCGTGCCGCGTCGCCGCGTTCGTACACGATCGTCTCCCGGCGTCGCGCCTCGGTGAACGGATATTCGGCAATGGGTGTTGCGCCTGCCAATCCGGCGCCCCCCAAGGCCACGTCGAGAGGATCTCCGCTATCCGGACGCGATGCCGCTGCGGCGAGCTCGACCAGCGACTCCGCGTCGGTCCCGGGCGCCGGAACGCGATGGGCGAGCGACAGCTTTCCCTCCGTCAAGGTGCCCGTCTTGTCCGAGCAGATCGAGGTCACGCGCCCGATGTTCTCTACCGCCACTGCGCGGCGCACGAGGGCCTGACGGTGAGCGAGGCGGTACACACCGAAGCCGAGGAAGAACGTCAGCACGATCGGAAATTCCTCGGGAAGTGCGGCGACAGCGAGCGTCAGCGCGCCGACGAGCGCCTCGACGATGGAGTGACCTTGGACGAGTAGGATGGCGCCTAGGGCCGCGCAGAACACGATGGCTGCGACGAGCGCGCCGGCAACAACCCGGCTCACACCGACCTGAAGCGGTGTCCGGGTATGCGTGCGGGCGACGGCCGAGCGCACGATCTCTCCGTACAGCGTCCCCTCGCCGGTCAGAAGAATACGAACCGTTGCGTTGCCCGTGAGGACGCGCGTGCCGGCAGAGAGCCAATGCACGGTATCGGCCTCACGGAGCGGACGCGTCGGCGAGCCGATCGGGCGCTTTTCGACCGGGTACGATTCCCCCGTCAGCGAGGACTCGTCGATCTGAACCCCGGTGCCGGCGACGAGGAGTCCGTCCGCGGGCACCTGCGCGCCGGGACCGATGGCGACGAGGTCGCCCGGGACAACCTCGCGCGCGGGCAGCACGGTCATGCCGCCGTCGCGCCAGACCGACGCCTCGGACGCGAGGCGCCTTGCAAGCCCGCTCGTCGACGCTTGCGTGCGGCCGTGCAGGTACACGTCCATTCCGACGAGGGGCAGAATCGCGAGCCCGAGCACTGCGGCCTCCACGAAGTCCCCAAGGAAGGCATACAAGAGGCCGACGCCGACGAGAAACCAGATCATCGGATCCCGTAGAGTGTCCGCGGCGACGTCCCGCCATGTGGAGGGCGCTGCCACGACGATGTCGTTGAAGCCGAAGCGCGCGCGGCGTTCCGCGGCCGCTTCGGTCGTCAATCCGACGAGGTCGGCGAGGATCTCCGCCCGGTCAGGCGGAATCGCGCGCAACGACATACGGGAGATCGCGCGCCCTCATCGGCGGCGAAAGGCGCGGATGCAGATGATGCCCGACATTGGGCTCATTCTACCGTCCCGGACGACGGTAGGCGTCGACCTGTCTGCGAGCCCAGCTTCAACTTGATGCCGACGGACGGGAGGAACGGCAACCCTTCATCCTCGGCCAGCCGATACTCGGAGGAGCCGGCGACGGGCTCATAGCCCGCGGCGCCCGTATTCCTGCGCCCGTAAGCATTGACGATGTCGACGTAGAAGAGCCCCTCGACTCGCGCGATGCGGATCGGCCGTTCGAACCGCAAGTCCAGGCGGTGATACGCGCCGGCACGCTCGGCATTGAGGTCGCCGTAGACCGGCCGGTAGAAGCCGGGGTAATCGGGATTCTCCTCGTTGCCGGCGATAGGTGTGTACGGCAGGCCGCTGCGATACTGCCAGCGCAGGCCGAAGTTCCACGTCGGCGAGAGCTGATAGTTCAGCACGATGTTCGCGATCACGGGGGTATCCGTGTCGAACCTCGCTGAGCGGCCGGTCATGTCGTTGCGCCGCTCGGTGCGTGAGATACTCAACGTGCCCCAACCATACCAGCGCTGCCCGTTCTCCCGCATGACCATCAGCTCGATGCCGCGCGCGCTGCCGATTGCACCGTTCACATAAGGGACCGGTTCGGCTACCTCGACCACGAGATCCTCGAGGCGCTTCTCGTAGAGCTCGATCTTCGCCCACCAATCGTCGGTGAAACTGCGCCTCACTCCGATCACGAAGTGCTCGGCCTCGAACGGACGGAGCGCCGGATTGCCCAGCACGGGAACGATCTGCACGATCTCGGGCATCTGATGGTAGCGGCCCCAGGCGGCCCGAAACTCGGTCCGACGAGAGCGGCTCCATGCGACAGCGAGCCGCGGTTCCAGGAACTCGCTCTTTAGGTAATCGTCGCCGGAATACCGCAGGCCCCCGGTGAGCTCGACGCGGGGCAGCGGGCTGAAGCGGTTCTCGAAGAAGACTGCCGTCGCGCCGATCGCCTCCCGCCTGTCGTCTTCGGTCAAGTCTCCGAGCGTCGTATCGCAGTCCGGCGAAAAGGCGGTGCAGGCGCGGTAGCGCAGCCGGACCGCGTAGTCGAAAGCCTGACGACTACGCTCGACGCCGAGCGCCATGCGCTGCCGCGCGCCGACCGGCCACTCGGCGGTCGATCTGGCGGTCCATTGCTCGACCTCGAGATCAACGTACTCGTTGCCGTCGGCCCGCGCGAGATCGTCATGCTTGGTCAAACGGCCGAGCCGAGTCGTGACCGTCAAGTCGCCACTGCGGTAGATCCAGCTCGCACCCGCGCTCGCGAAGGCCGTTGTGGTCGCCGCGGCGCCCCTCGAGCCGGGATCCACGAGGGCCCGATCCGAGCGCGCTCCGAACGTAGCGGCGGCATCGTCCCTCGAAGCGAGTGCGAGCACCGACACGGCGTGACGCGATCCGGAATCCCACGTGTACTTCGCTTGAAAGTCACGAGCACGCGGATAGCGATCGATCTCGATGTCGTCCTCAAGTCGCTCTTCCTCGCCGTAAGCCTGGTCGAGCAGGAGATGCACGAGGCTTTCACGGAATGAAACGTAGAACGCTTGCTTGTCAGTGATCCGGCTCTCGACGAGGACGCCCGCACGCAACAGGCTCAAGTCGAGCGTCGTCGAGAGCGGGTCCCTTCGCGGCGCGCGTAGCGTGATGTCGAAGAGTGCGCCCGAGGCCTCGCCGTGACGCGCGCCGAAGCCAGCTGCCGAGAAGCCGAAATCGCGGACGACATCCTCGTTGAAGATGCTATTGCCGAGGTCGTGAAACACGTAGCCGGCCGGCAACCCGTCCACCAGGAAAACGTTGTCGTCGGGACTCGAGCCGCGCACCGCGGGTTGACCGCCGCCTTCGCTCGTCTGCACGACGCCCGGCAACGCCGAGACCGCTCGAAGCGGATCACCTAGATTGCCCGGTAGCCGAATGAGCTTCTCGGTCATCGGGCTCGGCTCGGTCAGGGCGTCCGAGCGGCGACCGGTGGCGACCACTTCCTCTTCGGCGCCCGGCGGCGCGCTTGCGCTCTGAGCCTGTGCAAGTGATGCTGCCCCACACCAGCTGCAAATAACGGCGCAGTAGAGGCGGCGGTGAGTCGCTTGGACCATGTCCAGTCCCGCGTTTCGGATGCACCGAGCGCGCCGCGCGCCCGGGGTTGCACATCACGACTAGCTCTGCTTTGAGTCGAGACGCTCGAGGAAACTCAAATCCTCAACGTCACGATTCTATACTTGCGACGCCGCAGGTGCTCTCGGATCCTCGCCGGCACCAGTGCTTGACGTTCTGCCGCTTCAAGAAGCGCTCAGCGCGGGCGCCCTGCAGGAGAGCGATGGTCGCGAGCATGCCGGCTTCCGTGCACGTTGGCGCTGCGACTGTGATCGAGCTCGGCGCCCCGCGTACCGGCCAGCCGGTACGCGGATCGAGGATGTGGCCGTAGCGCTTGCCGTCCTTGAGCAGGAAGCGCCGGGCATCGCCGCTCGTCGCGAGCGCGCCGACAGTGAGCTCGATCCTGTCGCGAATGCCGCAACGACCCTGTCGCCGTTCGACTGGAGGCTCGCAACCGGTAGCTCGCATTGCCGAGTCAAGCTTCCCTGCCACCATCGGCGACGTGCTCTGCTCGTAGACGGGCTCGATGCCGACGAGCCAAGGGCTGCCGTCCGCTCGCGGGCCGATGGCGAGCAGATCCCCGCCGAAGTTGATGAGGCAATGCGCATGGATCGAGCGCACGAGCGCTGCGGCACGATCGACGGCGTATTCCTTGCCGATGCCGCCGAAGTCGATCTCCATGCCCGGCTCGAGCGTGAGGTACGGCGGCTCGAAGCGCACTCGGTGCCAGCCGATCTTGTCGAGCAGGGCGCGGACGCCCGCCCGACTTGGAACTCGATCACTGCCGTCGAAACGCCACGCCTTGCGCAGGATCCCGGACGTGACGTCGAAGCGTCCGCCGCTCAGCCGGTGCAGCTCGCCCGCGTACTGAAGCATGCGCGCCGTCTCGTCGTCGACGCGCACGGTCCGGCCGTCAGCCGAGTTGATCGCGTGGACGATGTTGTCGCTGCGATAACGGCTCCATTTCCGTTCGATCCTCCAAGCCTCGTTCGCCGCGGAGGCGGCAATGCGCTCGGCGATGGGTTGATCCGCCCCGGCGACGTGCACCTCACACGGGCTCGCCATGGCTTTGAAGCGCGCGATCCAGCCGTAGGGGCAGCGCTCGAGCTCGAGCCCTTGCACCGCGAGGTCAGCGGCCGAACTTGTAGCTGAACTGCGCAATGATCGCGCTCATGTCCGGACGGAGATCGAGGTCGGAGAGCACGCCCACACGGGCGGCCGCATCGGGCTCGCCTGTCTGCTGGTAGAGCTCGAGTCGTGTCGAGATCTCGCCGTGCCGGGTGTCCATCCCGAACTTGACGCCAACCGTCACGGCGTCGAACGCCCCGAGCCGGTAATCCGCCGTTGCGAACTGCGGCACGGGCTGCCCGTCGAACAGCACCGTATGGTAGAAGTCCGCGGCATTCTGTGAATAGAAGCGCAGGTGCGGCTGGAGGTAGCGGTCCGCCCCGAGCGCGAAGCGGTAACGCAAGTCCACGGTATCGGAGTCGATCCCCCAGTCGTCCGTCATGTGCCGATACGAAGCATCGAGCACGTTGCCGCCGAAGTTGCGCTTCAGCAGCACGAATAGACTCTGCTTGTCGCGCGTCTCCGGGCGGCTCTCGTAGAGATGGAGGTTCACGCCGGCCCCCACGGGGCCCGCGACCGGAAGCCCGGTGTCCGGATCCACGACCGACAGCAGCTTGTACGGATCCGTGAGATAACCGTCGGCGCTGCTCAGCGAATAGTTGATCTGCACGACGGTGTTACGGTTTACGACTTGCGTGACGCCGAAGAGGAGATCGAGCACGTCCTTCGACTGATCGCCGCTCTGCCGGTTGCTGAGGTCGTTCAAACCGAGCATCGGCGCAAGCGGCCGCGGTGCGCCGCCGACCGGGTCGATCATGTCGTTCGCAAGGGCGGCGCCGAGAGACAGCGTCGTGTTGCGGTTGTTGAAGTCGCGCGCGATGCGGGCGTTGACGCCGGTATGTGTGTAATCGTATTCGTCCGAGAAGCTCACGCCGATGTCGAGCAGCGCGAGGCGCGTCACCGGCCACTGCCAGTTCGCGCCGAGCGCAACCCGCGTGTCCTGGAACGTATCGTCGAGCGGCTGCTCGCCGGCGGCGATCGTGTAGCTGTCCTCACCGGACGGGCGCGTGAACGTCTGTGGAATCGAGCTCGGCACCGCGCCGTTCGGCGATGCCCCCGTCAGCGTATCGAGCGCCAAATTCAATGTCAGGAAGCCGTCCTCCTTGAGCTCCTTGCGCGCTTGTGCATTCAAGCTGAAGTCTCGAACGCGGCCGTCGGACTCGCCGTAGTAGAGCATCGCTGTGTCGATGGCCCACGGGGTCAGTATCGGCAGCGCCTCTTCCTGGGCGACGACGGAGGTCGGCGTACCCGGGCCGAGGAGGGCGCAGGTCGCCGCCGCGAGCGCGGGCGCAATCTGCGTTTCGGGGCGGCAGCGTTTCCGCTTCGAGCGTCCGCGCCGTTTTTCGTTCAATTGCATCCGCAGCCGCCTCCGCCGAATCCCCGGCCGCCGCTCGAGGCTTCCTTGCTGAAATAGATGTGCTCGTCGAGCGACGTCTCGAGCGGATCGGCGACGAGCTGCATCTCGTCGCGGGCGAGCACGTCGCGGTCCCAAGGCTGCACGCCTGCGCACGCTGTCAGCGTAACCGCGATCAGGACTAGCGCGAGCGCCGCGACGCGACGCCGGGCGGCCGCGGCGGGTATGCGAGAGGCAATGACGTTCATGGACGGCTCTCCTCGGCGTGCGCCAGCGCCTCGACGATCTCGCGCTCGTAGCCTCGGGCGTCGGCGGTCTTGAAGCCGAAATGCGTTGCGATGACGTTGCCGGAGGCATCGAGCAGGAAAGAGCTCGGCATGGCTTGAACGCCGAAGGCTTCGGCAAGCTTGCCCGCCGGATCGAAGCGCAGCTCGAACTCGGCCGGAGTCTCGGCGAGGAACTCGTCGGCGAGCGCGCGCTCCTTGTCGACGTTGATGCCGATGATTTGCAGGCCGTCGGCGCCGTACTTGCGCTGCATGGCATTCATCCACGGGAACGAACGTCGGCACGGCGCGCACCAGGACGCCCAGAAATCGACGAGAATGACCTGACCGGTGAGATCGCCGACGGCCGCGGGCCCTTGCGCTTGCGCGGGTAAGCCAGCCGCGAGCAACGCGAGCGCGAGGCACATCGATTTGCAGCTGAGTCGCATGAATTACTTCTCCCCTAGCGTGACTTTCGGGCTCGGCGCAGGGATCGAGCCACGCACCTCGCCTGACCTTTGACGGGGCGTCCCGAAGAAATCCTTCGCTCGAGCCGAACGAAGAGGATGCGTACGGATGTCGGTTTTTGCAGCGAATGATTTTCATTGCCAGCGACGTCCAATATCGTGGCGAGGACCACGAATGATTCCGCCCGATGAGCACGTCTAACGCTTCGAGCTCGAGCGGAATGCGGACGATGCAATGGGATGACGAGAGGGTCCTGGTGGACAGGATGTTGGCCGGCGACCAGCGAGCGTTCGATGCGTTCTTCAATGCGTACTTCGACAGACTTTACCGCTTCGCACTGGTACGTCTCGGCCACGATCGGGATGCCGCAGAGGACGCCGTCCAGCAGACGATGTGTCGTGCAGTGGAAAAGCTGACGTATTTCCGGGGAGAAGCCGCCTTGTTCACGTGGCTCTGTCAGATCTGCCGCAATACGATCTCGGACACGTTCCGCTCGAAGGGCTACCAATCGAGCCGCGCCGTGCCCTTCGAGGACAGCGAGGAAATCCGCGCAGCGCTCGAAGCCCTGTCGGCGATTCCGTCCGACGATCCGCAGGACTCGATGAAGAGCGAGCAGCTGCGCCGGCTCGTGCAGGCCATCCTCGATCACCTCCCGACTCGCTACGGCGACGTGCTCGAGTGGAAGTACATCCAAGGCCTCAGCGTCAAGGAGATCGCGGCACGGCTTGGTGTTGCACCGAAGGCCGCTGAGTCGGTACTGAGCCGTGCCCGGGTCGCGTTCCGCGATGGTTTTGCTGCCGTAGGCGCTCCGCAGTTGCTCGAGAGCACGATCGGAGGCAGAGATGAGTGACTCGGACCTTCGGGACGACGATATCGGCCGCTTGATCCGATCCGCTGGGCGCGGCCCTTCTCCTTCGCCGGAAGCCCGTGCACGAATCTACTCCGCGACGAACGCCGCATGGCGGCGCGCGGTCGCCGAACGCCGTTCGTCGAGGCGTCGGCTCGTCTGGCTTGCGGCCGCCGCTGGGGTTGTCGCAACGGTCGCGACCGCCCTAGTCGTGAACCTCGGGGTGGAAACCGGGCCCCAGAATGCACCGGTGCTCGCGACCTTCGCCCGCGTGGACGGTCCAGTGGAGCTAGTATCGGCCGGAGAGCAACGAAGAGTGGGTCTGGGCGCGGACTTGGAGCGAATCGGGACCGGCGATCTGGTGCGGACCGGCAACGGCGGTCGCGCGGCGGTCGACCTCTCGCCGGGCCTCGTGTTGCGAGTGAACGAGCAATCTGCCGTGCGCTTCGCGTCAGCCGAGCTCTTGGCGCTCGAGCGCGGCACGCTGTACGTTGACACCGGACCGAACGGGACGGCCGTGGCATTCGAGGTGCGGACGTCCCTCGGCAGCGTCCGCCATCTGGGCACGCAGTACGAGGTCAGCATCGACGGCCGCGCAGTACGTGTGCGGGTGCGTGAGGGGGAGGTGGTCTTCCGGGACGACGCGCGAGAGGTGAGGGCGGACGCCGGTGAGCAGGTCTCGATCGGCGAGACAGGCGAGCCTGTTCGGACCGCGTTCGCTCCCTACGACCCGGCGTGGGACTGGGCCGAGTCACTGGCAGTGCTGCGGGGCGCAAGCGACGCGAGTGCCGCCGAGCTGCTCGATTGGGTCGGGCGGGAGAGGGGCCTGAACGTTCTTTACTCGGAATCCGCGACGCGAGCCGAGGCGGAGCGGCTGATGCTGCACAACGTCGATGGGCTCACTCCCGCAGACGTGCTCGATGTGATCGTCGGCACGACCTCGATGCGGTATATCCGGCGTGACGGCGAGCTGATCGTCTCCACCGAGCCGTGAAGGGCCGCGGCTGCTCGCTGACGGCGTCGTCGATTCAATGCTAATGTCGCAGGCAGCGGCCGAAGCCGACATGCCTGCCGATGACGTTCCCCCCGAAAAAGGTCCTGCGAGGGCTGCTGACGCTCCTATGCGCGGCGATCCTGCACGAGGCGGCCGGCCAGCCCGCTCCCGAGGCTGGGACGCGGATCGTGGATTTCATTGCAGAGCTTCGGAACGACGGAATCAACGTCATCTACAGCGATGAGCTGCTGACCGACGCCATGCGCACCGACGCTGCCCCGGGCGACGGGCCGCTCGATCGACTCCGCAGCATGCTCGCCCCTTACGGACTCGAATTGAGACCCGGACCGAGGGGCAGCTGGCTCGTCGCCCGGGTGGAGAAGCCCTCAGCTGCACCGGGTCCGCCGCCCGCGCAGACGCCGTTCACGCCATCTCCCCCCCCGATCGAGAACGTCATCGTGACCGCAAGTCGATACGCATTCGCGCGCTCGACGGCACCGTCCACGCAGCGACTCGACCGTGCGCAGCTCGAGAACCTGCCGAGCCTCGGCGACGACGCGATTCGGGCGACCCACGACCTTCCGGGCGTCTCCACCAGCGGCCTTTCTGCACGCTTCAACGTAAGAGGGGGTGCGAGCGACGAGACGCTGTTTCTGCTCGACGGCGTGCGGCTCTACGACCCCTTCCATCTGAAGGACTTCCAGAGCCTCTTCAGCAGCATCAGTCCGCGCATCCTCGATTCCGTCGAGATGCGCACGGGCGGCTACCCGGTCGAGTTCGGCGACCGGATGAGTGCGGTGGTCGAGATGCAGACCTTAAGGCCGATCGAGGCCAGGCACCACGAGCTGTCCGTCAGCCTGCTATCGAGCTCGTTCTTGAGCAGCGGCCGCTTTGACGACGACCGAGGCGCGTGGCTGGCCTCCATCCGGAGAGGACATCTCGACTTTCTTTCGGAAGCGGCAGATTCCGACATCGGACAGCCGCAGTACTCCGATTTCTTCGCGAAGCTGAGCTACGCGCTCGGCGCGGGATGGAACATCACCGGCGGGATTCTGCTGCTCAACGATAAGTTGTCCTTGCGCGATCCCCCGTCCGCGATCGCCGGCGCGGACTACGACGACAGCTACTACTGGCTGCGGTTCGATCACGAGCCGGGAGCCCGTTTCGCCGGCAGCTACCTGCTGTCGCGAAGCCGGATCGACGCAAGCCGAGCGGGCTCGATCGATGATCCGAGCCTCAGCATGGGTGCATTGAGAAACGATCGGAGCTTCGACGCCGAAGTCCTGAAGGCGGACTGGTCATATGAGCTCTCGGAGCGAAGTCACATCCGCTGGGGCGTCGAGCTCGAAGACCTTGCCGCAGAATACGACGTCGATCTCGCAGCAGTCTTTCCGGCTCCGATCGAGTTCGCCGGCAATATCCGCAGTCGAACGACCTCGAACGTTGATCTCGATCTGTCTGGCCGGCAGTCGGCAGCCTACGCAGCCTGGCGGATGCGGCCGATCGAGCGCATGACGGCGGAGCTCGGGCTGCGATGGGACAGGCAAAGCCACATTGATGACGAGCAGCTGAGCCCGAGGGCGCATCTCCTGATCGATGTCGGCGAACGGAGCAGCTTACGAGCGTCGTGGGGCAGGTATTCGCAGTCGCAGAGGCTCGAAGAGCTAAAGGCTGCAGACGGTGTCGTGGAGTTCTTCCGTGCGCAGGAAGCGGAGCATCTAGTGCTCGGCTTCGAGACACTGCTGGGCGCCGGCTCCGCGCTGCGCGTCGAGGCGTACCGGAAGGAGTTCGAGCACCTGCGTCCGCGCTTCGAGAACCTTTACGCACACGTGAGTCTGCTGCCCGAGCTTTTGCCCGACCGCGTGCGGATCGACCCTCTCCACGGCGAAGCGTCGGGGATCGAGGTCACGGTGGACGGCGAAACAGGGCCGTGGGAATGGTGGGCGAGCGTCGTGCGGGCGAATGTACGCGACGTTTTGTCGGGCGGGAGGTTCAGACGCAGCTGGCAAGAGGCATGGTCGGCGAAAGCCGGCGCAACTTGGACCGGCGCTCGCTGGACGGTCTCAGCTGCCTTGAGCACGCATGACGGCTGGCCGCGTACCGCGCTCGAGCTCGAGGGTGGCGCGCTGGTAGCAGGCGAGCTCAATGCGCTGCGTTTCGCCGACTTCGCCTCCATCGACGTGCGCGCATCGCGCCGCTCGGTCGGCGAGCGCATCGCCCTCGCTTGGTTCGTCGAGGTCACCAATCTTCTCGGCCGGCACAATCCATGCTGCGTCGACTACACGGTCGGTTTCGACGAGCTCGGCCGCCCGATAAGTCTCGATACCGAGCTCGACGAGTGGCTTCCGACAGTGCCGTCAATCGGCTTTCTTTTGGAGTTTTGAGTAGGGGAGCAAAGCCATGTACGGTTTTTCGACGGTCGTGAATGGCCCCTTCGAGGCGGCGGTCGCCCGCGTAACCGAGGCGTTGAAGGCTGAAGGCTTCGGAGTACTGACCGAGATCGACGTGAAGGAGACCTTGAAAAAGAAGCTCGACGTCGAGCGGCGGCCCTACAAGATTCTCGGAGCATGCAATCCGCCGCTGGCTCGTCGCGCAATCGAGGCGGAGCCCGATATCGGGCTGCTGCTGCCGTGCAACGTGGTCGTGCGCGAGGAGGAGGACGGTAGCGTGACCGTGGCGTTCATGGATCCGGAGGCTGTGCTGAGGCTCGTTGACAACCCCGAGGTGGGCGACCTCGCAAAGGAGGTCCGGCAGCGACTGGAGAGAGTGCGAGCCGCGCTAGCCTAGCTACCAGCCCTCGAGCACTCCACCGTCGAACCAATCCCAGAGCAGGTAGAAGACGAGCTCGGTCTCGCGCTCGGAGCGGTTCGTCACGGGCAGCCGGAAGCCGACATTCGCCATGACGTGCTGGCGAGTATTCAGCGTGACCTGGAACTGCGGCACGAGATCCCACTGCGTGTCCGCGCCGCTGTCCAATTCTCTCGAAGCCAGCACCTCCATCATGGGCGTCCACGCCCGTCCGAAGCCGCCGTCTCGCGCCCAGGTGCGGCCGAGTGCCGCCCGCACCGCAAGCTCGTCCTCGAGCGCGCGGTCCCTGGGGATCTCCGCGAACGCCTGCACTTGCACGAAGGAGTCCCGCGGCAGCAGCTTGCCGAACGCGATGTAGGGCTCGAACACGGTCGTGCCGGAGCCGAAGCCCTTCGACTCGTCGCCGGTCGGCAGGACGATTTCGCCGCCGACCGCGAGGATCGATCCGCGCTCGAGGCTGTGGCGGAGCGCGTGCTTGACTCCGATCGCAAGATCGCCAGCGCCACTCTCCGTCCCGAGCGGATCGCCGAGATCTGCGCGTATCAGCGGCAACGCGATCTCGATCTGGCTGCGAGGGCCGAAGCGCTGCTCCCATAAGAACTCATGCTCGAGCGCGTTCCGGCCTTCAGTCACGACCGTCGTCGTGATCACCGCCTCGTCCTCGGGGTACGCCTTCTCGGTGAAGAGCGCGCGGGGCATGTTGAGCTCGCCGCGGGGCCAGCGCGAGTCGCGGCACATCGTCCTGATGTGATCGAGGGAGGCCTGTATCTCATCGTCCGTCAGCGCCTCTCCGAACGCGGGCATCATCCGATCGAAGCCGCGCACCGGTCCGCCTCGATGAGCGATCGCAAACCAGTCCGCGTCGGGCTCGCGCGACGCGAAGTCGCAGTCGGTGAAATCCGGCACCGGCGTCGGGAAGGCCAGAGCGCTCTGGCCGAGGCCGCGGCCGTCGCTGCCGTGGCAGGCCGCGCACGCGGTTTCGTAGATCTCCGCGTTGCTCTGCAGCTGGCCGGCAGCCGAGAACGAGATCAGGGAGGCGAGGAAAGCACAAGCGAGCTGGATGCGCACGATGGGGGCCCTGCGGTTCGAGTCATTCGCCGGATCGTCTTCTGGACTCGCGGACGAAGACGCTACCTGTTTTCCGTATGCGCCAAGAAACGCCAATCGCGTTTCGTCCATTGCGATGTCCTGCAACCGAAGTATAGTGGGGCGCAGAAAGAAAACGAGAGCCGTATCAACTACATGCGCCTGCAAATCATTTCCATTTGCGCCGTCGTCGGGCTGCTCGGGTTCGCCGGATCATCGACTGCACAGACGCGGGCGCGGGCCTTCGAGGAGATGCCCTCGGGCTACTTTCTAACCTCTGATCAGTGCATCGCATGCCATAGCAACCTGCACAGCTCGTCCGGCGAGGACGTCTCGATCGGTTACAACTGGCGTGCGTCGATGATGGCGAATTCGGCCCGCGATCCCTACTGGCACGCCGGCGTGCGCCGCGAGGTCATCGATCATCCTGAGGCTCAGACCGTGATCGAGGATACGTGCTCGACCTGCCACATGCCGATGTCGCGGTTCGAAGCGTCGGCTGCGGGAGGGCAGGGACGCGTGTTCGACAACCTTGCCGCCGCGGCCGCCGGCGTTACCGCAGATCCGACAGCCGGCGCCCATGCGGCGCTCGCGATGGATGGCGTCTCGTGCACGGTCTGTCATCAGATCAGGAGCGACAATTTCGGCGAGCATGCCAGCTTCGACGGCGGCTTCGTGATCGATACGACGCTGCCGCAAGGCGAGCGGACGATTTTCGGCCCTCACCAGGTCGACGAGGGCCGACAGGTCGTGATGCGCTCCGCCGCGCAGTTTCTGCCGAGCGAAGGCACGCATCTGCAGCAATCGGAGATGTGCGCAACCTGCCATACGCTCTACACCAATCCGTTGAACGAGCAGGGCGAGGTCATCGGTGAATTGCCGGAGCAGGTGCCCTACATCGAGTGGCTGAACAGCAGCTACCGCGAGACGGCGAGCTGTCAGAGCTGTCATATGCCCGAGCTTGAGGAGGACGCGCCGATCACCTCGGTGCTAGGCCAGCCGCGGCCGAATTTTTCGCGTCACGTTTTCCAGGGCGGGAACGCATTCATGCTGGGGCTCCTCAACAAGCATCGCGGCGAGCTGGGCGTCGCGGCACTGCCCCAGGAGCTCGACGCCGAGATCGCGCGGACGAAGGCGTTCCTCAGATCGTCGACGGCGCGCGTCGCGATCGAGGCCGCGCGAATCGACCGCCAGAGGGTCGTGTTCGACATCGATATCGAGAACGTCGCCGGTCACAAGTTCCCGACGGCCTACCCGTCGCGGCGGGCGTGGCTGCATGTGACGGTCACCGATGCGAACGGCACGATAGTGTTCGAGTCGGGCGCGATACGGGAGAACGGTGCTATTGTCGGCAACGATAACGACGCCGACGGCAGCCTATACGAGCCTCATTACGAGGAAATCCGCACGGCGGACCAAGTCCAGATCTACGAGCCGATCATGGTCGATGAGCACGGCGAGGTGACGACGGGCCTCTTGAAGGGAGTGCGATACGTCAAGGACAACCGGCTGCTGCCGCACGGATTCGACAAAGGGAATGCGCCGCACGACGTTGCCGTGCAAGGCGCGGCGGCAATGGACGACGACTTCGTTGCCGGCGGCGACCGCGTTCGCTACAGGGTGTCGCTGCCGGAGGGCTTTGCAACACCGCTTCGCATCGACGCACGCCTGCTTTTCCAGTCGATAGGCCGCAGATGGGCCGAGAACCTGCGCGCGTACGACGCGGAGGAGACGCGTCGCTTCCTGTCCTATTACGATGCCGCAGCGCGCGATTCCGCGATGCTGATCGCGGAGGCCTCGGCGGAGGTGCAGTAGCAAGGCGCTGCGCCGCCCCTTTCGGCGCAGCGGGGGATCATTGCGAGGGAGAGGAACATGAGTCGTCTGTCGTCGATGCTCATTGCGAGCCTGTGTCTTCTCGCAGCCTTCCGCGCGCATGCGCAAGTCGGAACCCGCGAGAACCTCGTAGATCCCAACCTGGTCGATGCGGCCGTGCTCCGCTCTCTGCCACATGTAACCGACGCCGTCGCAGACGCCATCATGGAGGCACGCCCCGTGCTGTCGGCCCTCGACCTCGAGGCCGCGCTCTCGGAGCTGCTAAACGAGGAGCAGCGAGCCGCGCTTTACGAGCGGCTTTTTCGCCAGATCAACCTCAACGAGGCTGATCGTCGGGAGATCATGCTGATTCCCGGCATGACGAGCCGCATGGCGCGCGAGTTCGAGGAGTACCGCCCGTATACGTCGCTGACCCAGTTTCGCCGCGAGATCGGCAAGTACGTGGACGAAGCGGAGGTGAGCCGTCTCGAGCAGTATGTGTTCGTCCCCTTGAAGCTGAATTCCGCGTCGGCCGAGGATCTGATGACGATTCCGGGCATGACGCGGCGGATGGTCCGGGAGTTCGAGGAGTACCGGCCCTACACGAGCATGGAGCAGTTCCGACGGGAGATCGGGAAGTACGTGGACGCGAGCGAGGTCGCGCGGCTTGAGAGCTACGTCGTGCTCGAGTGAGGCTGTGCGGCCGGAAGCGCGGACGCGGCATACCGCGCGTCTGCTCACTTCAAGCTATCTCTTCTGGGTGCTGCTCGCCGTGCCGGGCGTTTATCTGACGTACGGCTACTGGCAAGGGACACTCTTTTACGGAGAGTTCCTGCATGCAACGGGTGAGCTCTCGGCTCGACTGCTCATCGTGACGCTCGCAGTGACGCCGCTCGGTCTGATGTTCCCGACGGCGGGCTGGGTCAGATGGCTGCGACGCGGGCGTCGCTACCTGGGGGTCGCCACGTTCGGCTACGCGCTGCTACACGTCGCCGCCTACGTCGAGCGGCTCGCCTCCTGGTCGGCCGTCCTCGAGGATGCGGCAACGCTCTCCATGTCGACGGGATGGTTCGCGCTGATCCTTATGCTGGCCCTCGCGCTCACGAGCAACGACTACTCGATGCGCGTGCTGGGCAGATCCTGGAAGCTCTTGCATCGCACGGTGTACGCGGCGGCGATGCTGTCGTTCGCTCATTGGATTCTTGCCGCATTCGACCCAATCCCCGGCGTGGTGCATCTCGGGATACTGGCCGCGCTGGAAGCGAGCCGTGTCGCGAGCCGATACGCTCGCTCCAAGCGGCGCGCCAGCCCCATAGCTAGGTGAAAGTCACGATCCAGCGTGACGGCGCTCGTGTGCTAGGGTCCTTGAGCCTCGAACGGGAGATTGTGAATGTCAGCGAAACTACGGATGTGGGTGTTGCTCGTCCTGGCCATTGCGTCACCGCTCCTCGCTGCGCCCGCCGCCTGGTCGATGCCGGAGTTCGCTCGGCGTTACAGCCTGAGCTGCTCCGTATGTCACGATGCGTTCCCGCGACTGAACGCGTTCGG